>Ga0208544_10000010_pt1 | contig 150696 bp, 165 predicted proteins | sample DEB08_DNA_9_FD_184526 | JGI IMG/M metagenome (GOLD analysis project Ga0208544, IMG submission 184526) | Aqueous microbial communities from the Delaware River and Bay under freshwater to marine salinity gradient to study organic matter... | ecosystem: Environmental > Aquatic > Marine > Coastal...
TGGCGGAGACGAAGGGATTCGAACCCTCGAGACGGTTTCCCGCCTACTCCCTTAGCAGGGGAGCGCCTTCGACCACTCGGCCACGTCTCCGCTGACCGCTATACTTGCCAAACCCCAATGAAAACAAGACCTAAATACTACTTATTTTGGGTTGAGCGGAACAAATCAAAAAGCCTCTGGCTCAACGCCATGCGACCATATCTCTACCACGTCCAGTCTGAAGGTGTGCAAAGTGCGTGCGTTGTGTTCTGCCTGTGTTCCGCTCAGACGGGCAGCCCATTGATGTAATTGCACATTATCTCATGTGCCACGCCGCGTCCAAAGCGACTTGGCGAGCGTCTTTAAACGAGAGCAGTGCATTCAGGGGTGCGTCCCGGACCAAGTATGACGGCTTCAGCCATTCGCTTGCCGCGATCGTTATCACCCCCATCTCTTTGCCCACAGGGGGTATGTTGCCCGTGCAATGATCAGTACCCTTTGCCACGAAAATTGATTGGAGATGAACTTGATCATGGATGGGGTGCGGAAGTTCATGAAAAAGGAAACCATCAAGCGCGGTCGCCCTGCACCAAAAATATCAAAGCGATCTGGATATCTGACACCGGACGAACAAGCAAAAAGCCTGGTTGCGGTTCGTCGCATTGATGGCACCCTCGAGAACACATATCTTCGCGTCCCGTTTGGCCGACATGGAACGGAGAAGACGCATATCCTTTCATACGTGAGCAGCTTTGCCCATGCGGCCAGAGACGTGCCGCCTGTTGTTGATTTGCGCACCTTGGTCTCGGATAACTCAATTCATACGGATGGAAATCTGGACTCTGGTATTTACGCAACCCGACGGGTCCGAGACTTGATTTCGACGATCCGCGACAGATTATTGGATCACGGCACTCTGGGTGCCGTGAGGATGTTAACCGATCGACAGCGTGCCGGCGGATTGTCATGTCCTGACCGATCCCGCGCTTTGTAAGACGACCCACTAGCGCCGCACTGCGGCATAGATTAACGTATGATTCATGAAGTTGATTGTTGGTCTTGGGAATCCGGGCGCGAAATACGCAAATAACCGCCATAACATTGGTTTTATGGCGGTGGATCGCATTGCCGCAGACCATGGGTTCAGCGCCTGGCGGTCCAAATTTCAGGGCCAGATTGCCGAAGGACGGGTTGGGTCCGACAAGGTGACCCTGTTGAAACCCGAAACATTTATGAACCTGTCCGGCCAATCGGTGGGCGACGCGATGCGGTATCTCAAGCTGACATCGGGCAATGTGATCGTCTTTCATGATGAAATTGATCTGGCACCGGCCAAGGTCCGACTAAAGACAGGTGGCGGCCATGCCGGCCACAATGGCTTGCGGTCGATCCATGGGCATATCGGGCCCGATTATCAGCGGGTGCGGATGGGGGTCGGTCATCCGGGCCACAAAGACGCGGTGCCCGCCTACGTGCTGCATGACTTTGCAAAGGCAGATCAGGACTGGCTGGATGATGAATTGCGCGGGATCAGCGATGGCATCGCCCATTTGGTCGATGGCGATGGAGAGCGGTTTTTGAACGCCGTTGCCCTGCGCACTGCGCCGCCCCGGTCGTCGACCAGCAAACCGACGGCCAAGGTGCCGGATACCCCGCCCGAACCCGCACCTGACGCACGCAGTGCCATGCAGAAACTGGTGGATCGTTTCCGGTGACGCAGGCCCGGCTGCGCGATTTGGCCTGCCAATCCACCTGTCGGAACTGGGTGCCAGTGCCGGGTTGAACCTGATGTGGGATCATTTTGCGCTGCGTATCGGACACGCGACATTCGGGCCAGACACCCCTGCGTTAACCCTGCGGCTGTGGCCCGATGACCTGCATATCCCCTTGGGCCGCGCCGACTTTCATGGCCGCTGGGTCATTTGGGATGCGCCGTAAACGCGCCACCCCATTGCAACGCCTTGCGCAATCGCAACAAGGTGGGCAGGCGCGAAAGGACACAAGATGAAAACACGTTGGAAATGGGCCATTGGGGTGATTGCTTCACTGGCGCTCGCCCTGACCGTTCTGGGCATCTGGAAACGTGACGCGCTGGCGCGTTTATCGGCGGTGAACAGCCTGTTTTCCGAAGAGACAATCATCGCCAACTTTTCACATATGGACAGCGCGTTCCGGAGCAGGACCCTGCCGCGCGGCACCAGCGGCCAGACCCCGCTGCCGATGGGGCAGCCGACCACCCTGCCTGACGCGGCGGTCGATTGGATTGCCGCACGCGATGTCACCGCGCTTGTTATCCTCAAAGCCGGAAAAGTAGTCTTTGACGACTATTATCTTGGCACCGGACCCGATGATTTGCGGATCAACTGGTCGGTGTCAAAAAGCTATCTGTCGGCGCTGCTGGGGGTGCTGCTCGACGAAGGGGCCGTCGGCAGCATTGACGATCCCGTGATCCGGTACGCCCCGACGCTGACGGGCACGGCCTATGATCGCGCCAGCATCAAGGACGTCTTGCAGATGTCGTCTGGCGTGACATTTGACGAGGACTATCTCGCCTTCTTTTCCGATATCAACCGCATGGGCCGTGTGCTGGCGCTGGGTGGGTCGATGGATCGGTTTGCCGCAGACCAGATGGACAGCTTTGCCGCACCGGGCACCACGTGGAAGTATGTGTCGATTGACACCCATGTCATCGGGATGGTGATCCGCGGGGCCACCGGGCGCGACATTCCCGACCTTTTGACCGAAAAAATCATTGCGCCGATGGGGCCGCAAGCAGATCCATATTACGTGACCGACGGCTATGGTGTGGCGTTTGTGCTGGGCGGGTTAAGCACGACCACCCGCGACAACGCCCGCTTTGGTCAGATGATCGCCAATGGGGGGCGCTGGAATGGCCAACAGATTGTGCCCGCCGATTGGATCGACCTATCGACAGTGCCCAGCGCGCGCACAGCGCCCGGTGCCACTGGCTATGGGTATCAATGGTGGGTGCCGGTCGGGGCACAAACCGGGCAGTTCATGGCCCGTGGCATTTATGGGCAATACATCTATATTGACCGCATCAATGATGTGGTTATTGCGGTACATGCCGCCGACCGGGCATTTCGGGATGCCGGTGTTGACCAGCAAAACGAAGCCATGTTTCGACTGATTGCAGAAAGTATTGACTGATATGGAAAAAGACCCGTCCTTCAACGTCCTTGGCAGCACGCTGGCGCCCTGTTCGACTGATCCCATGACCGGTTTTTTCCGCAATGGCGCCTGTGATACCTGCGCGGCCGATCACGGCAGCCATACGGTATGCGCCGTGATGACAGCCGAATTTCTGGCGTTTTCAAAATACGTCGGCAATGACCTCAGCACGCCCCGTCCCGAATATGGTTTTGCGGGGCTGAAGACAGGGGACAGCTGGTGTTTATGTGCCAGCCGGTTCCTGCAAGCCCACGAGGAAGGCTGCGCGCCGCAGGTCAACCTTTATGCTACCCATGTGCGGGCGCTGGATATCGTGCCGATTGATGTGCTGCACCAGAATGCGCTGCCGCTGGAAAGCTGAATAATCAGCTATTGGGCGTGATATCGACCATTAGCTCGTCAATAAACAGGCTCAGTAGCTGGGGACGACCGGCCACACCGGCCTTGCGGTAAATCGCGTTGGTCTGGGCCTTGATGGTGCCTTCGCTGACCTGTCGCAGCCCGGCAATTTCCTGTGTCGACATGCCCTTGACCGCGAAAAGCGCCACGTCATGCTCGGCCGGGGTCAGCCCCCAACTGGCAAAGCGTTCTTCCATCACATCACGAAATGCGCCCGAGGCGAGCCGCAACTGGTCTTCGACATGCAGGTTGCGGGCCATCGTTTTACGCAGGACCATCCAACCCAGCAGCACCCCCAACAACAGCCCAAGCGCCGCGCCAAGCTCGATCAGCTCGTGGAATTGCCAGCTTATCGGGGCCAACCCCAACACGGATGCCAATATCTGGGCGACGAAAAACACGGCGCATAGCACCTGCACGACCACAATGGCCAAGACATACCAGCGCCCTGTCACGCATCGTTCTCCTTAGACTGCACGACGCTCAGTCATCTTCGTCATCATTGTCATCGCTCTCGTCTGATTCGTCACTGCCATCATCTTTGGAATCATCGCCATCGTCGTCACCGCTATCATCGTTATCATCGTCGTCTTGCGATGAGGTGTCGTCGTCGTCGTCACGGGTTGAATCAGTATCATTGTCACTGGGGTCGAAAATCTGCGGGGAACGCCCATCATCTTTTCCTTCTTCCAGCGTCACCCAATAGTCACGCAAAATCTCGCCGGTTTGCGGATTAAAGACCAACTCCCTGCGCAACGTATCACTGAGCGCGACAACGCGGACGCGGCCAAGCCAGGTGCGGTTCATCGTGATTTCAGAAAACCCCTGTGTGCGCAGTTGCGACACAATAGCATCCTGCACGGATTGGGCCGCCGCCGCGAGCGGCGCCCCAATCAACACGAGACATATGATCAGCCTCTTTAACATAGCTTCTCCATTACACGACCGGGCGCACGTTGGACAGCACGAGATGACTAATCATCATCGCCATCATCGCTGTCGTCGCTGTCGTCGCTGTCGTCGCTGTCGTCGTCTTCATCCTCGTCTTCATCGTCATCATCATTTTCATCGTCGTCTTCATCGTCATCGTCGCTGTCGTCATCGTCGTTTTCATCTTCATCGTCGTCGCTGGAATCGTCATCCTGGCCGTCGATCTCGATACCGGGGGTCGTATCGTCGCTGTCGTTGACGGGGCGCACTTCCTGCTCCAAAATTTCGCCGGTCACGGCATCGTATGTGACTTCAAGCTTCATACCGTCGCGGATTGCTTCAACTTCGACACGGGAACTGCTGCTTGATATCTCGATACGCTCATAGCCTTCGGCCTGAAGTTGTGAAATGACCTGCTCGGCAATGGTGTCCGCGTAAACGGCGCTCGCTGCAAATGCCAACGCGGCGGTGGTAGAAAGAAGTAGGTTTTTCATCGTCAGTTTCCTTTTGGAGATGCGGACCTGCCTTGTGCAGACCGTCGCCAAACAGAAACGCATGAACCACCAGCCGTCGCTATGGGTCAGAGGTTTAATCGGGGCAGTATAAACCGATGGCCCACCGGCATAAACCAGAGTTTATGCCGGTGTCTGGCTTGCCTGATCAGATCTTCATGTCAAAGCCAAGGTGCTTGGCGACCGTAAAGATATCTTTGTCACCACGCCCACACATATTCATCACCAACAGATGATCGTTGGGCAGATCGGGTGCAATTTTCATCACATGGGCCAGTGCATGGGACGGTTCGAGCGCGGGAATGATTCCCTCGAGGGCACAGCAAAGCTGGAACGCCTCCAGCGCTTCAACATCGGTAATCGCAACATATTTCGCGCGCCCTATGTCATGCAGCCAGGCGTGCTCTGGTCCAATTCCCGGATAGTCGAGCCCGGCAGAAATCGAAAACCCCTCAAGGATTTGTCCCACATCATCTTGCAACAAATAGGTGCGGTTGCCATGCAGCACGCCGGGACGTCCGCCCGTCAGCGATGCGCAATGCTCCATTTTGGCGTTCACGCCTTTGCCGCCCGCCTCGACCCCGATGATGTTCACGTCTTTGTCGTCAAGAAACGGATAAAACAGCCCCATCGCGTTGGAACCGCCACCAATTGCGGCGATCAATGTGTCGGGCAAACGGCCTTCGGCGGCCTGCATCTGTTCTTTGGTTTCCTTGCCGATGATTGCCTGAAAATCACGTACCATCGCGGGATAGGGGTGCGGCCCGGCGACCGTACCGATGCAATAGAATGTGTCACGGACATTGGTCACCCAATCGCGCAGCGCATCATTCATCGCATCCTTGAGCGTGCCGCGACCCGATGTCACCGGCACCACCTCTGCGCCCAGCAGGCGCATGCGGAACACATTGGGCGCCTGCCGTTCGACATCATGGGCACCCATGTAGACGATACATTTCAAACCGAATTTTGCGCAGACGGTGGCGGTTGCAACGCCGTGCTGCCCCGCGCCGGTTTCCGCAATGATACGGGTCTTGCCCATGCGACGTGCAAGGATGATTTGCCCCAGCACGTTGTTGATCTTATGCGCGCCGGTGTGGTTCAGCTCGTCGCGCTTGAGGTAAATCTTGGCACCGCCCAAGTGTTGGGTCAGACGTTCCGCATGGTAAAGCGGGCTGGGACGGCCAACGTAGTTGGTCCAAAGGTCCTGCATTTCGGCCCAGAAGCTTTCGTCGGTCTTGGCATGCTCGTACTGCTCTTCCAACTCAAGGATCAGCGGCATCAGGGTTTCGGACACGAAACGCCCGCCAAAATCGCCAAAACGCCCCTTTTCGTCGGGGCCTGTCATGAAGCTGTTGAAAAGATCGTTGGCCATCGGGCACCTCTTACTTTGCGAAATCCAGCATTATCGCCATGCAGCGCAATGGTAAAGCAGACATCGGGCCGCAGCGTCGGTCAGTCTGGGGTTTCATTGGTGCCATGCGCCGCCTGACAAAAGGCCGCGATCATGTCTGGATCCTTGATGCCCGGCACCGTTTCCACCCCGGACGACACATCCACCTGCCGCGCGCCGGTCAGCGTAATGGCCGCCGCAACATTATCGGCCGTCAGCCCGCCGGCCAGCATCCATGGCACCGGCCAACGCCGCCCGGCAATCAACCGCCAGTCAAAAGCCAGACCGTTCCCGCCCGGCAGATCCGCGTCTTTCGGCGGCTTGGCATCGACCAATAGCTGGTCGGCCACTTGCGCATAAACGTCCAGCGCGGCCAAGTCGCCTGCATCGGCAACCCCCACCGCCTTCATCACCGGCAAGCCATAGCGGGCCCGAATGGCGGCCACGCGCGCGGGCGTCTCGGTGCCATGCAATTGCAAGATATCCAGCGGCACATCGGCCAAAATGGCGTCCAGTTGGGCATCGTCCGCATTCACGACCAGCCCCACCTTGGCCAGACCGACCGGGACCTCCCCGGCAATGGCCGCCGCCTGCCGAATGGTCACATTTCGCGGTGATTTTGGGAAAAATACCAGCCCGACATAGGCCGCGCCAGCATCGACTGCCGCCTGCATCATCGCCTGATCACGCAGCCCGCAGATTTTTACCCGCACGTCAGATGGCATCAGCCGGCTTTATCCAACAAGGCCAGCACATCGTCGCCCTTGGCGGCTGCGGCGGCACCGCGCAGCTGTGCGACCTCGCTGCGCAACGCCTCGGCCTCGCGTGTTTTGACCCGCGCATGCGCACGCATGCGATGTTCACGGACCCACTCCCACAGAAAACCGATCAGCAAGCCCGCACCAACGCCCAAAAAGATGACCACGAACAGCGGCAGCGCGATGTCAGGCGACAGACCAAGCAGATCGGCAAGCGCCGTGGGCATCGCACGCACCGTGACCACGTCACGGTTTGCCAGTCCAATCAGAATAAGACAAAGACCAACGATGGCCCAAAAGGCATAGCGTAGTGTTTTCATGACGTTCCCTCAGTTGCCGTTCAAACGGTCCCGCAAGAGCTTGCCGGTCTTGAAAAACGGGACGTGTTTTTCGTCCACCTGCACCGATTCACCCGTCCTTGGGTTTCGGCCGGTCCGCTCATCCCGCTTTTTCACCGAAAACGCGCCAAAGCCACGCAATTCCACACGCTCACCCCGCGCCATGGCGCCGGTGATCTCTTCAAAAATGGTATTCACGATCTTCTCGACGTCGCGTTGATACAGATGCGGATTTTCGTCGGCAAGTTTTTGGATCAGTTCAGAACGGATCATGGCAGCAGCCTCCCAAGCAGCGGTATAGCAGATAGGGCAAGTTTATTCCCACATTTTCAAATGACTATAGGCTTATTGTCTGCGTGGCGAAATAGCGTTGCAGCGCCGATTTGACAAAAATATGCGACTCTTTGCCGGTTGGGGCGCCCGATTGCAGCTATCCAACCACGATTCACCCTGCGTCAACCAAGCCGGTGGCATCACCCCCGACCGCGATTCGCGCAGCCCGGCAAACGGTTGACGTAAATCAATCAGGCCTGCGCCGAAGCCGATATCAACGGCACCAACATCAACCCGAACCGGAGCATGCAATGACAAACGTCGAACAACTCCTCAAGAATACAGTCGAAGAGCTTGACCGTCTCCTGAACGCCAAGAACGTGCTGGGTGATCCGATTGAAAAAGACGGCTCGACCATCATTCCGATGGTCAGCTATGGCTTTGGCTTTGGCGCTGGCGGCACCTCGGGGACCAAAGCAGGCGACGGTGGCGGCACGGGCGGCGGTGGCGGTATCAAACCGATCGGTGCCATCATCATTGATGCCAAAGGCGCCCGCGTCGAGGCGGTCAAGGGCGCCATGTCGGGGCTGGCCGAGGCGCTGGGGGATGCCGCAGCACACGCGCTCGACAAGCCGTCAAAGCGTGACCGCGGATCTGCCGCGCAAGATTAGGGTGGTCCGATGTTGACCGCCCTCATGGTTCTGAGCTGGCTCATCGCTGCCTTTCTGGCCATTATCGTCCTGTTTCTGGCCCTGCCCCTCAGGTTGCGATTGTCATTTCAGAGCGACCCCGCCATGCGGTTTTTCATTGTCGTGTGGCCGTTTGGCGGGGTCTTTTTTCCACTGCGCATTTTCGACAGCACACGACGCCAGCCGGCATCGGCCAAAAAGAAACCTCGGAAAAAGCCTGATCGGACGCGCCGTAGCCGGGCCATTCGGGCAGGTGCGATCACGCAATTGCCCACAGCACTGGGCCAGATGGTCAGCGCCGTTCATATCGAAAAGCTGCATATCGACGCCGAATTCGGGTTGCGCGATCCGGCTGACACAGGGATTATCTATGGGCAACTGACCCCGCTGATCTACGCGGTTGGCGGTGACATCACACTGCGCCCGAATTTCAGTGCGGCCTGCTTGCGGGGGGCCGCCGAGCTAAGTGGCCGGGTGATCCCAATTGTCTTCCTGTGGCCCGTCGTCGGCTTGCTTTGGCACGCTTTCGGCCCCGCGCGATGACATATACCCTGAGCGATCCGCTACAGATTGGCGGTCGTACGCTCATCGTGGTGTCGCGCGGCACGACCCATGCGCGACAGGTGGGTGCAACCATGCTGCTGCACGGCAACAAGACCCCGGTTTATGTACTCATACGGCACAACGGCCATATCACCGTGTTGGACATGGACGGGGCCAGCGTGGCCCCGGCGGCAATGCAGCGCCTTTGCCCCGGTGCCTTGCAGCGGATACGCGAGGCTCCAAAGGACTGAGCCCCGCAAGAAACACCACTTGCGGACAGACTGCTTGTGTCAGCCACCGGGGCGTCTTCCCGCTCGCAAACCACCGCTGGGGATGCCTGCGCGACAGCTGGCAGATCGTCATTGACCGCAGCGCCCTTGTTGGTCAAAGGTCCGCATCACAGCCGGAGTAATACAGCATGATCATTGGACACATTGGCGCCCGCGCAGGCAGCAAGGGCGTACCGAACAAGAATTTTCGCATGCTGCACGGAAAGCACCTCATCGACTGGTCACTCGACCAGCTTTTTGACAGCGATCGGGTGGATCACGTGGTTGTTTCGACCGATTCTGAGGAAATCCATGCCCATGCGATCAAACGCGGTTGCCGCGACATCGGCCTGCGGCCCGCCGCACTTGCCACTGACACGGCGGCCAAATGGCACGTCTGGCAACATGCTCTGGCCGAGGTCGAAAAACAAACCGGCCCAGCGGATGCGTTTCTGGATCTGGACTGCACATCGCCCCTGCGTCTGCCGCAGGATATCGACGCAGGGCTCGACCTTTTTGCACGCGCCCAGCCGGACATGGTGATGTCGTGCTGCGAAAGCCGCAAAAACCCGTATTTCAACATGCTGGAGACCGACCAAAATGGCGCGCTGCAGGTTTCAAAACCCCTGCCCCACGGCGTCGTCGCGCGACAGCAGGCGCCGATGGTCTATGATCACGTGGGCCTCGTGTATGTGGTGAAACCGGCCTACCTGCGCACCGCGCAACGCCTGTTCGAAGGGCATGTCATCCCGCTGATCGTCCCCAACGAACGCGGTTTGGATGTGGACAGCCCCTTTGACTGGGACGTGATCGCATTCCTTCTGGGGCGCCAGATTGCCGAAGGCCTGCGCGCGCCAGCCTAACGCCAGCCCTGCCAGAACCGCAGCCCGGCCTGCTTGGCCGCAAAGCTGGCGGTCAATCCGTCAGGGTCGTATTCCGTCGTGATCCAATCATCAATTGCAATCGGTGACTGGGCCAGGCGCGCGGCGTAAACATCCAGAAAATGGTCCAGAATCCCCGTGCTGGTACGACGGATATGCAAGTAACGGAAACTCAACTGCTTTTGCGCGACCGCAAGCGGGGCACCTTCGTGCAGCATCAGATAGATCGCAGCGGCCAGCCCGGTCCGGTCGGCGCCTGATTTGCAGTGCATCAAAAACGGTCGCTCAATGGTATCAAATGCCGCCATCACCGCGACCAGCTCTTTCACCATTGGCGCGCGCCGCGCCGCCATCTGCGTGGTCACCAGGGTCATGCCAAGCGTCTCGCAGCTTTCCACCTCGAACAGGTAATGCGGCTGTTGCGCAACGCCGCGCAGGTTCAACACCGTCTTGATCCCCAGGTCGGCGTATCGCGTGAAACGTGCGTGATTGGGATGGTTCGACCGATACGCACCGGGGGCGAATTCCACAAAATTGTGCCAGTGTTTGCGCAGAATGCCGTGGTCAAGCCAGTTCAAATGGCGTTCCGACCGCTTCCGCTCGATTAGATCGGTGATGTCATGGCCAAACGACGCGCGCAGATCGCGCTCTTTCTCGTCCAGTATTTGAAAAAGTTTGCGAAGCATGCAGCGCCTAGTATCACGGGTTTTGCCTCAATTGGACCATGACGCGGGGCAATGCAATGGCTTGGGACAATTGCCCCCTTGCGACAAACACAATAGACATCGTTCAAACCCACAAGGCAGGAGCCGAGAGATGAAAATAGCAGGCCGCGACATCGGACCAAAGCACCCCCCGCTGGTGATCGCCGAAATCGGGATCAACCATGGCGGCGATCTGGCCGTGGCCAAGGAAATGGTCCGCCTTGCCGCAGGGTCGGGATGCGAGATGATCAAGCACCAGACCCACATCATCGAAGACGAGATGACCCAAGAGGCCAAGTCGATCTTTCCGCCCAACGCCGATGTGTCAATCTGGGATGTCATGGCAGCCTGCGCGCTGTCGCTTGAGGATGAGACGGAGCTGAAACGCTATACCGAAAGCCTTGGCATGATCTGGATTTCGACACCGTTCAGCCGGGCGGCCGCCGATTTTCTGTACGATCTGGACGTCCCCGCCTTCAAGATCGGGTCGGGCGAGGCAGACAACCTGCCGCTGATCCGGCATATCGCGCGGATGGGCAAACCTGTGATCATGTCCACCGGCATGCAAAGCATCGAAACGATCCGCGCTTCGGTCGATATCTTGGACAAGGCGGGGATCGAATACGCCCTGCTGGAATGTACAAATCTTTACCCGTCACCGCCGGAAATCGTTTCCTTACAAGGCGTTACAGACCTCAAAAACGCATTCCCCAATGCGGTCGTGGGATTTTCAGACCATTCCATTGGCCCGGAAATGGCGCTGGCTTCGGTGGCCCTTGGGGCCTGCATCCTTGAACGGCACTACACCGATACGCGCTACCGCAAGGGGCCCGATATCATCAATTCGATGGACCCGTCCGAACTGCGCCATATCATCGACCGATCGCGCGAAATCCACACCGCCCTGATGAACCCCAAACAACGCACCGCCGCCGAAGAAGACGTGTACCGCTTTGCCCGCGCCTCTGTCGTCGCAGACCGTGATCTGCCCGCAGGCCATCTGATCACCGAGGCCGACATCTGGGCGCGCCGCCCCGGTTCGGGCGAAATTGCGGGCTTTGATTTCGACAAGGTCGTGGGCAAGACAACCACCCGCGCCCTGCCCCGCAACACCCAACTGAAATGGAGCGATCTGGATGGCTGACGCACCGCTGACACGCGCGGATGTGGGGATATGGCTGATCAATCTGGCCCGCGACAGCGACCGGCTGGCGGGCATGAAAACACAGCTAGATGCCATGGGCCTGACCTATACCCGTTTTGACGCGATCTATGGCAAGGATCACGCCGCCGAACTGGCCAAGCGCGCCGACGCCGCCGCCTACGCCCGCAATATGGGCAGCCCGATCCTGCCCGGCAAGATGGGCTGCTTTGCCAGCCATGTCGCCGTCTGGGAGGCGTTTATCGCCTCGGATTACAAGGTCGCGCTGATCCTAGAGGACGACGTGGTGTTCCACGATGATTTTCTGGCCAGCCTTGATACCGCACTGGCCGGTGCGGCCCATTGGGACACGGTCCGGTTCAACTGTATCCGCGCCAAACTGCCGATCAGCCAGGGCAAGCTGGGCGATTACACCCTCAACGCCTACGTCGGCCCGTTTACGGGCAACGCCACATATTTGCTGAAAAAGGATGTGGCCGCCCGGATCATGCCCAACCTGTGGCCGCAAACCCGCGCCCTTGATCACGAACTGAACCGCTTTTTCAAACACGACTTCCGGCAATTCGGGCTAGAGCCGTTTTCATCCCACGTAGACGACGGCAACGTCAGTTCGATCACCGGGACCGGGTTCGCCGATGTGCATAAATTCAAATGGTACAAACGGCTGCCGCATTACCGCTTGAAGGCCGCAAATTATTTCAGGCGGGCGTGGTGGCTGGCAAGGAATGGCCATCTGCGGCCCAACAAAAAGGAATTACGTTGAAACTCCATTTTCAGCACATCCGCGACACTACGAACGTCGGTGACAGGTCCTGTTCCCCCTTCGATTATTTTGATTGGGGGGATGCGACGGTGTCTGACGTTCGCGAAAGTAATACGCCGGACCACGACATCGGCATTTATGGTGGGGGTAAAATTTTTGGCGGTCTGTCGTCGTACAAAGGCGTGCAACGCGGAAACGGTCGTTTGAATATCGCATGGGGCGTGGGCACGTTAAGCACTTTTTCAATCTCACTACGCTACTACAGATCCCGCAGGCTCATGGATTTGATCGGGTCGCGTGACTACGGCGACGAACGTTTTGACTATGCCCCGTGTTCCAGTTGCATGGCGCCGTTTTTCGACACACCCCCTGCACCCGTACACGATGTCGTGTTTTACGCCCATGCCGGCAAGACCACAGGCATGTGTTTGGATATCCCCAAACATATCCCAGTTTTAACAAACGCCTGCGCCGACTTGGAAACCGCATTGCAGTTCATCGCCAGCGGGAAAACCGTCGTTTCAAATTCATATCACGGCGTTTATTGGGCGCTGCTGATGGGGCGCAAGACACTTGCTGTGCCATTCTCAAACAAGTTTGGACACTATCGCGAGCGGCCCCACTATGCGACTGCGAAAAACTGGCGGGACGAGATCACGAATGCCGTTGCGCGGCCAGAAATGCTGTCACTGGTCCGTACTGCGACCCAAAAATTCAAGACCACAATAGACGATCAGATAGCGCAGAAATCCTGACCACCATACTTCCCGATTAAGCTTTGTTCCCATTCGCGCTTCTTACCGCTAGATTGCTGCAAAACGTGGGGCTTGGCAGAACAGTGACCGGACAACAGACAACGCAGCATTCCATCCTTTTCGTCACCGGAACCCGGGCCGATTTCGGCAAGCTGGAACCCTTGGCGACCGCGACCCGTGACGCGGGTTTCGCGGTGTCGTTTTTTGTCACCGGCATGCATATGCTGGACCGCTACGGCCTGACCAAGCTTGAGGTGCACCGCACCCCCGGCGTGCAGGTGCACGAGTTTTTGAACCAACGCGCCGGTGATCCACAGGATATGGTGCTGGCCAAGACCGTCATCGGCTTTTCCGACTTTGTGAAAGAACACCAACCCGATCTTGTCGTGATCCATGGTGACCGGGTCGAGGCGCTGGCCTGCGCGCTGGTCTGTGCGACCAATTACATTCGCTGCGCCCATATTGAGGGGGGCGAAGTCTCTGGAACCATTGATGAAATCTATCGGCACTGTAACAGCAAACTGGCCAGCGATCACTTTGTTTCATCCGATGACGCCGCCCGCCGCGTGATGTCACTGGGCGAGGCATCGGGCCGGATTCACGCCATCGGGTCGCCCGAACTGGACTTTCACGCAGGCCCGTCCGGCGTGACCATGCCGCAGGTCCAAACCCGCTATGATATCGCGTTTGATGACTTTGGCATCTGCGTGTTCCACCCCGTCACATCCGAAATGGGCACCATGGGCCAACAGGCTGCGGCGCTGTTTGGCGCACTTGCCGGCAGCGGCAAGAACTTTGTGGTCATCGCGCCCAACAATGACCCTGGTTCGGCAGATATCTTTGCCGCGATTGATCAACTGCCCAAGGATCGGTTCCGCGTCCTGCCGTCCATGCGGTTCGCGCATTTCTCGGAATTGATGAAAAATGCCGCCGTCATGGTCGGCAATTCCTCTGCTGGGGTGCGCGAGGCGCCGTTCATCGGGCTGCCATCGCTGGATATCGGCACACGTCAGACCAACCGGGCCAAATCGCCCTCCGTGTTTTTTGCCGATGCAACGGACACGGGGGCCATTGCCGGTTTCCTGCGCGACCAATGGGGCCAGTCGTACCCCCGGCACGACGCCTTTGGCGGCGGCAGCGCGGCGGGTCGGTTCGCGGCCATCTTGCAACAAGACACATTCTGGGATGCGCCGCTGCAAAAGACATTCCATGACGCCGCCGACTGACATGAAGCGCGGATATCTACTGCGGCTTTATCTGCTGATCAGCTACGCCTTCCCGCTGGTCGCCCCGCGCCTGCTGCGCAGACGTTTGGCCCGAGGCAAAGAGACCCCGGCGCGCTGGACCGAAAAGCTGGGGCAATCGCTGGGGCCGCGCCCCGATGGCCCGTTGATCTGGCTGCATGGCGTGGGGCTGGGCGAGGTGTTATCGCTGCGTGGGCTGATCACGCGGCTGGCCGACGCGCGGCCCGATGCATCATTCCTCGTGACCTCGACCACTGCGGCCTCTGCACAGGTCTTTGCCAAGAACCTGCCGCCGCGCACGCTGCACCAATTCCTGCCCATCGACGCCCCCCCCTATCGGCGGCGGTTTCTGGATCACTTCCGCCCCGATCTCTGCGTCTGGGCCGAGCAGGACATCTGGCCCGGTTTCGTCAGTGACGCCGCCCGGCGCGGCATCCCCCAAGCCGTGATTGCCGCTCGGATGAACGCAAAATCCCACCGGGCCCACCACAGGGCCCGCAGCCTGTACCGCGACCTCTACCGCGCCATGGCGCGTGTCACCGCCCAAGACAGCGCCACCGCAGGCCACCTGACACAGCTTGGCGCACGCGGGCCCGTCGCGATCACCGGGTCGCTGAAACCCGGCGCGGTACCGCTGGCCTGCGATTGCGCCGAACTGCACCTTATCGCCGGGGCGTTTGCCGGGCGCACCGTCTGGGCCGTCGCACCGTCCCACCGGGCTGATGAAGACATCGCGCTTGCCGCCCATGATCTGCTGCGTCAAACCGACCCGACCGCCCTGCTGATCATCGCGCCGCGCTTTCCTGATCGGCGGGACGCGATCGCAGCCGCCTGCCACCTGCCCCTGAAACGCCGTTCCAGAGGCGAATTGCCCGACATCGACGACGCGATCTGGCTGTGCGACACGTTTGGCGATCTTGGCCTGATTTACCGCCTGACCCCGACCGTTCTGATTGGCGGCACCTTTGATAACACCGCAGGCCATAACCCATGGGAGGCCGCCGCGTTGCACACGGCCATCCTGCACGGACCCTGCGTCGGGAATTTCGCCACCGACTTTGCCATGCTGGACGACGTAAATGCCGCCCGGCGTGTCAACGATGCACCGCAACTGGCCCAAGCCGTGCAATCCCCCGGATCGCTGGCCCATAACGCCACGCAGGTCATTGCCGCAGCCAGCACGCAGACCGACACGCTCGCCCGGGATTTGCTCAAACTGCTCGGTTCCGCGCATGGCTGACCGCTTCCCCGACCGCAGACTTCGCGCAGGCCTGATCGTCTATGGCGTCCTTTGGTGGGTCCTGATGCCGGTCATCCTGCTTTACCTCAGGCGCCGTGGCCGCAAAGATCCGCTTTATGCAAAACACATCGCCGAACGCTTTGGCCGCTATCAGTATCCCCACAAGGGCGCGGTCTGGGTGCATGCCGTCTCGCTGGGGGAAATGCGTTCGGCCACACCGTTGATCCGGGCGCTGCTGGCGCAGGGCGAAACCATCGTCACGACCCATTTCACCCCCGCCGGACGGCGCGAAGCCACGCGCGAATTCGCCGCCGAAATTGCCGCAGGTCAGGTGCAGGTGATCTGGGTCCCCTTCGAATACGGCTTTGCCTATCGGCGCTTCCTGACCCAATTTGCGCCGAAATACGGCTTGGTGATGGAGATCGAGATTTGGCCCCGCATGATCATGGCGTGCCACCGCCACGGCACGCCGCTTTTTATGTGCAACGCGCAATATCCTCAGAAAAGCTTTGACAAAGACACCGCCGGACTGGGCCTGCGCGCGGCCTTGCTCCAAGGTTTTGCGGGCGGCTTCGTCAAGTCGCAGGACCAACGCAGCCGCTTTGCCGCCGTCGGCATGCCAAACCTGCACGTCACCGGAGAGTTGCGTTTCGACCAGCCGATCCCGCAGGCGCATCTGGATGCCGCCGCCAGGATCCGCGACCGGCTGACAAAGGGGCGGCCCAGCTTTACCCTGACCAGCGTGGTCGAAGGCGAGGACGCGCTTTACATCGACATGATCCGCCAGACGCCAGATGCGTTTTTCGTCTATGTGCCCCGCGCGCCGGAACGCTTTGATGACGTGGCGCAGATGCTGGACAACGCCGGCCTGACCTATGCCCGCCGGTCAACCCTGCTGGATGCGGACCTTGCCCTGACCGGCGATGCGCCTGCCGTCGATGTGCTGCTTGGCGATACCATGGGCGAGATGTATTTTTACCTTGGCCTGTGCGACCGGGCCATTGTCGGCGGCGGCTTTGTCACCAAAGGCGCGCATAATATCATTGAACCGCTGGCCCTGAAAAAACCCGTCATTGTCGGGCCGCACATCTGGACCATCGCCTATCCTGCGACCGACGCGATCGCCGCCGGGGTTTGCACCCATGTCCTGACCCAAGACGCGCTATTGGACACCGTCCAACATCCCCCCCCGGTCACCGACGCGCAGATCACCCGGTTCTATAATGACCATGCAGGCGGCGTCGCGCGAACCCTGAACGCCATCAAGGCCGCGCTGAACCCCTAGCCGCCGACATCTTCGGGTCCAACGGCTGTGGCCTTGATGATCGCATAGACCTGCTGCCCCACGGCCAGCCCCATCCGCGTCGCACTGCGCCGGGTCACACGCGCCAGCAACTTGTCATTGCCCGCACGCAGGCCCACCGCAACCCCCGGTCCACGCCCTTGTTCCAGCGCCGTAATCGTCACCGGCAGAATGTTCAGCGCACTGATCCCCGTGGGCGCGGTGCGCGACAGGATGACATCCTGCGCCGGAATACGCAGTCGCACCCGGTCGCCCAGCTTGCCAAACGACCCCGGCAGCAAAATACGGCCCCCCGAAAACGCAAGCTCGGTCAGCCCATCATCCAGCAACCGCCCCGCCACCTTGGTCATGATCACCGCACCGGCATCGCGCACGCCCAGCAATGGCACTGCCTCGGGGCGCGACAACACGTCACCCACCGGACCATTGGCGACCACCCGGCCGGCGTCAACGATGACCAGCGTCGTGGCCAGCCGCGCCACCTCTGACACATCATGGCTGACATATAGAATGGGGATCTGCACCGCATCGCGCAGGCGCGCCAGATAGGGCAAAATCTCGGCCTTGCGCGGGGCGTCGAGTGCGGCAAGTGGTTCATCCATCAGCAATATCTGCGGATTGCTCATCAATGCGCGCCCCAACGCCACGCGCTGCCGCTCACCGCCGGAAAGCCCAGCCGGGCGACGGCCCAGCAGATCACCAAGGCCCAGAACCTCGATCACGCGCGCCGCGTCATGGCTGCCGCCATACGACAGATTGCGGGCGACCGTCATATGCGGAAACAGGCGTGCATCCTGAAACACATAGCCCACGCGCCTGCGCTGCGGCGGCAGGTTGATCCGCTGTGCACGGTCAAAAAGCACCTGATCGGCCACCACAATCCGGCCTGCGTCAGGGTCCGACAACCCCGCAACCGCATTCACGACAGACGTTTTGCCCGACCCCGACCGCCCAAAAATCGCCGTCACCCCGGCGGGTGCTGTAAACGCGACATCCAGCGCGAAATCACCCAGGCGTTGCTGAATGGCAATCTGCAACATCAGCGACCTACCCGGCGGGCCACGCGCCGCGCCAGCCATTCCGAAATCATCAGCGCACCCATCGCCAGAACCACCGACACGATGACCAGCCGCAGCACCGCCGGTTCGCCGCCGGGCACTTGCAGCAACCCATAGATCGCCGATGGAATCGTCTGGGTCTGCCCCGGAATGGCCGCCACAAAGGTTATCGTCGCGCCAAATTCGCCCAGCGCCTTGGCAAAGCCCAGAACAGCCCCCGCCAATACCCCCGGCAGGATCAACGGCAGGGTAACGGTCGCGAAAATCCGGCGTTTTGACGCACCCAGCGTCGCGGCGGCATCCTCCAGTCCGGGATCGACGGCCTCGATCGCCAGCCGGATCGCACGCACCATCAGCGGAAACGCCATAATCGCCGCCGCCAGCGCGGCACCGGTCCAGCGGAACGCCAAAGTAATGCCAAATATATCATAGAGCAGCGCCCCGACCGGCCCTTGGCGGCCAAAGACAACCAACAACAGATAGCCCGTCACCACCGGCGGCAACACCAACGGCAAATGCACCAAGCCATTCAACAACTGCCGGCCCGGAAACACCTTGCGCGCCAGCACAAAGGCCACCCAAACGGCAAGCGGCAGCGCGCCCAGCATCGCCACCAGCGCCACCCGCAGCGACAGCCAGATCGCCGCCCATTCCGCCGGTCCGAACATATCCGTCATTCGACACTGTCCACCGGCGGCAAAAACCCGGCCCCCGCAAAGGCCGCACGGCCAGCAGGCCCATGCAGGAACGCCAGAAACGCCGCCGCCTCGGGCACCGCACCGCGTGTCAGGGCCGCGACATAGCGGATCGGCTGATGGCTGCCGCCGGGAAATGTCGCCACGACACGCACGCCGTCGCTGACCCGCGCGTCAGTGGCATAGACGATCCCCAATGGCGCCTGCCCGCGCGCCACCAGCGCCAGCGCCGCACGGACATTGTCCACCTCGGCCAAACGATCCGCCATATCCTCCCAAAGGCCCAGCGATATCAGCGCCTGCTTGGCATAAATCCCCGCAGGCACGGCCTCGGTCAGGCCAGCCGCGATGCGCCCATCGCCCAAAGCGGCGCCAATGCCGGCGATGTCCAATACGACATCCGCCATATTCGCCGCGCCAATCATCACCAGATCATTGCTGGCCACATCCCCGATGCTGTCAGGCCGGACATGCCCGCCATCCACCAGCACGTTCATCCAATCGACGTTGGCCAAAACCACCAGATCAGCCGGCGCGCCCAGCGCGACCTGCCGGGCCATCGTCCCGCTGCCGCCATAGCTGACCACGACATCGCCAAATTCCACCGCCAGCGCATCCAGCGGCTCTTTCAGGCTGGCAGCCGCAAAAACGACGACCTCGGCCCGGGCGGGGCCAGAGACAAGACAGCAAACAGCAAGGGAAAACGCGCGGATCAACATGGCGCGACTATCCGGCGGTTGCGGGGCCATGGCAAGGGTCAGACCCACGCCTTTATGCGGGCCGCCAGCGCATCGGCGCGTTGTCGCACATCGGGGTCAATCGGGCCGTGGCGCGGCGCATCGCGCAGGGTCGTGATCCAATGCGGCTGCGGCAGATGCACCCGCTGCGGTCCCGCCCAATGCAATGCCGCCAAAACGTCCTGTGCCGCTTGCGGCAGCACATCGGGCACCTCGGCACCCACCAGCGTCGCCCAAACACCCGCCCACAAACGGCCCACCGACCACGGGTTATACCCACCCCCACCCAGCACCAGATAACGCAGCGCAAGCGGACGCAGCGCCGCCACAATCGCCCAATGGGCATTATTTGACAGGGCAAGCCGCGATTGCGGGTCCTCTGTCACCGCGTCCGCCCCGCATTGCAGCACGATGGCATCAGGCCGAAACCCGGCCACCAGCGGCAGGATCACGCGGTCACGGATCAGCGCCATATCATCGTCATGCAGGCCCGCAGGCACCGGCAGATTGAACACCTGCCCCGCACCGCGATCAGTCAGCGCGCCGGTCCGGGGCCAGCGGTTCTGCTCGTGGACCGATACCAGCAACGTATCGGGATCATCGGCAAAGGCATGCACGACCCCGTCGGGATGATGTGCATCAATGTCAACATATGCGATCCGGGCCGCGCCACTGCGGCGCAACGACTGAATGCCCAGCACCGGATCATTCAGATAGCAAAACCCGTTTGCGCGGTCGGGCATCCCGTGATGCGTCCCCCCGGCAGGAGCATAGATAACACCGCCACGCGCCAGTAATTCACCTGCCAACAGCGATGCACCCGCCGATGTGGCCGGGCGACGATACATCTGCGCAAACACCGGATTTGACGGTGTGCCCAACCCATGCCGGTCGCGCACATCGTCGGTGACAGCCTGCGCCGCCTCGGTTGCCTGCAAGGCCGCGATATATGCGGGCGTGTGAAACCCCATCAACGCCGCAGGCTTGGCCCGTGGGCTGGTGATAAACTGGGCCGCTGGCAACCACCCCATCGCACGGGTCAGGTCCATGACCGTCGACACACGCGGCACACGCAGCGGGTGCCAGGCGCCGTAACTGGAATGGCGATAAATCTCCGAGCCGATAAATCGCGGCAAGGGGGTTGTGGGCGTGCCCGCTGCGTGAATAACTGGTGTCATATCGCGGATGTAACCCAAATTCAGATCGGCACCATGGCGAAATTATCTGCACACCAATTACCGCTGAAAATCCGCGCCGGGGACAAAACCGATGTGCGGGCGCAATTTGCGGCCCTGTGCTGGCGGATCAAAGACGGCAAGGTGCAGATCTGCCTGATTACCAGCCGCACCCGCGGCCGGTGGATTCTGCCAAAAGGCTGGCCGATGCACAAACAGACACCCGCCTCTGCCGCCGCAACCGAAGCCTTCGAAGAGGCGGGCGTGACAGGCGATGCCTCTGACACCTGCCTTGGCGTCTACACCTATACCAAACCGCTGCCCGCCGGCGAGGCGCCGATCGTCACGATGGTCTATCCGCTGCATGTCACAAAGACACACAAGATTTGGCCCGAAAAGGGCCAGCGCCGCCGCAAATGGTTTGGCCAGCGCAAGGCGGCCAAACAGCTCTCTGAACCGGACCTGCAGCGTATCGTGGCAATGTTCCAACCGCATCCCGTTGCGACCGATGCGACCAATGCGGGCATTGCGGCGCCCGCGAAAAAGCCTATCTAATGCACAACCGCAAACGCTACAGGTGCACATGATCCGGTTCCATCTCAAATGCGACCACGACCACGGGTTCGAAAGCTGGTTCCAGTCCGGCGAAGCCTTTGACAAGCTGGCCGCGGCACGGATGCTGGCTTGCACGACCTGCGGGTCAACGACCATCTCAAAATCCATTATGGCCCCGGCGGTCAGCACGACATCTGACATCACAGCGCCGCGCGCCACCGAAGCGGCGTTGGCCAAACTGCGCGAAACCGTCGAGACAAACTCTGATTACGTCGGTGCCAGCTTTGCCAAAGAAGCGCGCGCAATGCATGACGGCACCAAACCCGAACGGCCAATCTACGGCGAGGCAAACCTGCAAGAGGCGCGCAAGCTGGTCGATGACGGTATTCCCGTCATGCCGCTGCCGTTCATTCCACGCAAGAAAAGCCACTAACCAAAGGACCCGCTATGACCATCGTGATCACCGGTGCAAACCGTGGCATCGGCAAAGCCCTGTTTGATGGCTATATCGCGCAGGGCGACACCGTCATTGGCACCCACCGCCAACCAGATGCAGGGCCAATGCGCCAGCTTGACGTGACCGACCCTGCGTCCCATGCGTCACTGGCCTGCGCCTTTGGCGAAACGGCGGTTGACCTGCTGATCTGCAACGCGGGCATCTATCCCGACAAAGGCCAGTCGCTTGACGATGGCTACACCGCCGATATGTGGACCAGCGGCTTTGCCACGAACGTGACCGGCGTCTTTCTGACGATCCAGACCCTGTTGCCGCATCTGCGCCGGGCCAGAGCAGGCAAGATCGCCATCATCTCATCGCAAATGGCGTCGGACACGCGCGCGCCCGGTGGCAGCTATATCTACCGGGCCAGCAAAGCCGCCGCACTGAACCTCGGGCGCAATCTGGCTGCCGATCTGGCCCCCGAAGGGATCAGCGTCGGCATCTATCACCCCGGCTGGGTGCGCACCGACATGGGCGGCAGCGCGGCAGCCATCGACACGGACGCAAGCGCCACCGGCCTGATCGCACGGTTTGCCGCCCTGAGCCCCGCAACAACGGGTTGTTTCGAAACATGGGACGGGCAAATACACCCCTACTAAATGATTGCTCTTCAGGGTCCCTGTCATTAAAGGGAATGCGGATCAAACGACCTCGAACTGCCAAGGAATGCCCATGCCGACGCTTGTGATGAAATTTGGTGGCACTTCTGTTGCCAATCTTGACCGGATCGCACGCGCGGCCAAACGCGTCGCGTTCGAGGTCGCCAATGGCTACGACGTGATCGTGATCGTGTCGGCGATGTCGGGCAAAACCAACGAATTAGTCGGCTGGGTCAATGAAACCTCGCCGCTTTATGATGCGCGCGAATATGATGCGATCGTGTCGTCGGGCGAAAATGTCACCGCCGGTTTGATGGCGCTGCGGCTGCAGGAAATGGAAATCCCCGCGCGCAGCTGGCAGGGCTGGCAAGTGCCCGTCATCACCACATCCGCCCATTCCAACGCCCGTATCGAAGAGATTCCCACCGACAACATCAACGCAAAATTTGGCGAAGGCATGCGCGTCGCCGTTGTTGCCGGCTTTCAGGGCATCAGCCCCGAAGGGCGTACGACCACGCTTGGCCGTGGCGGCTCTGACACGACTGCCGTCGCCTTTGCCGCCGCCTTCGGGGCCGAGCGGTGCGATATTTATACCGATGTCGACGGCGTCTATACCACGGACCCCCGCATCACCAAAAAGGCCCGCAAACTCGACAAGATCGCGTTTGAGGAAATGTTGGAACTGGCGTCTCTTGGGGCTAAAGTCCTGCAAACCCGCTCTGTCGAACTCGCCATGCGCTACAAGGTGCGGCTGCGGGTGCTGTCATCATTCGAAGAACCATCAGACACCGCAGGCACCCTGGTCTGCGATGAGGAGGAAATTATGGAATCCAACGTCGTTGCCGGTGTCGCCTATTCCCGCGATGAGGCGAAAATGACCCTGATCTCGGTCGCCGACCGCCCCGGCATCGCCGCCGCGATCTTTGGGCCGCTGTCAGACGCGGGCGTCAACGTCGATATGATCGTGCAGAACATATCCGAAGAAGGGCGCACCGATATGACCTTCTCGTGCCCCACCGATCAGGTGCTGCGGGCCGCCAAATCCATGGAAGACGCCAAAGCGTCCGGCACGATCAATTTCCACGATCTTGTCACCGATGACGGGGTCGCCAAAGTATCCGTCGTGGGGATCGGCATGCGCAGTCACACCGGCGTTGCCGCCAAAATGTTCAAAGTCCTGTCGAACGAAGGTGTGAACATCAAAGTCATTACAACCTCAGAGATAAAAATTTCCGTGCTGATTGATCGAAAATACATGGAACTTGCCGTGCAAGCCCTGCATGATGCCTTCGAATTGGAAAAAGCGGGCTGATCGGCACAGCGATCAGCATGCATTAAGGAAACCTATGCCTGATCGGACGGAAACAGAAAGCCGCAAGCTGCTTGGTCGGCTTCGCGAAGCCCTTGCATCTGATAACGAAGGTCAGGCGCGGCTGGACGAGGTGGTCAAGCTGATCGCGGATTCGATGGAGACCGAGGTGTGCTCGATCTACCTGTTCCGCGACCCCGAAACCCTCGAGCTTTGCGCGACCCAAGGCCTGCAAGCCGAAGCCGTCCACCAGACCCGGATGCGTCTTGGCGAAGGTCTGGTCGGTTTGACCGCCCGCACCCGGACCGTGGTGAACACGGCCGATGCACCGGCCGCCAAAGGGTTCCGCTATATGCCCGAAACCGGCGAGGAACGCTATTCGTCCTTCTGCGGTATTCCGATCCAGCGGTTGGGCGATGCGCTTGGCGTGCTGGTCGTGCAATCAAAGGCCGCGCGGCAATTCACCCCGGACGAGGTATATGCGCTCGAAATCGTCGCGATGGTCATTGCCGAAATGACCGAACTGGGCGCCTTTGTCGGCGAAGGGGCCGCGCTGTCTGCGCACCACCAGCAGCCGGTGCTGTTTCGCGGCTCGGTCGCGCAGGAAGGCGTCAGCGAAGGGCAGGTTTTCCTGCATGAACCACGCGTCGTGGTGACCAACCCGATCTCGGATGATCCCGATACCGAACTGGCCCGCCTGCGCGACGCGGTCGAAACCCTGCGCAGCTCCGTTGACAGCATGCTGTCCGGTGCCCGCTCTGTCGATGCCGACCAAATTCAGGTCCTCGAGGCGTATCGCATGTTCGCCAATTCCAGCAGTTGGATCAAACGCATGCAGGCCGACGTGGCCAACGGCCTGTCCGCCGAAGCGGCCGTCGAAAAGGAACAGTCGCTGGCCCGCTCACGTCTGTCCAAATCGGCCGACCCATACCTGCGCGAACGCCTGCACGACCTTGATGACCTGTCCAACCGCCTGTTGCGCATCCTGACTGGCCAAGGTGCCGCAGCGCGCGCCGACATGCCCGACAACCCGATCCTCGTCGCCCGCAACATCGGCCCCGGAGAGTTGTTGGAATACGGCAAAAGGCTCAAAGGGATCGTCCTCGAAGAAGGCTCGGTTGGCAGCCACGCAACCATCGTGGCCCGCGCGTGGGCGATCCCGCTTGTGATTAACGCCAAAGGGATCACCCGCGAGGCGCTGAACGGCGACACCATCTTGATCGACGGGGAACAGGGCATCGCGCATCTGCGCCCCGACGATACCGTGCATGCCGCCTTTCAAGACAAGATCGCCATGCAGACGCGTGCCCAAGAACGCTATGCCTCGATCCGCGACCAGCCCGCACAGGCCAAATGCGGCACGGTGATCTCGCTTCAGATGAACGCCGGGCTCATGGCCGATCTCCCGTCACTTCACGGCTCCGGCGCCGAAGGTGTCGGCCTGTTCCGCACCGAACTGCAGTTTTTGATCCGCAATCAAATGCCGCGACGCGGCGAACTCTCGGCGCTTTATTCGCGGGTCCTGACTGCGGCTGACGGCAAACGCGTTGCCTTTCGCACCCTCGACATCGGGTCGGACAAGGTCCTGCCCTACATGAAACCCAACGATGAACCCAACCCGGCGATGGGCTGGCGGGCGATCCGGGTCGGGTTGGACAAACCCGGCGTGCTGCGGATGCAGTTGCAGGCGCTTTTGCGGGCCGCCAATGGCGGGCCGCTGACGGTGATGTTCCCCTTTATCACGCAGATAAACGAATTCCGCGCCGCCAAAGCGGAAATGGGCAAAGCCATTGACCGCGAAACCAAACTGGGCCACGCGCTGCCTTCCAAGCTTGAAATCGGGGCCATGCTGGAAACACCGTCGCTGGCCTTTGCGCCGGATGCGTTCTTTGAAGAGGTCGATTTCATTTCGATTGGCGGCAATGATCTCAAACAGTTCTTTTTTGCCGCCGACCGCGAGAACGAACGCGTGCGCAAACGCTACGACACGCTCGACATCAGCTTTTTGTCGTTCCTTGAACAGGTCATCGCGCGCTGCAATGCGACTGGCACCCCGCTCTCGTTCTGCGGCGAAGACGCGGGCCGCCCGGTCGAGGCACTGTGCTTTGCCGCCTTGGGCCTGCGGACCCTCTCGATGTGTCCGGCCTCGGTTGGACCCGTCAAACATCTACTACGGCGGGTTGACCTGAACGAAGTCAAGACGGTGATGGACGACGCCATCGCAAAGGGTGACCAATCCGTGCGCCGCGCCGTGGCCGATTGGCTGGTCTATCAGGTCTAGGCGCGGCCAACCGACACCAAAACCCGGTGAAATTCGTCCGTGACGGCGGTTTCGCCATGGGCGCGGGCGATTTGGCGCAACCCGAAATGCACATGCGCGATCGTGACATAGTAATTCACAAAGGCATAATTCGTACCCGCCCCCGCGACCGCCCCCAAAATAGGCACCGTCTGCGCCGCCAGCTTTTGCGACAGCACAGCCGCAAAGCGCGGCGCGATCTTTCGGATCAGCCCATTCACAGCAGCGCCGGAAAGGCTCAACCTTGCTCCGATAAACGACGTATCCACCCCGTCATCATCCGCGCCCGGTCCACCGGCACCAAAGACCGCAAGGCAGGCCATCCGCGTCTCCTCCGACGTCGGATCTTCGCCGTATCCGACCGCGACATGATGCACTGCGCGGAAAATAACCGTGGTTGTGACCGGCAGTTCGGCAATCGCGGTCGGCAAACCACCAAGCCCACCCAACGCCCCCGACAAGGTGCCGATCACCTTGTGCAGCCCGTCGGACCCGATCTTTTCGCCGATACCGCCACGCGATTTACTGGCCAGTTCGTAACTCTGCCGCAAGGCACTGCGGGCCACGTCATCCATCTGTGCCCGCACGGACTTGGGCAGCAGCTTCAGCCCATCTTCGACCTGCGCACCAACAAAGGTGATCGCCCTCATCAACGTGCCGTTCGCCTTGCGCTGCCGGGCCGCAATCGCCGCAATCTGCGCGCGCGCTTCGTCGGTCAGCGGGGCTGGCGGATTGATGGGGTTGATCTCTTTCATCACAATGTCTGGATCGCTCATGGGATCAAGATGGGGGTCACGCGATAGAAATACAATCATCCGCCTTGCGCACCACACCCCGGACACGATCCCACGCATTATCCTTGAGCGGCAAGCCCAGCACCCGGTCAGGGTTCGTGGGCGGCGGCATCACGACACCGGGCAACCGATCAAAGCCAAAGCGGCGATAATACGGCAAATCCCCCACCAACAGCATCCGGGACCAGCCCGCGTAATATGCCGTGTCAATCGCCTTGTGCATCAACAGCGCGGCAACCCCCTCGCCCTGACGGGTCGGATGCACCGCGACCGGCCCCAGCAGAACCGCGACCGCATCCCCCACATGCACCGACCAACACCGGACCACGCCAGCCAAAACGCCATCGGGGTCGCGCGCGGTCCAACACAGATCGGCCACCGGCGCCACCCCGTCGCGCAGCCGATACGATGACAACGCCGTGCGCCCCGGCGCAAAGCACAAATCATAAAGAGCCTCGACCTCCCACCAGTCATCGGGGGTTTCCGGGGTCAGCTGAACCGATAGTCTCTGCATATGTCTTTCATCTGGCCAAGGGCGTTTATGCACGTTACCCCTTGGGAAACCTGACGAAAAGAGAGCATCATGTTCTACGAGCCCAAAAACGGCCACGGCCTGCCACATAATCCCTTCAATGCGGTGATTTCCCCACGTCCCATCGGCTGGATCGCGACCCGCGGCAGCGATGGACACGACAATCTGGCGCCCTATTCATTCTTTAACGCCGTGGCCTATGTGCCGCCGCAGGTCATGTTCGCCTCGACCAGCGCGAAACCCGACCGCGACAATACCAAGGATTCGGTCGCCAACATCCGTGACACCGGCGTTTTTGCAGTGAACGTCGTCGCCTACGCCATGCGCGATGCGATGAACCAAACCTCGGGTCCGTGGGATCGCGAAACCGATGAATTCACCCTTGCCGGGATCGAAAAGGCAGAATGTGAAACCATCTCCTGCCCGCGTGTGGCCAATTCCCCGGCGACGCTGGAATGCAAACTGACCCAGATACTGCAACTGCCCGGCGAGGCGAATTTCGCGGTCTTCGGCGAAGTCACTGGCGTGCATCTGCGCGATGATTGCCTTGTTGACGGCAAATTCGACGTCACCACATTCAACCCGCTCACCCGTCTTGGCTATCACGATTATTCAGTCATCCGCGAGGTGTTCAGCCTCAACCGGCCCGGCGAAACCTAGCCCGCGACGACAAAATACCGCGCTATTCCGTACACATAAAGCACGGCAAACAGCATGTTGATGTATTTCAATTGCGGCTCGCGGCGCAGCCATCCGCAATACATCCAGATGATGCAAAACGGCAGGCTCAACATCATTGCGCCCAGTTGCCAACCCTGAACCACGCAAATCGTACTGGCAACACCCAGCACCACCGCGGTCCACTTCATTTGCTGCTCGTAGGCGGCAAAACGCATCAGAAACATTGCATGAAAACTTTGGGTAATGTCCGCAGTGAACCCTGCGTGTGACGCTACCATTCTACAGCAGTTCCACGGCTGACACAACGGCCTAGTGGCCGCCGATAATGCCCGTCTTTACACCAGAATCAACGGCCAGCGCGTAATCGGGATCATCGTCGCTATCGACCATCAGATGTCCGGCCTTGGCCAAAAGCTGATGACAGTCATGGCTCAGATGGCGCAGCTGAATACGCTTGCCTGTCTCTTCATACTTCAGCGCCACCGCCTCTATCTGAAACAGCTCTGAAAATCCATCCGCAGAGCCAAAGAACAAAGGTCCCTGAATTTGATAGACCTTCGCCCCCTCGGGCGTCTGATACGTCCTTGCATGAATACGGGTCGCATTGTTCCACGCATAGGCCAGCGCCGATACGATCACCCCCACGACCACCGCCGTCGCAAGGTCGGTGGCAACGGTCACAATCGTCACCAAAATGGTCACGAACGCATCGGTCCGTGGCACCTTGCGCAGGATCGTCAGTGAATTCCACGCGAACGTGCCGATCACGACCATGAACATCACACCGACCAATGCGGCCAGCGGGATCTGCTCGATCAAACTGCGGGCAAACAGAATAAACGCCAACAAGAACAACGACGCTGCAACGCCCGCAATCCGGGTGCGACCGCCCGATTTGACGTTGATCATCGACTGGCCGATCATCGCGCACCCGCCCATGCCACCAAAGAACCCGGTCACGGTATTGGCAGCACCCTGCGCGATACATTCCTGACTGGCCCCGCCACGCTTACCGGTCATCTCGCCCACGAGGTTCACGGTCAACAGGCTCTCGATCAGGCCAATCGCAGCAAGAATAAACGCATAGGGCAGAATAATTTCAAACGTCTCCCAGGTCAGCGGAACAAGCGGGACATGGAACGCCGGCAACCCGCCCTCAATACTGGCAAGGTCACCGACCAATGGCACATCCAACCCAAAACCAATCGCAATTGCCGCAACAATCCCGATACCCGCCAAAGGTGCCGGCACCACCGACGTAATCCGCGGCATGACCCAGATAATCGCCATGGTCAGCGCGACCAGCCCCAGCATCAATGCAAGCGGCCCCCCCGACAGCCATTGCCCGTTCGCCATGCCATGCCCGGCACTTTGCGCCGATCCCGGCACCTGAAACTGCCCAAGCTGCGCCAGAAAGATCACGATCGCCAGACCGTTCACAAACCCAAGCATCACCGGATGCGGCACCAGCCGAATGAACTTGCCCCAGCGCATCACGCCCACCACGGTCTGCATCAGCCCCATCAGGACGACCGTTGCGAACAGGTATTCGACCCCATGTACGGCAACAAGGCTGACCATCACGACCGCCAATGCGCCCGCCGCCCCGGAAATCATCCCCGGACGCCCCCCGAAAAGCGCGGTGATCAGCCCCGCCAACCGATGTTGCCGCAGCGGCCCGTACCGAAGGCTTCACATTCCGTTCATTACACGCCAATGTTGCCGCAAATTGGTGAACAACAGGTGTGCCATGCAAACAAAAATCGGAATAATCGGCGGCTCCGGTATCTATGACATGGACGGGTTGCAGGACGCCGCATGGGTGACCCCGGACAGCCCCTGGGGCACCCCCTCTGACGCGATCCTGACGGGGACACTGAATGGTGTGGCGATGGCCTTTTTGCCGCGCCACGGACGCGGGCACGTCCATGCGCCATCCACTGTGCCATATCGCGCCAATATCGACGCCCTCAAACGGCTGGGCGTGACCGATATCATCAGCCTCAGCGCCTGCGGATCGTTCCGCGAAGATCGCGCGCCGGGCGATTTCGTCCTTGTGGACCAGTTCATCGACCGGACATTCGCGCGCGAAAAATCATACTTCGGGACCGGCTGCGTGGCCCATGTCAGTGTGGCACACCCGACCTGCGACCGTGTGTCCGACGCGTGCGAAAAAGCCGGGCGCGATGCCGGGATCACGATCCACCGTGGCGGCACGTACCTTGCCATGGAAGGCCCGCAGTTTTCATCCGTGGCCGAAAGCAAACTGTACCGCGCGTGGGGTTGCGACGTGATCGGCATGACCAACATGCCCGAGGCAAAACTCGCCCGCGAGGCCGAGATTTGCTATGCCTCAGTCGCCATGATCACCGATTACGACAGTTGGCACCCTGACCACGGGGCCGTTGACATCAGCGACATCATCGCGACCCTGCACGGCAATGGCACCAAAGCCCGTGACTTGATCGCGCGATTGCCGGCGCTGCTCGGGGCAGATCGCGCGCCCTGCCCGCATGGGTGTGACCGGGCCTTGGAACACGCAATCATGACGGCCCCAGACAAACGCGACCCTGTGCTTACCCGAAAACTCGACGCCATCGCTGGCCGCGTTCTTTAATTGTCAGAAAGCCGAACATGAAAACTGTCCAAGACTACATCCGCACGATCCCCGACTTCCCGCACAAAGGGATCATGTTTCGCGACGTGACGACCCTGTTCAGCGATGTCCGTGGCTTTCGAATCGCCATTGATCAGCTTTTGCACCCCTACGCCGGCCAGCCTATCGACAAAGTCATCGGGCTCGAAGCGCGCGGCTTTATTCTGGGCGGTGCCATCGCCCACCAGCTCTCGGTCGGCTTTGTCCCGATCCGTAAAAAGGGCAAGCTTCCCGGCAAGACCATCGAACAAGACTACAAGCTGGAATACGGCGAAGCCATATTGGAATTGCACGACGACGCCCTGCAAGCCGGCGAAAAGGTTCTGCTTGTCGATGACCTGCTGGCAACGGGCGGTACCGCCGAAGCCGGTATCAAACTGATCGAACGGCTGGGTGCCGAAGTCATCGGTTGCGCGTTCGTCATCGACCTGCCCGATCTTGGCGGGCGCAAAAAGCTGGAAAGCCTAGGCATGAATGTCCACACACTCTGCGCTTTTGCGGGCACCTGACCCTTCGGGGAGAGTATTTTGACGACATAAGAAACACAAAGTTGCACCCAATGCCGCTGTCCGGTCCAGACCAACCCGTTTCTGGGGTTCGACATTGGGTGACTTCTCATGTCGCGGTCATCGGCTCTCCAGCCTGTACCGCGCGACAAGCTTGACAGACTTTGGTTAACAATTTCTTATGTCGGGCAAGTACTCCCGCCGGAGGCTCCGCCGGCCCGCAAAGCTGCAATGCCGCAAATGAATGTCATGCGCAGCAGGCGCTCATTTTGGTCAGGCCTGGCGCAGCACCGCACCCGGGTTCATAATACCGAGCGGATCAAGTGCTGTCTTGATTGCCCGCAACATGGCAAGCTTCGCAGGATCGGCATAACGCTCCAAGTCATCGACCTTCAGACGCCCGATACCATGCTCTGCGCTGACCGATCCCCCCATGGACGCGACCAGATCATGCAGGGCTGTCTTGATCAGTGGCCGCTGTGTTTCGTAGTCAGCGCGACTGCGGCCCGACGCGGGGAAGATGTTATAGTGCAAATTCCCATCCCCCAGATGCCCAAAGCAGTTGATGCGAAAGGCGCCGATCTGGGCAACTGCCCGCTGCCCCTGCGTGACAAAGTCGGGCACAGCGCTGAGCGGCACCGAAATATCATGCGAACTGACCGAACCAATACGCCGGTTCGCCTCGGGGATACTCTCGCGGATGCGCCAGAACGCCTGCCGCTGCGCGTGACTTTGGGCAATAACGCCGTCCGTGACCAAACCGTTTTCAAAAGCCGCCGCAAACAAATCTTCCAGCGCCGCATCAGGTGCCAATCCCGCTGGCAACCCCACGTCAATCAAGACGCACCATTCCGGCACCACCTCAAAGGGCTGCTTCACCTCTGGCCCCACCTCGGCCAGAAAATCAAAGCCCTGCCTGTGCATCAATTCAAACGCCGACACGCCGTCACCAATCCGTTCTCGGGCCAGCGCCAGCAACTCCAGCGCGGCCGCTGGCGATGGCACCGCCATCAACGCCGCGCCCACACCCGCCGGACGCGGCGCCAGTTTCAACGCGGCGGCCGTGATCACCCCCAACGTGCCTTCCGCGCCAATCATCAGATTGCGCAGATCATAGCCCGTGTTGTCTTTGCGCAGGCGCGTCAGCCCATGCCAGATCGCGCCGTCGGGCCGCACCACCTCAAGCCCCAGACATTGGGCGCGGGCATTGCCATAGCGCAAGACATTGACACCCCCCGCGTTGGTCGCCAAAAGCCCGCCAATCCGCGCCGACCCTTCAGAGGCCAGCGATAGCGGAAACAGCCGCCCCACATCCATGGCTGCCTTTTGGACATCGGCCAAAATCACACCCGCATCGCAGACCATCACATTTTCCAGCGGATAGACCGCGCGCACCCGGTTCATGCGTTCCAGCGACAATATCACCGGCCTAGGGCCATCCGGCATCAACTGCCCCCCGACCAGACCCGTCCCCCCGCCATAGGGCACCACGGCAACACGGGCACCCGCACAGGCCTTGACCACGACCGCCACTTCCTCGGTGCTGGCAGGCGCCACGACAAACCCGTGACCGGCCCAACGGCCGCGCGGTTCAGTCAAATAACCGGCGCTGTCGGCCTTGAACGCCGCATCCGGCAAAAGCGCCCGTAGCGTCGCTTCAAAGGCGGGTGTCACAGGGTTCAGCATGATCACGTTCCTCTTGGGTCAATGGGATATATGGCCCGGCAACGGTCAAAGGCCAGCCAGAACAAAGCTCTACCCGATATCCGTCTTACCGCGGCGATCATGGCGCAGATTGGCGTAAAGCACGTGGTTCCGCCACCGCCCATTGATCTGCAGATAACTTTGCGCGACACCTTCATACTTGTAGCCGCATTGTTCCAGTAGCCGCCGTGACGGGGCATTTTCGGGCAGGCATCCGGCCTCGATCCGGCTGATATCCAACGTCGTAAACGCATGATGCACCACTGCGGCAATCGCTTCGCGCATGTAGCCTTGCCGCGCAAAGGGCGCCCCGATCCAATACCCGGTGGTGCCCGCCTGCGCCGGACCGCGCCGGATATTGTCCAATGTGATCGCGCCCAGCAGCATGTCATCGGCGCGGCGCACCAAAAACAGCGGCATCGCCGTGCCATTGGCAATGGACCGCTGAGCCCAATATACCCGGTTGGTAAAGGCCTTGCGCGACAAATGGTCCGCAGCCCAGGTCGGCTCCCAGGGTATGAGAAATTCCGCGCTGGCTTGGCGCAGCGCGGTCCAGGCGCGGAAATCCCCATGCATCGGTGGGCGCAGGGTCAGTCGTTCGGTCTCAACTCGGACCTTGCGCTTGACCCCCAGCATCAGGCGACAAGCCGCGCTTTCAGCGCCTCCAACGTCGGCGCGGCATCGGCGGGGCCATAAAGCGCCATGGCCGTGCCCGCCTGTTCCGCCATCTGTGTTGCAAAAGCTTTGACATCACCCGCCGTGACCGCGTCAATCTGCGCAATCGTCTCGTCAATGGCGGGGATGCGTCCCCAGATCGCCAAACGACGTGCCAGCCATTCGGCCCGGTCCGACGGACCCTCCAGACCCATCAGCAGGCTCGCTTTCATCTGGGCGCGTGCGCGCGCAACTTCGGGCGCGCTCATATCATCGGCGGCGCGCTTGATCTCGTCGATGGTCAGATTGGCCAGCTCTGTAATCTGCTCTGCGCTGGTGCCTGCGTAAATCGTCGTGATGCCGGTGTCATCATAAGGTGCGGCTTGGGCAAACACCGTATAGCACAGCCCGCGTTTTTCGCGCACTTCCTGAAACAGGCGCGACGACATGCCACCGCCCATCGCGCTGATATAGACCTGCGCGGTATACATCGCCGGATCATCATAGCGCGGTCCCTCGAACGCCAGCGCGAAATGCACCTGCTCCAGCGCCTTGGTCTCGCGCCGCTCACCGCCGCGAAAGATCGCGGGTTGCAGCAATTCAGGTGGCCGCATGATCGGTGACAAATGACCAAACAGCGCCTCGGCCTGACGGACAATCACGTCGTGATCAACCGCACCAGCCGCCGCAAGGATCATCTGGCCGGGGCCGTAATGTTCGCCGACAAACCCCTGCAGGTCCTCGCGCGAAAACGCGCTGACCCGCTCGTTTGGACCCAAAATCGTGCGCCCAAACGGCTGATCAGGATAGGCCACTTCTTGCAGCCAGTCGAAAATAATATCGTCGGGCGTATCCAGAGCCTGTCCGATTTCCTGCAAGATCACCCCGCGCTCGACCTCGATCTCGGCGGAGTCAAACAGCGGGTTCAGCAAAATATCCGCGATGACGTCCAGTCCCAGCGCCACATCATCTTCCAGAACGCGGGCGTAATAGGCGGTTGTCTCGCGGCTGGTATAGGCATTGATATAACCGCCCACATCCTCGATCGCTTCTGCGATTTGCAGGGCGGATCGGGTCTTGGTCCCCTTGAACGCCATATGTTCAAGGAAATGCGCGATGCCGTTCTGCTCCATCCTTTCATGCCGCCCACCGGCCTGAATCCAGATGCCGATACTGGTGGATTTCAGCCCGGGCATATTTTCGGTGACAACCCGAAACCCGTTGGACAGCGTATGAAGTTCAATCGTCAATGTGTAATCCGTTCCCTGATCACCGCCTGCAAAGCGGCCAGATCACCCGCAACCCGGGTGACGCGTTCTGGCCGGTCATACAGGTCCGCCATGCGCGGGGGAAGAGGTGCCGCAACGCCGGACGCCGCTTTGACAGCGTCAGGAAACTTGGCCGGATGCGCGGTGGCCAGTGTGACCATGGGCGTCGTGCCCAAATGCGCCTCGGCCACATGGACACCGACCGCCGTATGCGGGCACAGCAATTCGCCGTGCCGGACCAAATAGGTCTTGATCGCGGCATGGGTCTCTTCTTCGGACGCGCAACCCGATTTGAAGGTGTCCTTCAACATCTGATATGCACCTTGGCTGATGGCAAAGCCACCTTTCGCCAGATCCGCCATCTGCGCCGCGACGATCGCGCCGTCACGCCCGTAGGCGTCAAACAACGCCCGCTCAAAATTCGAACTGACCTGAATGTCCATCGACGGGCTGATGGTCGGCGTCACGCCCTGCTTGGTATAGGCGCCGGTTTCCAGCGTGCGGTGCAAAATGTCATTGCGGTTGGTTGCCACGACCAGCTCTGCAATCGGCAGGCCCATCCGCTTGGCGATATAGCCTGCAAAGATGTCACCGAAATTGCCCGTCGGCACGGTAAAGCTGACCTTGCGATGCGGCGCGCCAAGGCTGACCGCGGCGGTGAAATAATACACGACCTGCGCCAGCACGCGCCCCCAGTTGATCGAATTCACGCCTGCCAACCGCACCTCTTCGCGAAAGGCAAAGTCGTTGAACATGTCTTTGACGGCGGCCTGACAATCATCAAAATCCCCATCGACCGCCAGCGCATGCACGTTGGATTCGGTCGGCGTCGTCATCTGGCGGCGCTGCACTTCGGACACCCGGCCATGGGGGTACAGAATAAACACATCCACCGCTTTCAAGCCCCGAAACGCCTCGATCGCGGCCGACCCGGTATCGCCCGACGTGGCACCCACGATCGTCACCCGGTCACCCGAGCGCGACAAAGCGGCCTGAAACATCTGGCCGATCAGCTGCATCGCGAAATCCTTGAACGCCAGCGTCGGCCCGTGGAACAGCTCAAGCAGGAAATGATTGGCGTCCAGTTGCACCAGCGGCGCGCGCGCGGCATGTCCGAAACCGGCATAGGCCTTGGCGATCAGGCCGCGAAACTCTGCATCGGTAAATGTATCGCCAATGAACGGGCGCATCACGTCAAACGCCACCTCTTCGTATGATTTTCCCGCCATTGCCGCAATTTCTGCATGGCTCAGCGTTGGCACCGTTTCGGGCACGTAAAGACCACCATCACGCGCCAGCCCCGTCAGCATCGCCTCTTCGAATGTCAAAACCGGCGCAGTGCCACGGGTCGAAATATAGCGCATATCAGGCGTCCTTTTGGCGGATGGTGCGGGAAAGCAGAAACAGGGTCATAATGGCCCAAACCAAGGCCAGCAAAAACCACGTGATCGCATATTCAAGATGATCGTTCTTGATGCCTACGGCTTCAACCGGCAACGGCGTCAGGCGTGGGTCGGCAGGGGTCGTGTCTGTGGCAACCACCATCAGGGGTCTTGTCGACAGAACCCGCGCCATCGTGTCAACGTCCCGTGCAAACCAAATGTTCTTTTCAAGGTCCGGTGGAGGTGTGTTACTGTTTTGATCGTCCGGCCACAACAGCGTGCCGTTGATCTGCATGAAGTCTGTCACGGGTTCCGCATCTTTGGCGTCCAGCGGCAACAGCCCAAGATCAACCATGATGACAGCGCCGGTTTCAAGCAAGAACTTGGAAATGACCCGATAACCAGTGCCCGCCGTGGTCCCGGAAACCAACACGTGAAGCTCTTCGCCGGTGGGCGCGCCCGCAAGGGTGACACGTTTGTATTCATCATCCTCTTCACGGCCCGCCAGTGGCACGGGAACCGGCGGCGCGGCCAATCGCGCTTCGATCCCTGCCAGAATATCCTCTTTCCAGTCCAGACGCTGGACCTGCCAGATGCCAAGGCTGATCAGAGCACCGGAACCGACGGCACCCAGAAGAAGCGGAAAGATGATTTTACGCAGCATCATATGCCTTTGACATGAAAAACGCGCGAGCCACCCCGCGCGCTTGTATTTCTGACAGACCGGTAGGTCGGGGTTAACCCCGACTTACCCGCCCCAAACATAGACAGCCGCAAACAGGAACAGCCAAACCACATCCACAAAGTGCCAGTACCAAGCGGCTGCCTCAAAACCCACATGCTTTTCGGGGGTAAAGTCGCCGCGCTGGAGCCGGATCAGACAGACCAGCAGAAAGATCGTCCCGATGAACACATGGAAGCCGTGGAAACCCGTCGCCATAAAGAAGTTCGCGCCATAGATATTGCCGGCAAAGCCAAACGCCGCATGGCTATATTCATAAACCTGAAACACCGTGAACAGCGCGCCCAGAGCCACGGCAAGGATCAGGCCCCACTTCACATCCTCGCGGTTGTTTTCATGGACCAGCGCGTGATGCGCCCAGGTCGCCGCAGCACCCGAACACAGCAAGATCAGCGTGTTGATCAGCGGCAGGTGCCATGGATCGAATGTTTCAATCCCCACAGGTGGCCAGACGCCATCCTGAATCGGGCTTAGCGGGCCCATCGGGTACATGGCATGTTTGAAGAATGACCAGAACCAGGCGGCAAAGAACATGACCTCGGACATGATGAACATGATAAAGCCATAGCGCAGACCGATCCGCACGACAGGGGTGTGGTCCCCGACCCGGCTTTCGGCGATCACATCGGCCCACCATGCGTACATCACGTAGATCACCAGCGCGAGGCCGACGAGGAACATATAGGGGCCGCCGCCCTGTTTCGGCATCCAAAGCACGGCGCCAAATAGCATGATAAAGCCGCCCAACGCGCCAAGAAGCGGCCAAATGGATGGTGGCAGGATGTGGTAGTCGTGGTTCTTTGCATGCGCCATGTGGTGCGTCCCTATCGGCTGGTCGTTAGTTCGTTTCTATGGCGCCTTGTGGCGCCGATGTCAAAGTTGTCGGGTCGAGGGCCGCCTGCATTTCTGCATCCGGCAAATCAATCTGGTAGAACGTATAGCTTAACGTGATCGTGTGCACATACTGGCCTTCGCGGTCATTCACGATGGCAGGGTCCACGAAAAAGCTGACCGGCATCATCACGGTTTCGCCCGGCTGCAACACCTGCTCGGTAAAGCAGAAACATTCGATCTTGTCGAAAAATGCGCCCGCCTCATAGGGTGTGACGTTATAGGCGGCCTGCCCGGCAATCGGTTGATCGGTCGGGTTGTGCGCCTCGTAAAACGCCAGCCCTGTCTCGCCGATGCGCAATTCCATTTCGCGTTGCGCCGGAACGAACGTCCACGGCATGTCGCGTTCCAGTGATGCGTCAAAGCGGACCTTGATGGTCTGGTCCAGAATCACATCGCTGCCAACCTCGGCGACGTTGGTGATCCCACCAAATCCGGTGACCCGGCAAAACCAGTTATAAAACGGCACCGAAGCCCAGGCCAATGACCCCATCAGCACGACGACGACGACGGTTTGTGCGGCGGTGCGATTGGGACCGGTCAGATGTGGGAACAGTTTCATTGCGTGCCCTCTTGTGGGATGATCTGCGGCCGCGCCACATGGTCAAAGGTTTCAAACTGACGCGCATTGCCAAGCTCCAGAACCTTGACCACGGTAAGTCCGAAGACAATGGTGATGAACCCCAGCAACAAAAGGCCAACGCCGATGTTGCGGCCACGCCTGCGGGTATGAATTTCGTGCTCGACCTTGATCATCACCAGCCCCCAAAGCCATACGGACGCAGTGCAGCCTCTGCAAGAAGCGCGCCAAAGTGCAGGAAAAGATAATACAGCGACACCTTGAACACGCCAATCTCGACCGCGTGCTTGTCCGCAGCACAGGCGGCATCGTCGCGACGCCAGATATCATAGGCCCCTTTGAGAAACCATGCGTTCATGATGACGGCGACGGCCATATAAATAGGCCCGCCGATCGACGTCAGACCAAGCCCAAGCGCCACCGGCACCAGCAACAGAGTGTAGATGATGATATGCTTGCGGGTGGCATCGCGCCCATGTGTTTCCGTCAGCATCGGCACACCGGCGTTGCCATAATCCGATTTCACAAACAGGGCTAGCGCCCAGAAATGCGGCGGGGTCCACATGAAGATAAGCGCGAACATCAGCGCACTTTCGACGCTGACACCGCCGGTGGCGACCGCCCACCCGATCATCGGAGGAAAGGCCCCGGCCGCCCCACCGATCACGATATTCTGCGGCGTGGCCCGCTTGAGCCACATCGAATAAACCACTGCATAAAAGAATATGGTGAAGGCCAGTAGGAACGCGGCCAGAAAATTCGTCGCCAGCGCCAACAAGACGATCGCGAACCCGGAAAGAGAAAGACCAAGGCCAAGCGCCTCACCGGGGGCGACACGTCCCGACGGGACCGGACGCCCTGCTGTGCGCTTCATCTTGGCGTCGATATCGGCATCCCACCACATATTCAGCGCGCCCGACGCACCTGCGCCGACGGCAATGCACAGGATGGCGACAAAGCCGATGAACGGATGTACCGGAACCGGTGCCACCAAAAGACCGACCAGCGCGGTGAACACCACCAGCGACATCACGCGCGGCTTAAGCAGGGCGAAATAATCGCCCATACCGGCCTCGTAGGTGGTTTCTTGCAGACTGATATCGGTCATGCCGGACTTTCTGAGCGGGTGGGTCAAGACCCACCTTACGGGGTTGATCTGTCGTAAGGTGGGTCTTGACCCACCCTCCTTTTTTATGACGTGCCTTTGGCCTCGGCCAGCCACTGATCGTAGGTTTCCTGGCTCACGACCTTGACCGTGATCGGCATATAGGCGTGGTCTTTTCCGCACAGCTCCGAACACTGGCCGAAATAAATACCCTCACGCTCGGCGGCGAACCACAGTTGCGCCAACCGACCCGGCACCGCGTCCTGCTTCACGCCAAACGCGGGGATCGTCCACGAATGGATCACATCCGCGCCGGTCACCTGCATCACGATGGTCGCGCCAACCGGCACCACAACTGACGTATCGGTCGCCAGCAGATATTGATTCTGGCTGTACCCGAAATCTTCCAGTTCATCGCGCGCCAGCAGGAAGCTTTCAAAGCTCACGCCTTCATCGACATACTCATAGCCCCAGTACCACTGGTAGCCGGTGACCTTGATCGTGATGTCAGCCTCGGGGATTTCTTGCTGGTTGAACAGCACCGGCAGCGAAAACGCACCGATAAACACCAAGATGATGACAGGCACGACGGTCCATGCGATTTCCAGTGGCGAATGATGCGTGAATGTCGCGGGGTTCGGCTGCCTCTTTTGATTATAGCGGATAGCGACCCAGGCCAGCAGGCCCGTCACAAACAGCGTAATCGCCGTGATGATCACCAACAGCATTCCGTCCAGCCAGTACACATTGCGCGCAATCTCTGTCGCTGCCGGTTGAAAGCCGGTGCCGTTCGGCAGCGGCTGGCCGACAATCTCCAGAGTCTGGTTCACGTCCTGCGCAATGACAGATGACCCAGCCATGATCAGGCCGGCCGTGGCCCAGAGTGAGGTCGCAAAGGTTTTCAGTCGCATATTCTACCCTAACAATCGTGGCGCCTTCGAGCGCGTCTGCGGCGGGTCCCTGACGGAATCCCGTTGTATCTGACCGTCCATGTCCCATATCCTGATGAACAACTCAAGAACCGCTGTTGCGGCAAACAGACGCTTTTGCCAATAATTCGCCCCGCCCAAAGGAAAAACCTCATGTCCGCTGATCCCTTTCGCCCGTTTGAAACCAATCTTGATCGCGATACCGCGCTGTCTTTGCTGCGCGACGCGACCCAGGGTGCCGATGACGGGGAACTTTTTCTGGAACGGCGCAAATCAGAAACGCTCACCTTTGATGACGGCCACATCAAGACCGCCAGTTTCAACGCCGCCGAAGGCTTCGGCCTGCGTGCGGTCCGCGGTGAGACCGCTGGCTATGCCCATTCCACGACCATCGACGAACATGCGCTGCGCCGTGCCGTGGCCACAACCCGGCTTGCCGTGGGCGCCGGTGGCGGCACCATGGCGGATGGCCCGGCCGGCACGAACCGCAAACTTTACAGCGACGCCGACCCGATGCTGCAGGCCACATTCCCCGCAAAAATCGACATCCTGCGCGAGATTGACGCATACGCACGCGGTCTTGATCCACGCGTCGTCCAGGTCACGGCGACCCTGTCCGCATCGCATCAGGAGGTGCTGATCCTGCGCCCCGAAGGCACGCTGGTCACCGACATCCGCCCAATGACCCGCCTGAACATCGGTGTGATCGTCGAAGACAACGGCAAACGCGAAAGCGGCATGGACGGTGGCGGTGGTCGCGCGGGCCTGATCGGCCTGATCGGCCGCGACAGTTGGGAAAGCGTCGCCCGCGAGGCGCTGCGCATCGCGCTCGTCAACCTTGACGCCGAACCGGCACCGGCGGGCGTGATGGACGTCGTCCTCGGCCCCGGCTGGCCCGGCATCTTGCTGCACGAAGCCATCGGTCACGGGCTCGAAGGTGACTTTAACCGCAAAGGGTCCAGCGCCTTTGCCGGACTGATGGGCCAGCAGATCGCCGCCAAAGGCGTGACCGTTCTGGACGACGGCACCATCCCCGACCGGCGCGGGTCCATCACCGTCGATGACGAAGGTACGCCCAGCGCCAAGAACGTATTGATCGAAGATGGCGTGCTGGTCGGCTACATGCAGGACCGCCAAAGCGCGCGGCTGATGGGCGTGGCCCCCACCGGCAACGGACGCCGCGAAAGCTATGCCCACACGCCGATGCCCCGCATGACCAACACCTATATGCTGGCGGGCGATGCGACCCCCGAAAGCCTTGTCGCGGATCTCAAGGATGGGATCTACGCGGTCGGGTTCGGCGGCGGACAGGTTGACATCACCAACGGTAAATTCGTGTTTTCCTGCACCGAGGCGTACCGCGTCAAAAACGGCATCGTCGGCGCGCCGGTCAAAGGGGCGACCCTGATTGGCGATGGTGCCACCGCCCTGAAACAAATCCGCGGCATCGGCAATGACATGCAACTCGATCCGGGGATGGGCAACTGCGGCAAGGCGGGGCAATGGGTGCCCGTCGGCGTCGGCCAACCCAGCCTGCTGATCGGCAGCCTGACCGTGGGTGGTGCGGCGGCCTGACCCGCGCACACCCCGCCAAACCCGATTCGGATGCGATTTCCGCCAAAACACCGTGCGCCGGCTTCACCGGGGCATGGTGCCGTCGGTGTACGTACGCGACCTGCACAGGTTCCTTACGCACAATTTCTATAAAATAGTCATTAAATTCAGCGCATTAACCCTGTTATCCGCGTTTTTGGCGGCACCATATGGCTTGTATTCACACCTCATTAACTCTGCCGCTCTAATCCTGATGGGGCAATATGGCGGAGCATCGGGATGGTCGGCAAACATCTATCTTCCACTCACCCCCCCCTCCTACCCACCACGGAAGAGGATACGGTCAACCGTCTCCGCCTATTGCGTTCCCGCCGGGTTGGCATCGCGACGTATCGCCGCCTGCTGGACGAATACGGCAGCGCCGACAAAGCCTTGAACGCACTGCCGGAAATCGCGAAATCTGCCGGTGCGTCCGATTATCAAACCTGCCCGATCGGCGTTGTCATGGCCGAACTGAAGGCAGGCCGCGCCGCCGGTGCGCGCCTGATCATTCAGGGTGGCGCCGACTATCCCGAGACCCTGTGCGAAATCCCCGACGCCCCGCCGATGCTGTGGTGTCTGGGCCAGACCAGCCTGCTGTCGCGCCCCATGATCGCGCTTGTCGGTGCGCGCAATGCGTCCTCGCTCGGCACCCGCATGGCAAAACGGTTAGCCCAAGAGCTGACAGAAGCAGGGTACATCGTCGTATCCGGCCTTGCCCGCGGGATCGACACCGCCGCGCACCACGGCGCGCTGGATGGCGGCACCATCGCCGTGCAGGCCGGTGGCGTCGACGTCATCTACCCTGTCGAAAACACGCAACTCGCTCATGACATTGGGAAAAAAGGGCTGCGGCTGTCGGAAATGCCGATGGGGTTGCAGCCGCAAGCGCGGCATTTTCCGGCGCGCAATCGGATCATTAGCGGGCTGTCGCGGGCCGTTGTCGTCGTCGAAGCCGCCGCGAAATCCGGCAGCCTGATCACCGCACGCAATGCACTTGACCAGGCGCGCGATGTGCTTGCCGTGCCCGGCCACCCGTTCGATGCGCGCGCGTCCGGCTGCAACATGCTGATCCGCGATGGGGCACAGTTGGTCCGCAACGCCGCCGACATCATCGAGGCGCTGAGTGCCACCGCCGCCCACACACCCGAACTTCCCCTGCCCGCGCCGGAACCCGCCAAACGATCACTGCGGACCACGGTGGCACTGCACGACCTCATTCTGTCGCGTCTGGGTCCGGCGCCTGTCGCCGAAGACCAGCTGATCCGCGACATCGCCGCCCCCATGACCATGGTCGCACCGATTCTCGTCGATCTGGAACTTGACGGCAAAATCATCCGGCAGGCAGGCGGGCTTTTGTCCCGCGTCGTGTGACCCAGAGCGCACAAAATCCCAAAGGGTTTTCGCTGCATTGACATTCCACCTACAGACGCCACATCTAGCCGCACCATATTGCTCGCTGGATTAAGTTAGGATTCCTATGCCCGTTGTCGTCGTCGAATCCCCCGCCAAGGCCAAGAAAATAAACGAATATCTCGGCAAGGGTTACGTCGTTCTGGCCTCTTATGGGCATGTCCGCGACCTGCCGCCCAAGGACGGATCGGTCTTGCCGGACGAAGATTTCGACATGAAATGGGAAATCGCGAGCGACAGCAAAAAGCATATCAAAGCCATCGTTGACGCGCTCAAAGACGACAATGAACTGATCCTCGCAACCGACCCCGACCGCGAAGGCGAGGCGATCAGCTGGCATCTGACCGAGGCATTGACCGCCCGCAAAGCGATCAAAAAAGACACGCCGGTCAGCCGTGTCGTGTTCAACGCGATCACCAAGAATGCGATCCTCGAGGCGATGAAACACCCCCGTCAGGTCGATGCGCCCCTGGTCGAGGCATATCTGGCCCGCCGCGCGCTGGACTATCTGGTCGGCTTCAACCTGTCCCCCGTCTTGTGGCGCAAACTGCCCGGTGCGAAATCGGCTGGCCGCGTCCAATCCGTGACCCTGCGCATCATCGTCGAGCGCGAAATGGAAATCGAAGCCTTCCGCAATCAGGAATATTGGACCGTCAAGGCGCTGCTGCAATCCCCGCGCGGCCAGACCTACGAGGCGCGTTTGACGACACTGGCTGGCAAGAAGCTTGATAAATTCGACCTTGCCAATACCACACAGGCCGAAATGGCCGCGCAGGCCATCAATTCGCGCGATCTGGTCGTCACATCGGTCGAGGCAAAGCCCGCGACCCGCAACCCCTCACCACCCTTCATGACCTCGACCCTGCAGCAAGAGGCCAGCCGCAAATTCGGCATGGGTGCCAAGCAAACCATGAGCGTGGCGCAGCGCCTCTACGAGGCGGGCCTGATCACTTACATGCGGACCGACGGCATCGACATGGCCCCGGAGGCTGTGATCGGCGCCCGTGATGCAATCAAGGCGAAATTCGGCGCAAACTACCTGCCCGACACCCCGCGCATCTATAAGAACAAGGCCAAGAACGCTCAGGAGGCCCACGAATGTATCCGGCCAACGGATATGATGGTGGCCGCCGACCAAGCCGACATCAAAGACAGCGACCAGCGCAAACTGTACGATCTGATCTACAAACGCACCCTTGCCAGTCAGATGGCAGCGGCGCGTCTGGAACGCACAGCCGTGGATGTGGCCAGCCGCGATGGACAGGTGGTGCTGCGGGCCAACGGGCAGGTCATGCTGTTTGACGGTTTCATTGCGATCTACGAAGAAGGCAAAGACGACAGCGTTGTCGATGATGATGACAAGCGCCTGCCGCAGCTCGCCGAAGGCGAAAAAGCCGACAAGAAATCCGTCGAGCCCGAACAACATTTCACCCAGCCTCCGCCCCGCTACACCGAGGCCACGCTGGTCAAACGTATGGAAGAGCTTGGGATTGGCCGCCCTTCGACCTATGCGTCGATCGTGACGACGATACAGGACCGCGGCTATGTCGAAAAAGACAAGAACCGCCTTATTCCCCAAGACAAAGGGCGTTTGGTTACGGCATTCCTGACAAACTATTTCCGCAAATATATCGGCTATGATTTCACGGCGGATCTGGAAAACCAGCTGGACGAAGTCAGCGCGGGCAACGCCGACTATAAAAAAGTGCTGGAACGGTTCTGGCGTGATTTTTCGGCGGCCATCGCCGAAACCGCCGATCTGCGCATCACCGAAGTGCTGGAAAAGATCAACGAGGTACTTGAACCACATCTGTTCCCACCGACCGAAGACGGCAGCGATCCGCGCCTTTGCCCCAACTGCGGCGCCGGACGTCTGTCAATGCGCACGGCCCGGTCTGGTGGCGCATTTATCGGTTGCTCGAACTATCCCGAATGTCGCTATACCCGCCCCTTTGGCCCACCGAACCACGAGGCAGAGGCGTCGGCGATCCCCCCCGAAGGCAAGCTGCTGGGAACCGATGCAGATGATGAAATCCGTGTGTTCAAAGGCCGTTTTGGTCCCTACGTCCAGCGCGGCGCACTGACGGAAGACAACAAGAAGCCCCCGCGCCAGTCGATCCCAAAAGAATGGGAACCAGAAGAACTGGATCTGGAACACGCCTTGATGTTGCTATCGCTGCCGCGCGAAATCGGCCCACATCCCGAAGACGGTGTGATGGTCTGGGCCAACATCGGGCGCTATGGCCCCTATATCAAACACGCGCCCAGCACATCGGACCGTGGCGGCACCAATGCCAATCTTGACGGCATTGACGAGGTGTTCACCGTCGGGATGAACCGCGCCGTGCAGTTGTTGGCCGAAAAGGTCGCGTCACGCGGTGCGCGCGGCAAGGCGGCGGCACCGATCCACGAATTGGGCGAACACCCGGAGGCGGGCGGGCCCGTCAATATTTACGACGGCAAATATGGCCCCTACGTGAAGTGGGAAAAGATCAACGCGACCATCCCCGAAGACATCGCGCCTGCCGACCTGACCTTGGCGCAGGCGGTACATCTGATTGATGAACGCGCTGAAAAGGCTGGAAAAAAGAAACCTGCGGCCAAGAAAAAGCCTGCGGTCAAAAAGAAGCCCGCAGCAAAGAAGGCGCCGGCTGCCAAGAAAGCCGTTGCAAAAAAGTAGGATAGCGTGGGGCAGACGCCCGACCGCATTGCCGCACGCCGCATGAATTGACTTTCCCCACGGGGGCGGTCAGTTTCTGCCAAATAGTCACACCGGGGATTCCGTCAATGAAGAAAATTTATGGGTCAGCTGCTGACGCGCTTGATGGCTTGCTGCACGACGGGATGTTCATCGCCGCCGGTGGATTTGGCCTGTGCGGCATCCCCGAACTTCTGCTTTCCGCGATCCGCGATGCGGGCACCAAGGACCTGACCTTTGCGTCGAACAACGCGGGCGTCGATGATTTTGGCATCGGCATCCTGCTGCAAACCCGGCAGGTCAAAAAGATGATCAGCTCTTACGTGGGCGAAAACGCCGAATTCATGCGCCAATATCTGTCAGGTGAACTCGAACTGGAATTCAACCCCCAAGGGACGCTGGCCGAACGGATGCGCGCCGGCGGCTCCGGTATCCCCGGATTTTATACCAAAACAGGCGTCGGCACCGTGATCGCCGATGGCAAGGAACACAAAGATTTCAACGGCCAGACCTATATCTTGGAAGAAGGCATCGTTGCCGATCTGGCCATCGTAAAGGCATGGAAAGCGGACGCGACCGGCAATCTTGTTTTCCGCAAGACCGCCCGCAACTTTAACCCGCCCGCCGCCATGTGCGGCAAGATTTGTGTGGTTGAGGTCGAGGAAATCGTGCCGACAGGCAGCCTTGACCCCGACTGCATCCACCTGCCCGGCATTTACGTGCACCGCATCATTCAAGGCGACCACGAGAAGCGGATCGAACAACGCACCACCCGGCCCGCTGCATAAGGACAGGTGAAATGACCGCACCACGCAAAGACCCGGCTGCTGCCGAACGCCGGAAAATGGTCGCTCAGAATTTCCAGCACTGGGTCGGCCGCGCCCGCGAGTTGGTGCATGCCAATTTTGGTGGCAACGAGGCAGAGCTGCAACACCTGACGCTTCAGGCCGCCCACAGCCTGATGCTGGAACATCGGCTGGGCGAAATCGAAGCGAATATGGCCGATATCAAATCACTACTGACCAGCCCGGCGCGTCCGGCGGAGGAATAAACCATGGCTTGGGACCGCAATCAAATGGCCGCACGGGCCGCACAGGAACTGCAAGACGGCTGGTATGTGAACTTGGGCATCGGTATCCCGACGCTGGTGTCCAACTACATCCCCGACGGGATCGAGGTGACCTTGCAGTCCGAAAACGGCATGCTCGGCATGGGCCCTTTCCCGGTCGAGGGCACCGAAGACGCCGACCTGATCAACGCAGGCAAGCAGACGATCACCGAACTGCCGCAGACCGCGTATTTCGACAGTGCGCAAAGCTTTGGCATGATCCGCGGCGGCAAAATCGCCATGGCAATCCTTGGCGCTATGGAGGTCGCCGAAAACGGCGATCTGGCGAATTGGATGATCCCCGGCAAACTGGTCAAAGGGATGGGCGGCGCGATGGATCTTGTCGCTGGCGTGGGCCGTGTTGTCGTGGTCATGGACCACACCAGTAAACATGGCGAAAGCAAGGTGCTCAAATCCTGCACCCTGCCGCTCACCGGTCAAAATGTCGTCGACCGCATCATCACGAACCTTGGCGTTTTTGACGTGGTCGAAGGCGGCTTGAAAATCGTCGAGACAGCGGATGGCGTCACCGAAGACGAACTGCGCGCCGCAACCTTGGCAACGATTGTCTGATTTCACGGCGTGGGCGGCAGGCCCTGCCGCCTAAATACCGTTGACGTTGAAAACACAGCCATCGGTCATCAGTTGCGGCTGCGTCTGACACAGACCCTTTGCCACCTGCCAGGCCGCCAATACCTTTGGCACATAGGCCCGTGTTTCGGCAAAGGGCGGCACACCTTCATGGCGGCGGACATTCCCTTCGCCAGCGTTATAGCCTGCCAATGCCAGAATCGGGTCATTGTCGAAATGGTTCAGCAGCCAGGCCAAATACGCCACGCCACCTTTTATATTCTCACCCGAATTCATACTGTCGCTCACGCCAAACCGGCTGGCTGTCGCGGGCATCAACTGCATCAGCCCCTGGGCCCCTGCGGTGCTGACCGCGTCGATCCGCCCGGCGCTTTCCACCGCGATCACCGCAAGGACAAGCGCCGGTGACACATTCGTACCGACTGTCTCACGCAGAATGTCCTGCCCGTGCGCCGACGCAAGATCTTGCAGGCTTTGCAAACGAGGTGCGGGCACCGCTTTGCCCGGAGGCGGATTATTGATCCGGTTAATCGCAATCTCAAACCGTCCGGCGCGTGTGTCTGCCAGTCTTGGCGACACGGTCTGCCAGAACCACTCAAGCCCGGACAGCGCCGGTGCTGCGATATCCGCCGGGTTCGGTGCTATCGGCGTCGGTGCGGGATCGGCATAGACCGGCCCCCGCCGCGGCGCGTTGGGATCAATCTGTACCGTGATGCGGCTACCGGCATTACCGGCGGGCACTGCTACCCGTTTAAACGAAAAATCCGGCTGCAACCGCACCACCTCGGCGGCGACCGGACCGACGCCCAGCAACAGCGCCAAAGCAGCCAAGGTGATGATCTGACGATTCATTTTCTGTCCTGCCTGCCGTGTCTTGTTGAACGGACCATGGCAGAAAACCGCCAAAAGGCCACGAAAACCCAAACAATTGGGGCAATTTCACGTCATTGCAGGCTTTTGCGCAACGCTATGATGAAGTTTCGAAAAACTGATACGTTAATTTTTCACTAAATATCAAAAGCTTAATTCTGTTTATCGAAAAAAAATGCGGCTATCGGAAAAAATATGGACCGCGTCAAACTCCCGCCCCATTCAAAGGGCTATATAAGGGCATCCAAGATGGGGGACGGGCCGCAGACGAAGCGGTGCCAACCATCCGGCGAGGTAGAGAATGAACACCAGCAATACCCTGAGGAGGGACTACTATGCTTAACTTTATCAAGAATTTCCGCAACGACGAAGACGGCGCAGTAACAGTTGACTTCGTTGTTCTGACTGCAGCAATCGTTCTGCTCGGCCTGCTGGTCGGTACAGCTGTCAAAACCGGTGCAACAACACTGGCCGCTGACATCAAGGCAGACATCGAAGCACAAGTTACACCATAAGTCGCGCATCGACTTATGAGTTGAGAATAAATGGCGTCACCCATCCGGGTGGCGCCGTTTTCATTAAGGATGCAGACATCCGGGCCAATAGTACATTTAAAGTTGTAGCATTGTCGAAATTTTGCCCCAATGCGCGCATAGCATTCGGCGACATCACGGGGGCTACGCCGATACAGTCGTATTGATAGCCACCAAAAAGCGAAACCTAAAGGCAGACCCTTAGGAGGGGTGAGAAATGCAGAAATTATTGCTGAACTTCCACAAGGATGAATCAGGCGCTGTGACGGTTGACTTCGTCATCCTGACAGCGGCCCTGGTGCTTTTGGGCTTTCTGATCATGGCTCTCGTCGGTGGCGCGGCACAAAATAATGCCGACTGGCTCAAAACGACCATGGAAAACCAAGCTACCCCCTAACGTCGTCGTTCGTGACATCATGTCGGCCTGCGTCATCACGTGGCGCGGGCTTTTTGCGTTTAATTGTGACCTACAGCGCACAAAGCCCAAAAAACCGGCGCGGCGCGGCGTCGGCGCGGCTTTGCAACTTGACATCCAAGCCCGGCAGGTACTGTGGTACAAACGTACGATTGGCGGCGACCCCGCCCATCAACTGGGTCAATCCGGCATACACGACGTACGTGCTTTAAGTAGTTATTGCGGAAGTGGTGTTAGGTGCAGAACGCGGGTTCCATTGACCTTTAGGAATACGTACTAGCTTAAAAACGTGATCTGGGAATTTCAGTCGCGGGTCCGAAAAGACGAAAAGAGGTTACGATAATGCGTGCAGTTTTTGGATTGGTTCTGCTGATTGGCATGGGGCTGGCAGGGTTTGCCGTCTTTATGGTCAAAGGCTACTTTGACGCGCAGGCAGTGCAGCTTGCGCAAGAGCAGCGGCGATCGGCAAATGCCATTGCGACCGTGGACTTATATGCACCCAAGCGCGACCTGACCTACGGCGAACTGCTGACCGTTGATGACGTTCAGCTGATCAAATACGCTAAGGAATTTCTACCAAAAGGGGCCTTTCAAACCCAAGAGGAACTGTTCCCCGCAGGCGTGGAAACTCCGCGTGTTGTTATTCTGCCGATGTCGATCAATGAACCGATCCTGATGACCAAAGTGACCGAACCCGGCGCCAGCCGTGGCTTGACCGCGCTTGTGGAGCCCGGAATGCGCGCCTTTCCGATTGAAGGCCGCGTCGCAACGGGCTTTGGCGTGCTGCGCCCCAACGACCGCATCGACGTCTACTGGACCGGTCGCCTGACGAACGGCAACGAGGTGACGAACCTTCTGAAGTCCGGGCTGGAAATTATCGCCGTGACCGGCGATCAGGAATTTGCAGGCGGCCCGCAAAGCGTGGTCGTTCAGGTGACCCCGGAAGAAGTGGCCCTGCTGACACAGGCGACCAACAGCGGCGCATTGACGCTTTCACTTGTTGGTGCCGGCGACCTGACCAACGCCGCCCCGATCCAGATCGACAACCAGCGGATCACCGGAGAGGTAGCAGAGGTCGTGGCCCCTGCCCCGGTCATCGAAGCCGAACCCGAAAGATGCTATCAAACGGTCCGGCGCGGCACAGCGACCGAAGAGACCGAAGTTGATTGCAGCACGCAGTAATTTTGCGCCCACTGCCACCCCGAATCAAACAGCGCCCGGTTTCCGCCGGGCGTTTGTGTTTGTGCGCTCGCAGCAAGAGTGTTGCGCGTTGTCCACATACGGTTCGTCGGACAACTCTTTGATTATTGCAATAAATGGGGAACTGACGCATGGTCGAAAAATCAGGGCATCTTAAGACCCAATAACGAGGCGTGATCGGAGAGGCAGGTCACTTATGAACTATGACAGATTTATCAAAGCCGCACTTACAGGCTTGACGTTGTCGCTGGTAGCGGCACCGACATTGGCACCGGCAGAAACGTTGCGCGTCTTGCGCGGCGAGGCATCCAGTGCACTTAACGTTCCGATGAACCGGGCCGTCGTCGTGGAAAGCGATGTTCCGTTTACGGAACTTTCCATCGCAAACCCCGGCATTGCAGACATTTCTTCCCTGTCCGACCGCACGATCTATGTGCTGGGCAAGGAACCAGGTCGCACCACACTGACCCTCTTGGGCACAGACGGGCGCCTGATCACCAATGTTGAGGTTCATGTCTCTCCTGATATGGCCGAATTCAAGGAACGCCTGACGCAGATCCTGCCCGGCGAAAACATCGAAGTGCGCACGGCCAACGACGGCATCGTACTTTCGGGCACAGTCAGCTCAATCGCGCGGCTTGATCGCGCCATGGAACTGGCGCAGCGTTATGCGCCTGATCGGGTGTCTAACCTGATGAGCGTTGGCGGCACCCAGCAGGTCATGCTGAAAGTGCGGTTTGCCGAAATGCAGCGGTCAGTCAGCAAATCGCTGTCATCGTCGCTGGCTTTGTCCGGCACGGCGCTGGACGGCGATCTTGGGATTACGTCAGGCACCAACACAACCGTTGGCAATGGCGGCATCACCAGTTCCTTGGGTGGCAATGTACCGGGTTTGAACGAAAACAACGGTGCGTTCCTGTTCGGCTTCAACGCAGGCGGCCTCGAAGTTGGCATTCTGCTCGAAGCACTTGAATCGCGCGGCGTCGTGCGCACTCTGGCAGAGCCAAACCTGACAGCCCTCAGCGGTCAGGAAGCAACGTTTCTTGCCGGTGGCGAATATCCCGTTCCCGTCAGCAACTCTGATGGTGGCATCTCGGTCGAATACAAACCATTCGGCGTGGAGCTGAACTTTACACCGCGGGTCGTCGATGGTGACATCATCAATCTTGAGATGATCGCAGCCGTGTCGGCGATTGACCCGTCAAACAGCTTCTCGGCAAATGGCTTTCAGATTGATGCCTTCAGCCGTCGGGAAACATCGACCACTGTCGAAATGCGTGATGGAGAAAGCTTTGCGATTGCCGGGCTTTTGTCAGACGACTTTGTTGACTTGAACGGTCAGGTGCCGTGGATCGGCGATGTACCGATCCTCGGTGCGCTGTTCCGCAGTGCTGAATACAGCCGTCGCCAAACCGAACTGGTGATTATCGTGACGCCACATCTGGTCTCGCCGACCCGTGGCGCAGCACTTTCGCTGCCAACGGATCGCGTACGGCCACCGACCGAGCAGGATTTGTTCCTGTTTGGCCGTGTAGCGGCACAAGATGCGCCATCACGCGGTGGTGCAGGCGAAGTGGCACGTCAGGACTTTAGCGGGTCCTACGGCTATGTCCTGGATGAATGATTGGAGCGCAGGTCGATGAAATACTTTATAACAACGGCAATCGCCGCAATCACACTGGCCGGGTGTACTGCCAAGGACCCGACTTTCTCGTCCTTCTATTCAGAAGCAGGGGCAAAGATCGATTCGGGTAGCTTCGGTGATGCCACCATGAACAATATGATGGTTCAGTCCGGACAGCAGGATTACACCATCAATCTGGCGCGCCGTTTCGCGTCAGAGGTGAACTCCACCGTGAACTTCGCGTTCAACTCAACTGTCCTGGATGCCGACGCGCAAGCAACACTGTTGCGTCAGGCCGACTGGATCCGTCAGTTCCCCGAAGTGCGCTTCAAGGTGTTCGGTCACACTGACCTTGTTGGCAGCCAAGCGTACAACCGCCGCCTGGGTCTGTCCCGCGCGCAAGCTGTCGTTGCCTTCTTGTCGGCACAGGGCATTGACCTCGACCGTCTCGAGGCTGTTGCATCCTTCGGCGAAACACAGCCATTGGTGCCGACGGATGTCCGCGAACGTCGCAACCGGCGCACCGTAACCGAGGTGTCTGGGTTTGTTGACAACGAGCCGATGCTTCTGAACGGCAAATACGCCGAGGTGATCTTCCGCGAATATGTCGCCAGCGCAGCACCGACATCAATGCTGCAGGGCACCACAATCCAAACTGGTGGCGGCAACGGCGGCTAGTCAATAACAAATTGTTCACGCCAAGTGTCAGCCTGGCGTGAACACTCCCTGATTTTCCCCAAGATCGTCGCAATATATCGCACAATTACGATCTTTTGGTCCAAATCTCGACATGATTGTCGCCAATACTCCCATTGATAAAGCATGCGCTGCCGTGTGGCAGAGGACGTAGCGACCGACGGTTGATGGTCGATCATATGGACCATACAAAGGCGCTGATGCCCAACTGATGAGGACGTTAGACTATGAGTACGAGCCCGGTCGTGCAGCACGACCCACCACAAATCGTTGCATGTACGATCAGTCGTGACGTCCAGATATTCGATCTGCTGATTGAAGACATGGAGACAGCACTGGGTGATTCCTGGGGCGACCTCAGCTTTGACGATGCAGTCGCGTTCCTTAGCCAACCCGAAGCAGGCGGTCTGCAATTTGTTACCATCGCCATGGATTCCCACGACGAGGACAACCTCGAATTAGTTTCCGAGGTGATCAGCGTCGCCAAGGCGGCGGGCATCAAGGTGATCTTGATCGCAGAAGACGTCAGCCCGACCGCATTGCACCAGTTGCTGCGGCAGGGCGGCGATGAATTTGTCCCCTACCCCCTTCCCGAAAACGAGCTTGCCCGCGCGATTGAACGGGTGCTCACCGCAGAACCGACGGCCCCGGCCCAAACAGGCGCGACCAAGTTCAAGGCAACGGGCGACAGGTCCGGCGTCGTGATCCCCATTCATGGTCTGGCCGGCGGAACCGGCGCCACGATGTTGGCGGTCAACCTTGCCTGGGAACTGGCCAATATCGACCCCGGCAATCCACCGCGGGTTTGCCTGCTTGATCTGGATTTCCAATTCGGCACCGCATCAACCTATCTTGACCTGCCCCGCCGCGAGGCCGTTCTCGAGATGCTGACCGATACCGTGGCGATGGACAGCGACAGCTTCATGCAAGCGCTTTTGCCCTACGAGCAGAAGCTGCATGTGCTGACATCACCGACCGACATGATCCCGCTTGATATGATCACCTCCGATGACATCCGCCGGCTCATCGAAATGGCGCGTGTCAACTTTGACTATGTCGTTGTGGATATGCCAACCACGATGGTGGAATGGTCGCAGACGGTTCTGGAAGCCGCGCATGTCTATTTTGCGATGATTGAACTCGATATGCGCTCGGCGCAGAATACCCTGCGGATCAAACGCGCCCTGCAATCCGAAGACTTGCCGTTCGAAAAAATTCGCTTCGTGTTGAACCGTGCGCCCGGCTTTACCGACCTGAATGGAAAGGGCCGGGTAAAACGCCTTTCAGAAAGCTTGGGCATTTCGGTCGAAGTCCAGCTGCCCGATGGCGGCAAACCTGTTGCGCAAAGTGGTGACCATGGCATCCCAATGGCTGTCGGAATTCCGAAAAACCCGTTGCGCAAAGAGATACTGAAACTTGCGAAATCTGTGCATGACGTCAATCAGGCGGATGCAACTGAAGCCAGAGCTTAGGAGGCCAGGCCGTGTTTTCAAAATATAAAAAGCCGACGGCAGGAAAAGACGCACCGGCGACTGCGGTATCTGCAAATTCCAAGGCGAATATCGCCCCAGCCCCGGCTGCCAAAATCGACGAGCCACGCAAGTCGTTGATGAAAACGATGCCCATCAGGCCCGCCGAAATCGGCGCCATGGACAAAGACAAGCGCCGCAAGGAACGTTTGGGTGAAATCAAGCTGGAGCTGCACAAGGCCCTCTTGGACAACCTCAATCTTGCCGCATTGGATACCGCGACCGAACAGGAACTGCGGACCGAAATCAACGCGATCGCCAATGAAACCCTCGAAGACATGGGGATCGTGCTGAACCGCGATGAACGCCAGTCGCTCAGCCAGGATCTGTTTTTCGAGGTGACCGGCCTCGGCCCGCTCGAGACACTGCTGAAAGACGACAGCGTCAACGACATTCTGGTCAACGGCCCGCATCAGATTTTTGTGGAACGCGACGGCAAACTGCAGTTGACCGACATCACGTTCAAAGATGAAAAGCACCTTTTGCGGATCATCGACAAGATCGTGTCGGCCGTGGGCCGTCGTGTTGACGAATCCAACCCCTACGTTGACGCCCGTCTTGCCGATGGGTCGCGTTTCAACGCCATGGTGCCCCCCATCGCGGTGGACGGCAGCCTTGTGTCCATTCGTAAATTCAAAAAAGACAAGCTCGGCATCGAAGAGCTGGTCAAATTTGGCGCCTTCACCGAAGAAATGGCCGCTTATCTGCAGGCCGCCGTGTCCACGCGCCTAAATATCATCGTATCGGGCGGTACGGGTTCGGGTAAGACGACGACCTTGAACGCGCTGTCGGGTTTCATCGACGATTCGGAACGTATCCTGACGATCGAAGATACCGCCGAACTTCAGCTGCAACAGACCCACGTCGGCCGCATGGAAAGCCGCCCGCCCAACGTCGAAGGTAAAGGCGGCGTCAGCCAGCGCGATTGCCTTAAAAACGCCCTGCGTATGCGCCCTGACCGGATCATCGTGGGCGAGACGCGTGGCGAGGAAGTCATCGACATGCTGCAGGCCATGAACACCGGCCACGACGGATCAATGACGACAATCCACGCAAACTCGGCGCGGGATGGCGTGTCGCGTTTGGAAAACATGATTGCGATGGCCGGGATTGATATGCCGCTCAAAGCGATGCGGAGCCAGATTTCGTCGGCTGTGAACCTCATCGTGCAGGCATCACGTTTGCAGGACGGGTCGCGCCGCATGGTGTCCATCACCGAAATCACCGGCATGGAAGGCGATGTCATCTCGATGCAGGAAATCTTCCGCTATCAGCGCGTTGGCCTGACACCGGACAACAAGATCATCGGTCACTTCACAGCAACCGGCGTGCGCAGTCACTTTTCTGAGCGCTTCAAGCTGTGGGGCTATGACCTGCCGGCTGCAATCTTTGAACCCATGGTCGCGGAGTAAACCCAATGATTTCTGCTGAACCAATCATCTACATCGTGATTTTCATCGCTGTGCTAGCGCTCGTTCAGGGTGCCTATCTGGTGATCTTCGGCAAATCCATCAGCATGGACGGCAAGGTGAACCGCCGGCTTGAGATGCTTGATAAGGGCGGCAATCGCGAACAGGTGCTCGACCAACTCCGCAAGGAGATGACCCAGCACATGAAATCACAAAGCATCCCGATCTACTCGATGCTGGCGACAAAGGCACAAAAGGCGAATATTGCCTTCACGCCGATGCAACTGATCCTGATGATGATCGTTCTCAGCTTCGTCGCGTTTTTGTTGCTGACCGTCATGACCGATGTCGGCGTCCCCGTCCGGGCCTTGGTTGCGGTGCTGATGGGGGTTGGCGGGATCTATACGTGGATCAGCAACAAAGCCAACAAAAGAACAAGGATGATTGGCGAACAATTGCCCGAGGCCGTTGAATTGATGGTCCGGTCACTGCGCGTCGGGCATCCATTCTCCTCGGCTGTCGCCATCGTGGCCCGCGAAGTTCCCGATCCTCTGGGAACAGAAATGGGCATGATCTCGGACGAGACGGCCTACGGTCGCGATATGGGCGAGACGCTCAAGGCGATGGCAGAGCGACTCGACAGTCAGGATATGCGGTTTCTGGCCGTTGCGGTGACAATCCAGCAGACATCCGGTGGTAATCTGGCTGAAATTCTGGATGGTCTGGCCAAGGTTATTCGGGCGCGTTTTCGCCTGTTTCGCCGCGTGAGCGCTATCACCGCCGAAGCGAAATGGTCCGGCAAACTGCTGTCCGGTTTCCCGATCCTGGCTTTGATCGGGATCAATCTGGTGCAACCAAACTACTTTGACGAGGTGATGAAAAGCCCACTTTTCGTGCCGGCCTGTCTGATCGTCGCAGCCTTTCTCATTCTGAACCTCATCGTTATGCGGTCCCTCGTGAACATCAAGGTCTGAAGATATGACATTTGAAGCCCTCAAGACCATCATCACCGATAACCTTGGCCCTTTCGGACCATTGATGGTTGTCGGTCTGCTCGGGGTATTTATGATCCTGATCACCCTGCCCGTCCTGCTCAAGCGCGAGGTTGATCCGCTGGACAAGCTCAAGGCAAGCAGCCGGCAGACCACGGCAAAAGCCGCCAAGGGTGAAAAACTGCGTGCGGCGTCCAGCAAGGACAAGCTGAAAAAATACTCCAATTTTCTGGAACCCCAGAACGCCGAAGAATATTCGGCTGTCAAACTCAAGCTGTTGCAAGCGGGTTATCGGGGCAAGAATGCGGTCCGTATCTACCACTTTCTGCAATTTTCCCTTGGCATCTTCGGTCTGGTTGGCGGCGGCGCGTTTGCCCTGTTCAAGATGACACAGGGCGACATCGGCACCCAGGAATTGGCGATGACCGTCATGATACCGGGTGGCATCGGTTATGTCCTGCCCAAATACTGGGTCACCCGCCGTCAGGCCATGCGCAAAGAGGCCATTATAAACGGCTTCCCCGACAGCCTTGATTTGATGCTTGTCTGCGTCGAAGCCGGTCAATCCATGGATCAATCCATCATGCGTGTGGCCCGCGAACTCAAGGCTGGCTTTCCCGAACTCGCAGAAGAGTTTGAAACGGTGAGCCAGGAAGTAAAAGCAGGCAAGGACAAGAACTCCGTTCTCAAGGACATGTCAGAACGCGCTGGCGTACAGGACATTTCAAGTTTCGTGACCGTGCTGGTACAATCCCAACAGTTTGGTACGTCCATTGCGGATGCCCTGCGGGTCTATGCGTCGGAGATGCGCGATAAACGCGTCATGCGCGCCGAAGAAGCAGCCAACAAACTGCCGACCAAAATGACATTGGCGACGATGATGTTAACATTGCCGCCGTTGATGGCCATCCTGATCGGCCCATCCATCTACTCCATCATGTCCAATCTCGCTGGGGCCAGTTAAGACAATGTACCGCAAGCGGGCGTTTTACGGCCTGATCCTCGTCATCTTGACCGCCTGTTCTTCAGGCGGTTTTGATCGTTCCAAGGACGAGGTCTTTGCGCCGGGCATTGCCGGCAAGTCAGATATTGACGGGTTGATCATCGGTCACAGACTGATGGGCGCCGGTGAATACGAACTCGCGCTCAAGGCCTATACCCGTGCGGCGGCCCAACAGGGTTTGAATGTCGATACGCTTTCGGCCATCGGCTCAGCGAACCTCCAGTTGGGGCGGCTGGGTCAGGCGGAACGCTGGTTGCGCCGGGCCACCGAAGAAGACCCCGATTTCCCCCCTGCATGGAACAATCTTGGCGTGATTTTGATGGAAAAAGGCGAGATTTCGGAAGCAAGCGAGGTGTTCCGCCGCGCATTTGCCGCAGACAACGGGAATTCCGATGAAATCCGCGACAATTTACGCTTAGCACTCGCAAATTTGGAAAATCCGGGCGATAATGTGCTAGACGAAAATCAGAACTACAATCTGATCCGTCGGGGTACAGGCGACTTTGTTCTCCTGACGGCATTGTAAGGCAAGAGCAGCAAAAGGACGCAGCAACATGCGCCATCCAATCTTCTTGACGCTATGCGCGGCGGCGATAAGCCTGTCCGCTTGTGGAAAATCCGGTGATGCAGAGGTCGAGCGGGCCCTGCAGGACCTGAACGTCGTCGATGAAACCAACCTTAACGATGTCATGTTGACAGTTGGCGACCCAGACGAAGCCGTCAGCTATTTCGCCAAGGCCAATGCGAATGATCCCGGTCGGATTGATCTGCAACGCGGCCTTGCGAAATCACTGGTCCGTGCGCGTCGCAATGCAGATGCGATAGGCGCATGGGAGGCCGTCGTCGCCCATCCAGAGGCTGAAAGCATTGACCGGGTCGATCTGGCAGACGCCATGGTGCGCAACAATCGCTGGGATGACGCTGCCGCGACCCTCAACACCGTGCCACCCACATACGAGACATTCAAACGCTACCGCCTCGAGGCGATGGTCGCCGACAGCAAACAGCAGTGGGACAAGGCGGACAGCTTTTATGAAACCGCCGTCGGCCTCACGACACGGCCTGCCACGGTCTATAACAACTGGGGTTTTTCCAAGCTGACGCGCGGCGATTATCAGGCCGCCGAGCGGTTGTTTGTTGACGCATTGCGGTTCAACAGCGGCATGTTCACCGCGAAGAACAATCTGGTTCTGGCCCGCGGCGCGCAACGCAACTACACGCTGCCTGTCGTGCCAATGACTCAGGTGGAACGCGCGCAACTGCTGCACACGATGGCCCTAGCCGCGATCAAGCAAAATGACGTCACCATCGGAAAATCGCTGCTGAACGAAGCGATCGAAACCCATCCACAGTATTTCCCCGAAGCCGTGCGCGCGCTTCAGGCGCTTGAAAACAACGTGACGAACTAAGGTTGATGGGATTGACAGCACAAGCGGCTTTCTGGTTTCTGCCTGCGGTCATTCCCATCGCCATCTACGTCTCGTGGAGCGATATGAGCGCGATGAAGATCCCCAACAAGGCGGTCTATGCGCTGGTCATCAGCTATGCCGTTTTGGGCCTGATCGCCTTGCCAGTTCAAACCTACCTTTGGCAATGGTCGCACCTGATTGTCATGCTGGTTGTCGGTATTTTACTGAATGCCGCACGCGTGATGGGCGCGGGCGATGCCAAATTCATCGCAGCTGCGGCGCCAATGTTCGCACTGTCGGACCTGCGGTTCGTCCTGATCTTGTTTGCGGCATGTCTGCTGGGTGGGTTCGCGACGCATCGACTGGCCAGATACACGCCGCTGCACAAGGCCGTGCCTGACTGGGACAGCTGGAAAACCGGCAAGCGATTTCCAATGGGGTTCCCGCTCAGCATGACATTGGTCTTCTATCTGGTTTTGGTCGCAGTCTACCGCTAGATCGTTTGATAATGCCTTGGACTGGGACATCTTTGTTCACTATTTCGCCATAATAGGCTGCAATGTATCGTTAACAACGCGAACTGTTTCGCGAATTTTTGGTGTCGATAGGGGCGGATCGAAATGAACATGCAAACCTCCGGTGTCATGGCGCCTCCGGCACCGCGCAGCCTTGAAGCCATGCAGCTTCCTCTTGCGATGATGCGCGACATCCTGATTAAGACCATGTTCCGCATGAACCTTGATCTGGTCTCCACGCTGAGCCGGGCAATATGTCTGCCGATACCCGTTACGCAGGAACTTGTCGATCTGGTGCGCAGCCAGCTTCTGGTCGAGGCGACAGGCACGCTGAATGCCAACAACGGCAACGAAATGGGCTATCAGCTTACGGATGCCGGGCGCGCGCTCGCGCTTGATGCGTTGAACCAATCTGAATATTACGGCGCCATGCCCGTGCCGCTCGCGGTTTACAGCGAACAGATCAAACGTCAGTCGATCCGCAACATCCAGATCACGCGCGATCAACTGTCCACCGCAATGGGCCACCTTGTCCTGCCCGAGGATCTGCTGTCCAACCTTGGTCCCGCCGTCAGCGCCGGTCGCTCAATCTTGATGTACGGTCCACCGGGCAACGGGAAATCGTCCATCTCGAACGGCATTCGTGACGCGCTTGGTGACAAGATTTACGTGCCGCGTTCGATCGAATATTCCGGTCAGGTCATTACCGTCTATGACCCCATCGTGCACAGCGCGGCCGAAGACGATATCGACGATCCCAACAGCCTGCGCCGGACCTTTGGCCGCTTTGACACCCGCTATGTCCGCTGTGAACGACCAACCGTGATCACCGGCGGTGAACTGTCGCTGTCGATGCTTGACCTTGTTTATAACCCCGTCGCGCGGACCTATCAGGCGCCGCTGCAGTTGAAATCGACCGGCGGCATCTTCATCGTGGACGACCTTGGCCGTCAGGCTGAACCGCCACAGACGCTGGTGAACCGCTGGATCGTGCCTTTGGAAGAAAACAAGGACACCCTTGCCCTGCAATCCGGTGAAAAATTCGAGGTGCCCTTTGACACGCTCGTGATCTTCTCGACCAACTTCCACCCCAACGCGATCTTCGACAAAGCCGCCCTGCGCCGTATTTTCTACAAGATCAAGATCGACGGGCCAAATCAGGAAGACTACCTGAAAATCTTTGCGATGGTCGCGCGCAAACGCAAAATGCCCTTGGATGAAGAAACGCTGATCCACCTGCTGAACGTGCGCTATCCCGAAATCGACAATGTCTACGCGAACTATCAGCCAATCTTTCTGATTGATCAGATGATTTCGATCTGCGAATTCGAAGGCATCCCCTACCAGATGACACCGGAACTGATGGATCGCGCATGGGCAAACATGTTCGTCAAAGAAGATGAAATTCTGCGTTGACCCTCTGCGACCATTCCCAAGAGACGGGCTCCCTGCTGTAGTGCCGGGAACCTTTTTTGTCTGGCGTGCGCTGACCGGGGCAACGCGGGCCTTGAACCTCCGGTGCAAATGTCCACCTTAGCCCCATGACCGCCCTGCCACCGATCTTTCAGACATGGTTTTCCACGCGCGGCTGGGATATCCACCCACATCAGCAGGCGATGCTTGACCGGGCCGATGCACCCGCGCTCCTGTTGATCGCGCCGACCGGCGGCGGCAAAACGCTGGCCGGTTTTTTGCCCACGCTTGCCGCGCTTGCTGATGGGCAACACCGCGGGCTGCACACGCTCTATATCTCCCCGCTCAAGGCATTGGCGGCTGACATCAAACGCAATCTACGCACGCCCGTGGACGACATGAACCTGCCGATCCGCATCGAGGACCGCACCGGCGACACATCGTATACCCAGAAACGCAGGCAACGCGCCGACCCGCCGCATATCCTGCTGACAACCCCCGAATCGCTGGCGCTGCTGACCAGCTACGAAGATGCCCCACGTATCTTCAAAGGCCTGAAACGGATCATCGTCGATGAAATCCACGCCCTTGCCGAAAGCAAACGCGGCGACCAGTTGATGCTCGCTCTTAGCCGTCTGCAAACGCTGGCACCCGACCTGCGGCGCGTCGGCCTGTCCGCTACGGTCGAAGACCCGGCAGCCATCGCCCGCACGCTCGCCCGACACCCCGATCCCTGCGAAATTATCAACGCGGATCCCGGTCCGGCCCCTGACATCGCCATGCTCACGACGGACGCACGCCCACCTTGGACCGGCGGCGGTGCAAAATACGCCATTCCCGCCGTGCTGGAACAGGTACGCCAACACAAAACGACGCTGATTTTCCACAATACACGCGCACAGGCAGAAATCTTTTTCCACAATCTTTGGCTGGCCAATACCGACGATCTGCCGATTGGCATCCACCACGGCTCACTCGCCCGTGAACAGCGTGAAAGGGTCGAGGCGGCGATGGTCGCCGGCCACCTGCGCGCCATCGTTTGCACCGGCTCGCTGGACCTTGGCATCGACTGGGGCGATGTCGATCTGGTGATCCAGATCGGCGCGCCCAAGAACGTCAAACGGCTGGTCCAGCGGATCGGTCGCGCCAATCACCGCTATAATGCACCTTCCAAGGCCCTGTTGGTCCCCGCCAACCGTTTCGAGGTCGTCGAATGCGTCGCAGCCTTGGAGGCCGTCAAAGCCCATGACCTTGACGGCGACCCACAGGGGCCCGGCCCCCGCGACGTGCTGTGCCAGCACATCCTGATAACCGCCTGCGCCGGCCCTTTCGACGCCAACGACCTGTTCAACGAAGTCACGGCCGTGGGTGCCTATAGCGCCCTGACCCGCGCCGCCTTTGATGATTGTCTGGATTTTTGCGCCACCGGCGGCTACGCCCTGCGCGCCTATGACAAATGGAAACGACTTCTGCAAACGGCGGATGGCAAGTGGCAACTGCGCGACCCGCGCGCGGCCCAACGCATCAGGATGAATATAGGCACCATTCAGGATACCGACACGCTCAAGGTCCGGTTGAAGGGCGGGTTCAAGCCGCTGGGCGAGGTCGAGGAATCATTTGCAGCGACCCTGACCCAAGGCGACACTTTTTTGATCGGCGGTCAGGTCGTGTGCTATGAACGCCTGCGCGAAATGACGGTTGAGGTAACGCGCCGTGCTGACAAAACGCCCAGGATCGCCACCTTCATGGGCACGAAATTTGCCAATTCGACACAGCTATCCCAGCGTATCCTGCGGATGCTGCAGCAAGACAGCTGGCCCGAACTGCCCGCGCACACCGCCGATTGGCTGGGCCTGCAACGGCAATTTTCCAAACTGCCCCAAGCCGACCGCATCCTTGTCGAAAGCTTCCCCCATGAGGGGCGCCACCACATCTGCGTCTATGGGTTTGCCGGGCGCAACGCGATGCAGACCCTCGGGATGCTGCTGACCCAGCGCATGGAGGAAATGAACCTGCACCCGCTGGGCTTTGTTGCCACCGATTACGCCACGCTCATCTGGGGCCTTGATCCGGTCACCGACCCCGCCCCGCTGTTTCGCGCCCCGGACCTGCGCGCCGGGTTCACGCAGTGGCTTTCGGGCAATGCGGTGATGAAACGCACGTTTCGCGGGGCCGCCACCATCGCGGGGCTGATCGAACGCAACCTGCCCCAAGCGCGCAAAACCGGGCGGCAGGCGGCTTTTTCCTCTGACATCTTGTATGACACGCTGGCGAAATACGACCCCGACCATCTGATGCTGCAAATCACCCGCGAAGAGGCGATGCGCGGTCTTGTCGACTTTGGCCGGATCGAGGAAATGCTTGCCCGGTCTGCGGGCCGCGTTGATCATATGATCCTTGACCGGGTGACCCCCCTCGCCGCGCCGCTGTTTCTAGAGGTGGGGCGCGTGGCGCTGGCCGGTGCGGCGCAGGACAGATTGCTGGAAGAAGCTGCATTGCAGTTGATGACGGCGGCGGGTGTCAGCGCCCTTTGACGCTTGATCAATCGCGCGCAGTCGATCAAGAACCCAACCATGGATAGCCACAGCTTTACCTTCTGCGCAACCCGCTGCGTCGCACGCCCCTCAGGCGCGCTGCACCTGCCGGACCACGATACACTTTGTGTCTCGGACCTGCATTTGGGAAAATCCGACCGGATCGCACGGCGCAGCGGTGTCATGCTACCGCCCTATGAAATCCACGAAACGCTGGAAAAGCTCGAAACCGATATCCACGCCACGGCCCCCCAAACGCTGATCTGCCTTGGCGACAGCTTTGATGACCCCGACGCAGCGCACAGCCTGCCCGATGACATGCGCCTCTGGCTGACCAAACTTCAGGCGGGCCGCAAATGGATTTGGATAGAAGGCAACCACGACCCCGGCCCGATGGACATTGGCGGCACACACCTTGCCCATATCGCCATCGGCACCCTGACGTTCCGACACATCGCCACAGATACCCCCGCCGAGGTGTCGGGCCATTACCACCCCAAACACCGCGTTGCCGGGCGCAGCAGGCCCGCATTTCTATACGATCAATCGCGGATGGTTTTGCCCGCTTATGGGGCCTACACCGGCGGTCTGTCCAGCGATGCGCCAGACCTGCGGCGGCTTTTTGGTCCGCACCCGATCGCCGTACTGACCGGCAAAAAAGCCGTCGCGGTTCCGATTACAGAAAACCCGCCGCCTCCACGTGTTCGCGGTAGGTCTTCGTAACCGGCACCTTCGCACCACCGTGCAACAGCAGATAGTCGCGATTATCCTCGCGCACGGCCCCCACTACATGCGCCGCAGCGACCCAATGTGACCGGTGCGTGTAAAACCCCGGCGTGGCGTCCATCTCGCTCACCGCATCAGCAAGACGCATCAAAATGCGGTGCCTCACGCCATCATCCATGTGTACTTCAACATAATGATCATTCACCGTGAGCCGCACAATCGACCCGGCGGTTTCCTGCGGCAGCCGCGCATACAACCGCCCTCGCCCCCCCGCATCGTCACCGACCATGAAATACGTCAAGAACCCTATCGCCGCCGTGACGCCCAGCACGTTCACCGCAACAAAGAAAAAGCCCGCAATACTGCGATATTCATCCGTAAACAGCCCGTTTTGCAGCCAGACAACCGGCGCAAACATGACGGTAAAAACCGCAACCATCAGCATCTGCCATCGCAGCGGTGATGCCTGCGCAAACAACCGATCCACAATCAGCTGCGACAGGCTTACAAAGATATGCGCACTGACCATCATCGCGGCCCAATAGACCAACCTGACGTCAAGCGGCATCGTCTCAAACGTCCCGAATGGGCCGATCAGCGCCAAGATAACGGATACGCCAAGCAGAAACACCCAGATCGGCCGCGCGAAAAAAGACGACACCGCACTAAGGATGAATCTATTCATGACGTATATGTGCCTGCGAAATACAATTCAGGAAAGTCTTGAGACTGAAACAGTATTTCAAATAACACGATATTGTTGCTAAACCGTCAACCCTTCCGGTTCGGGCAGTCCATTCGCGCGACAGCACGCGGTTACCGTATTAGCCAGCAGGCAGGCGATTGTCATCGGCCCGACCCCACCGGGGACTGGCGTGATCGCCCCGGCGACGGCGGCGCAGCTTTCATATTCGACATCGCCCACCAACCGGGTGCCGCCATCAGGCTTTTCGATGCGGTTGATACCCACATCAATCACCGTCGCACCCGGCTTGATCCAGTCACCGGTGACCATTTGCGGGCGCCCCACCGCCGCCACCACGATATCCGCCCTACCGACGACACCGGGCAGGTCTTTCGTCCGGCTATGCGCGATGGTCACCGTACAGCTATCCCCCAACAGCAACTGCGCCATCGGCTTGCCCACGATATTACTGCGACCAATCACAACCGCATTCATCCCCGAAAGGTTGCCATGATGCTCGCGCAACATCATCAAACAGCCCAGCGGCGTACACGGCACCATGCTTTTCTGGCCGGTCCCCAACAGACCCACGTTCGAGATATGAAAGCCATCCACATCCTTGACCGGATCAATACTGTTGATCACCAAATCACTGTCCAGATGCGCGGGCAGCGGCAATTGCACCAAAATACCGTGGATCGCCGGATCGCTGTTCAGCTGATCAATCAGCGCCAGAAGCTCCGCCTCGGACGTGTCAACGGCCAGCCGATGCTCGACCGAGGCCATGCCAACCTCGACCGTCATTTTCCCCTTTGAGCGGACATAAACCTGACTTGCCGGGTCTTCACCGACCAGAACAACCGCAAGGCCGGGCGTGATCCCATGATCCGCCTTCAGCCGCGCCACGTGATCCGCCACCTTTGCGCGTACCTTTGCCGCGAATACCTTGCCGTCAATTACCTGCGCCGTCATATCGCACCTCTAATTTCTGTTCACCATCTGCCGCCCCGACGGGCCAGCAGCACGACACGATGACATGCATCAATGCCCGGCCCAAAGGCCGCCATCGGGGCCAACATGCCAGCGCGCCGCCAAATTTACCCGGGGGGGTGTGGGGACAGCGTGTTCATGCCCCCAACCCCGTATCTTTGCAAGCAGTCGCCTAGAACAACCCTTCAATCTGGCCGTCCGCATTCAACATGATCTGTTCCGCCGATGGGACACGCGGTAGACCCGGCATTGTCATGATCTCTCCGCAAATCACGACGATGAACCCCGCACCGGCGCTCAGCCGGACTTCGCGGACCGGAACCGAATGCCCGACCGGCGCGCCGCGCAGGTTCGGATCGGTCGAAAAACTATACTGCGTCTTGGCCATACAGACCGGCAGATGACCATAGCCCTGCTCTTCCCACTGCCTGAGCTGATCGCGGATCTTGGTATCGGCAATCACCTCATCCGCGCGGTAGATCCGCTTGGCAATCGTGTCGATCTTGTCAAACAGGCTCATCTCATCGGGATAGATCGGTGCAAAATTCGCCTCGCCTGCGTCTGCAATCTCGGCCACGCGGGTCGCCAACGCCGTGATACCTTCGGACCCAAGCGCCCAATGCTTGCACAATATCGCCTCGGACCCTTGCGTTGCTACATATGCCTGCACCGCAGCCACCTCGGCCTCGGTATCCGTGACAAAATGGTTGATCGCCACGACGACGGGCACACCAAACGACTTCACGTTCTCGATGTGGCGCCCAAGGTTGGCGCAACCGGCATTCACTGCGTCAACATTTTCCGTGCCCAAATCCACCTTAGCGACGCCACCGTTCATCTTCATGGCGCGCACCGTGGCCACCAACACCACACAAGACGGCGCAATGCCTGCCTTGCGGCATTTGATGTTCATGAACTTCTCGGCGCCCAGATCGGCCCCAAAACCGGCCTCTGTCACCACATAATCCGCCAGCTTCAGCGCGGTCGTCGTCGCCGTCACCGAATTGCAGCCATGCGCGATATTCGCGAACGGACCACCATGGACGAATGCGGGGTTGTTTTCCAGCGTCTGCACGAGGTTGGGCTGCATCGCATCCTTCAGCAGTACGGTCATCGCGCCATCTGCCTTCAGATCGCGGCAATAAACCGGGGTGCGATCCCGGCGATACGCAACGATAATATCGCCCAGTCGCGTTTGCAGGTCGCCCAGATTGCGCGCCAAACACAAGATCGCCATCACCTCAGAGGCGACCGTGATGTCAAATCCCGTTTCGCGCGGGAACCCATTCGCCACACCGCCAAGCGATGACGTGATCTGCCGCAACGCCCGATCATTCATATCCAGCACACGGCGCCACACGACACGGCGAATGTCGATGTCCAGTTCGTTGCCCCAATAAATATGGTTATCAATCATCGCAGACAGCAGGTTGTGCGCCGATGTGATGGCGTGAAAGTCCCCGGTAAAATGCAGGTTCATGTCCTCCATCGGCACCACTTGGGCATAGCCGCCGCCCGCAGCGCCGCCCTTCATCCCAAAGCACGGGCCAAGCGACGCCTCTCGAATACAAATCGCCGCCTTCTTGCCAATCGCATTCAGCCCGTCACCCAGACCAACGGTCGTGGTCGTCTTACCCTCGCCCGCAGGTGTCGGATTGATCGCCGTGACCAGGATAAGCTTGCCATCGGCACGGTCCTGCACGCTGTCGATAAACCGCTGGCTGACCTTCGCCTTGTCGTGCCCATAAGGCACCAGATCGTCGCTTTCGATACCCAGTATCGCGCCGATCTCCTGGATGGGGCGTTTTTGCGCGGCGCGCGCGATCGCGATATCTGACTTATATTCCATGAAAGACTTCCCTAGTGGCGGCATCTGCCATTCTTGTTCACTTCGCTTCTAGCCGTGCGGCAGGACGACGCGCACGGCGATTACGACATAATTACCCCCGGAATCGGCGGGAACTGCATCACATGTGTCGGATGGGAAACCTATGGCCGCCATGCGCGTTGGTCGGGCACATGCAGCCGCACCGCATCACCAATGCGCAGCACCCCCGCGCGCTCGACCCACGCCGTGACACCGCGCTTGCCCTTCGCGGCCGCTTTGAACGCATCTCCAGCGCCGGGGTGGTCGGCATTGATGACCCTTGCAGGCAAATGGCAGGGCCGGTTTTCCATATCAATGACAAGCGTGGCACCATCGGGCGTCTGCAATCGGGACGACGGCGGCAGATGCGTGAAATCGGGGATGCCCCTGATGACCAGTGACGCGCCCGCCAGTGCCGGGTCGAACGCCTCTAACCCGCAAGTGGTGGCGATCTCTGCCAACTCCTCGGCGGACATGACGCACAGTTGGCGCACATTGCGGATCTCCGTCCCCTTGCGATGCTGGCTTACCACGCGCGAACATGATGCACGGGTCAGCCCGCCATGGGCCTCGCCGGGAATGCCCGCATAGGTCAGCGCGGCCTCGGTCATCGAGTCAGAGCGCAGCGAAGCCCCCCGATCCGCGACCGAACCAATCCAGACGATTTCCCCGATGATGTCGGTAGGCTTCAACGCAGGCATGGCAATCCCTCGTGTCTGTGGCTTTTCCCGATGGCTACCCCATCCGACGGCCCGCAATCAATTCAGTAATCACAAGACGTCGCCCAAAAGAAAAACGCCGCCCCGATCAGGGCGGCGTTTTCTGGTTTCAGACCGAAGGTTCCGGCTCCATCCCGCCATCAGGCGCACGGGGCTTTTTCGGTTTGGTCTTCGGGATCGCGGTAACCGATGATCCACCAGAGGGCGGCGCATCGTTCGCATCATCCGACAGATGCGGCGGTTCACCCGCCATCACGCGTTTGATCTCATCGCCGGTCAGGGTTTCATACTCAAGCAAACCCTGCGCCAAACGCTCAAACTCGTCGTTCTTCTCGGTGATGATCTTAAAGGCCAGATCATAACCGTCCTGGATAAATCCGCGCACCTCTTCCTCGATCGTCTCTTTGGTGTTGGCAGACACGGACAGACCGGCGGTGTTGCCCTGATACCCTTCGTGGGCCTCGGCATAGTCGATATTGCCGACCTTGTCCGACATACCCCAGCGCAGGACCATCGCACGCGCCAACTGGCTAGCCTGCTGAATGTCACCTGCCGGGCCGTTGCTGACCTGATCGGCACCGTATTTGATGATCTCGGCGGCCTTACCGGCCATCGTCATCGCCAAACGCTGATGGCATTCGTCCTTGAACATGTTCAAACGATCCATCTCCGGCAGGCTCATCACCATGCCCAATGCGCCGCCGCGCGGAATGATCGTCGCCTTGTAAACCGGGTCACACTTCGGCAGGGAAATCCCCACAATCGCGTGGCCAGCCTCGTGATAGGCGGTCATTTCCTTCTGCTCGGCTGTCATCACCATCGACCGCCGCTCGGGACCCATCATGACCTTGTCCTTGGCGGATTCAAAATCAATCATCGTGACAAAGCGTCGCCCGACGCGGGCTGCCATCAACGCGGCCTCGTTAACAAGGTTCGCCAAATCCGCACCCGAAAAACCCGGAGAGCCGCGTGCGATGATCCGCAGATCGACATCGGGACCCAGCGGGATTTTACGCGCATGCACGCCCAAAATCTTTTCACGCCCTTTGATATCGGGGTTCGGCACGGTGATCTGACGGTCGAACCGGCCCGGACGCAACAGCGCGGGGTCCAGCACATCCCGACGGTTGGTTGCCGCCACGATGATCACGCCCTCATTGGCCTCAAAACCGTCCATCTCGACCAAAAGCTGGTTCAGCGTCTGTTCACGCTCGTCATTGCCGCCGCCGATACCCACACCGCGCGAACGGCCCACCGCGTCGATTTCGTCGATAAACACGATGCATGGGGCGTTCTTCTTGGCCTGCTCGAACATGTCGCGCACACGCGATGCACCGACACCCACGAACATTTCCACAAAATCGGACCCCGAAATCGTAAAGAACGGCACACCGGCCTCGCCTGCAATCGCACGCGCCAGCAGCGTTTTACCCGTGCCCGGGGGACCGACAAGCAGCGCACCTTTCGGAATTTTACCGCCAAGCCGCGAGAATTTCTGCGGATTGCGCAGGAACTCGACGATCTCTTCCAGCTCTTCCTTGGCCTCGTCGATACCGGCCACGTCATCAAACGTCACGCGACCCTGCTTTTCGGTCAAAAGCTTCGCGCGCGATTTGCCAAAGCCCATCGCACCGCCTTTGCCGCCGCCCTGCATCCGGTTCATGAAATAAATCCATACCCCGATCAAAAGAAGGAACGGAAGAATGCTCAGAATGAATGACTGGAACACCGACTGTTCTTGGCTGCGCGCCTCAACAGGGACGTTTCGATCAATCAAAAGATTTGTGATTTCAGCATCTTGCGGCTTGATCGTGGAATAGCTGCGGCCACCCTCGGCATAGCGGACCCGCTCACCGTCAATGACGACATCCGTGACCAGGCCATCCTCGACGGCCTGCACAAACTCGGAATAGCTTTTGGTGTCTGTGGCGGTTGTACCGGGTGGGTTGCTGAACAGGTTGAAAAGCGCCAGCACCATAAGGAACAAGACGACCCAGAATACGACGTTACGCGCGTTGCCCAAGGGGGGGGACTCCTTTAGTTCGGGAATTGGAGCGACAGAGTCGCGCCATAAACATTTCCTCTAAAATAGAGGCAAAACCTTAATCTTCAATGCCAAACGCCGCAGAATGAAAATCCGCGACAATCCGCGCGGTCCAGCCATTGCCAAAACCCGCGATTGGCGCCGCGATCAGCGCATCGCCCTGCCAAACCGCAGGCGTCGCCACAAGCGCAACGCGCTGCATCCCCGCTGCGCGCCAGTCCGGGCACTGCCCCACACCATCGCCAAGCGCCGCAATCCGAAGGTCAGGCGCCAGCGGACCACCGATCACCCACCGGCGATCCCACCTGATGCCATCCGCGTCCGGCAGATCGGCGCTGCGCACAATCCGGGCCTGCGTCGCTGCCGCCTCGCGGGTCACCCGCAGCGTGCCGTCCTTTTGCGGCAGCAGGACGCAGCCCGCCAGCGTCACCGCATGTCCCGCGCAGGCGCGCGCCACACTGTCCAACATCGGCGCGAACCGGGGGCGATAGGCATTGCCGCCAACCCACGACAGCGCCGCCGCCATCACCCGGCGCGGCACATCCGCGCCCTCGAGGTCAAGCGCGACAGGGTCAAAAACCAAATCGCCAACGTCCTGATGCACATGGCGTTCCGCAAATTCCCGCGCTGCAATTTGCAGCGACTTACGCGCGGCGCGCATGTGGTCTGCGGTCTGCAACAGCCGCTTGCGGGTCAACCCAAGGTCCTGCAAATGGCCCAGCATCTGTCGGGCGCGAACGCGGTCATACCGGGTGTCGTCGTTGCTGGGGTCGTCGCACCACCCAATCCCGTTGGCCGCCAGCCAATCGCGCAAATCCTGCCGCGAGATATCCAACAACGGCCGCAGGACCCGCATGCCGTCGCGGGGCGCATCACGCGACATGGCCGCCAACCCATCCACACCCGACCCCCGCGCCAGTCGCATCAAGATCGTTTCGACCTGATCGTCTTCGGTATGGCCCAGAAAAACCGCGCCCACATGCGCGTGCTGCGCCCATGCAACCATCGCGCGCCAGCGGCCAACCCGTGCAGCCGCCTGCAAATTGCCGGTGCCATCCCAGTGCCAGCGCAAGACACAATGCGGCAAACCCAGCGCATCGGCCTGCGCCGCGACCACTGCGATTTCATCCGCAGCCTCCGGGCGCAGACCATGATCCACCGTGACAACATGCAGGCGAGATCGGTCACACACCCGCGCGGCAAGCTGCATCATCGCAATCGAATCGCCCCCGCCGGATACGGCAAGGCCAATTTTTGCAACGTCACATTGATCGACTGCCGCGCGAAAACGGGCGCTGATATCGGTGTCTACTGACATCCCAGCTTTTGCATTTCCAGCTGCGCATCAAACACCGTCGGATTGCCGGGGAAACGCACGTCAACCTCGGCCAGCGTCAGACACGCATCCTGCGTCTGGCCAATCGCGCCCAGCGACGCACCCAGCTTGAACAAAGCATCGGGAGCCTTTATCCCGGTCGGCTCACTGGAAAACGCCGCCAGATACGCCCGCGCGGCCTCGGTCATTTCGCCCAGACCTTCCAGCGCTTCACCGCGCAAATAGTCGGACTGCGCCGCTAGCGGGCTACCGGGATAGGTCGCGGCAAAGGTCGCAAGCTGGTCAGCGGCGCCGCGAAAGTCACCCGAAGCGAGCGCCGCCTGCGCCCGCTCAAAATCACTTTGTTCACCAATCGCCAGCGCCGGACCGCCCGTCGCAGGCGGCGGATTGGCCGACGGGACATCGGCGCCGTTATCAACACCGCCCAGTGACGGTGTGTCACCCAGATTGGCGATATCGCAATTTGCTTCCAGCTCGCACAGGCGGAACTCAAGATCGCCAATGCGGTTGGTGCCATCCACGGTGATCCGGTTCACCCGGAACTCCAGTTGTTCGGTCTTGGATGTCAGGCGCTGCAACTCGGCCTCAATCGCGTTCAAACGATCAAGCGGCGTACTGCCCACGACACCCGCATTCAAACCACCCGTCGTCGACAATTCACGCCGCAGGCGCTGCACATCCACATACAGAACCGTCAGCTGTTGACGGATATCGGCCAGCGTTTCTTCTTGCGCCAGCGCCGGCAACGGCGCCAGCGCCAAGGCGCAGATAACGGCAATGCGATACAACATGATGGTCCTTCCCGGTAATTTAGCTGAGCCGTGCAAACGACAGAACGGTCACAGCGCGCCGGTTCTTGGCATAGCACGCCTCTTGGGAACACACCTCGATCGGGCGCTCCTTGCCATAGCTGGTCACTTCCAGACGGGCCGACGGGACCCCGCGCGACACCAGATATTCACGCACCGCATTGGCCCGGCGAAAGCCAAGCGCAAGGTTGTATTCGCGGGTGCCCTGCTCATCGGCATGGCCTTCGATGATCGCACGGTAGTCGGCATTGGTCAGCAACCACTGGGCCTGTCCGTCCAGAATGCTCTTGCCTTGGTCCGTCAAGGTGGAGGTATCGACCGCAAACAGCACCCGATCGCCGATTGCCTGATTAAAGAACTCCGGGCTTGCCGGATCGCTGGCCGATCCCAGCATCCCGGCACCCGCATTTGCGCCGGCGCCAGCACCCACGCCGCCATCCGCACCACCACCACCACCACCACCACCACCAAAACGGTCGGGATTTGTACAGGCCGCCATGGCCAGCACCAAAAGGATCGCAGTCGCTTTTGTCATCAATTTCATCGGTTCATTCCTGTTTTTATCTGCTCGTTTTTTCCAACATAGCATGGCTTTGCCCGTTGGGGAATTATACATCTGTTACTGCTGCAACGGGCCCCATGACGGATCGGACGCCCCGCTCTGCACGGGCACCGCCTTCAGGTTCCGCCCCGAAATATCGACCGAATACAGCGAAGACGTGCCGCCTGCCCCTTGGGTTTCACGGCTAAACATGATCACGCGGCCATTGGGTGCCCACGTCGGGCCTTCATCCAGAAACGACGACGTCAGCAACCGCTCTTCGGAACCGTCGGTGCGCATCACGCCAATATGGAACCGGCCCGCATTTTGCTTGGTAAACGCAACAAGATCCCCTCGAGGCGACCAGACCGGCGTGCCATAGCGCCCCTCACCAAACGAAATCCGGCGCGCCTCGCCGCCATTTGCGGACATGATATATAACTGCTGCGTGCCCGACCGGTCGCTCTCAAACACAATCTGATCACCGTTTGGCGACAGGCTGGGCGCGGTTTCAATTGACGGCGCCGAGGTCAGGCGCACATGTTGCCCGGTCCCCAGATCGGTGCGGTAAATGTCGGTGTTGCCACCATTTGACAGACTGTAAATCACCTGCCGTCCGTCACGTGAAAACCGGGGGCTGAATGCCATCTCGCCCTGTGCGGTCGGTAACTGCTGCTGCCCGACATTCGCGACGTCCAGCACATTGATCCGGGGGAAACCGCTTTCAAAGCTGGTGTAAAGCACACGGTCGCCATTGGGCGAAAACCGGGGCGCCAGCACAATGGCACTGCTGTCGGTCAGAAACTGCAGGTTCGCGCCATCATAATCCATGATCGCAAGGCGCTTTTGGCGGTTGTCCTTGGGTCCCGCTTCGGACACCAGCACGATGCGGCTGTCAAAATAGCCACCCTCACCGGTGATCCGGCTGTAAACCGCGTCGGCCACTTTATGGCCCATCCGTCGCCAGCCTTGCGTCGTACCTGCAAACTGCAACCCACCGCCCAATTCGGCCCCCGAGAACACATCATACAGGCGGAACTTGACCACCAGCTGGCTGCCGGTGACCGTCACCGCGCCCGTAATCAACGCCTGCGCATTGATCGCGCGCCAATCGGCATAGGCAATCGGCTGCGCAAATGAACTGACCTGCGAAATAAACGCGGTCGCCGGCACTTCGCGAAACAACCCCGTCCCCGCCAAATCCTGCACGACAAGCCGCGATATATCCGCCGCCGCCTGCTGCGCCTCAAGGCTTTCGGCCTGAAAACTGGGCAAGGCAAACGGGATCGGCTCGATCACGCCGTCCGTAATGGTCAGCCGCAACGGACCGCCCTGCGCCAGAACCGGCCCGGCCAACATCAAGGCCACCAACAGTGTCAGAAATCGTTTCATCATTTTCGCCCCACTCTGCGTGTCCGGGTATCGCCCGAAGCATGCCCACATTGTCCTTCATAGCAGCCATGTGAACCGAAATCACATCAACTGCGCGTAACTTCGCCTAACGCAACCGCATCCCGCTGGGGTCAAACGTCAGCTCCACCTCTCGCCACTGCTCGTATTTGTCGCTGGGCAACGTAAAACCCGCCCCGCGATTCTGGCATTGGAATATCGCGGAACGCGCCGTGCGGAACGCAACGGCAATCGCCTGCGCGTCACCGCCCGATGCCGAAACCTGCCGCACATCGCCATCAACCTTGCGGTCCGTGGTCAGATCGAACGCGACGGTGATCGTCACTTGCTGCGCAGCCGAGCTCATACCACCCACATTCCAACACGACTGTACGGACACCCGGAAACCATCGTTTTCCGCGCCCGTCATCGGCGGTCCGGCTGGCACCGCAGGGGCGGCAGTCGGGGTCTGTGACGGCGTATCGTCGGACAATTCGGCCAGCAGATTGTCAATGTCGTCTTGCGCAACGACGGCTGGCGGATCTGCCGGTGTCGGCGGTGTCTCTTGCGGCGGTGTCTCTTGTGGCGGTGTCTCTTGCGGCGGCGTCGATACCGGCGGCGTCGGGCGCGACGGGCGCGATTGCGGACGGACCGATGTTTCAACCGCCCCCGACGGCTTCTCGGCTTCGGTCACAATCTCGGTCGTCGTCTCCGGCGGAGCGGTTGCCTGTGTGGCGTCCAATACCACCTCTGGATCAGCGGCGGCATCCGGAACCGTTTCCTGCTGCGCGACATCCGCGACCTGCGCATCGGGCGGGGCCGGCGCGGATGGGGTCGCGGCAATGCGGTCGGCCTGACGCGGCGTCGGGCGCTGGCTAACCTCAAGCTGCGGCGACGGCGGCGGGGCTGGCGGCGGCGCGGGCGCGACCGGCGGCACATCCGTCGCCTCGGTGACCAATGGCGGGGGCGGCGGCGGCGGCGGATTTTCGGCCACTGGCGGCGCAACCGGATCAGGCGTCGGGGCGGGCGTCGGGGTTGCCACCTGCGCGGGCGGCGGGGGCGGCGTGTCATCGACCACCGGCTGCGGCAGGGCTGTCGGCTCTGCATCGGCAGGTTTCGGCGTTCGCGCTGCCATCATATCGGCAAAGGCGTCACCGCTGATCGTGGTAAACGGAATAGGGTCGATCGGCAAAGGGTCGGCATCAAACCCCCACCCAAGGATCAACCAGCCAATCAGCCCGATATGGCCGATTGCAGAAATATAGATGCCCGGCCCCTTCATGATTACCCGTCAGAACCATCAAACGTCGGCCCGCCGACGTCCGTGACCAGCCCGATGTTGGAAAAGCCACCGGCATTCAACGCGCCCATGATTTCGGCCACCTTGTTCCATGCATTCGACCCGTCAGCCCGCAGGAAAATGCGGTCGCTGGTTCGCTCTGCCGCAATCGCTTGCAGCTTGGCCACCAATTCCGCAGGTGCCGTTTCGGTTTCCTGGATCATCACAATACCAGCGGCGGTGATGGTCACGGTCAACGGCTCTTCCTCGTCGCCCGGCAGCGCGCTTGCTGCGGTCTTGGGCAGTTCGACGGGAACCCCCACAGTCAGCAACGGCGCGGCCACCATAAACACGATCAACAGCACCAGCATCACATCGACGAACGGCGTGACGTTGATTTCAGACATCGGCTGCGTGCGGCCAGACCTGCGGCGGCGGCGCCTGCCCCCACCTCCGTCTGATTTCATGACACCGGCACCCATATCAGCTATCCAATTGGCGGCTTAGAATCGTGGCGAACTCATCGGCAAACGCCTCGTAGCCCGCCACAATCCGATCACTATCCGAAGACAGCTTGTTATAGAATATCACCGCCGGAATGGCGGCCATCAGACCCAGACCAGTGGCCAGCAACGCCTCTGCGATGCCCGGTGCCACAACAGCAAGGTTCGTATTCTGCGCCTGCGCGATCTCGATGAACGCATTCATGATCCCCCAAACGGTCCCGAACAGCCCCACAAACGGGGCCGTCGACCCAACCGTCGCCAAGACTGGCAAACCCTTTTGCAATTTCGCGGCTTCCTTGGCGATTGCCACATCCATCGACCGGTCAATCCGGGCCGTCGCACCCGCGATCAGGCCGCCATCCTGACGGTGTGACCGGCGCCACTCCAACATGCCCGCCACAAATATCTTTTGCGAAGGTCCATCCGGATCGGCCCCGATCTTGTCGAACAAGGCGTCCAACGGCTCTCCTGACCAAAAGGCGCGGTCGAACACCTCTGCCTCGGCGCGGGCTTTGCGGTATTGAATGGCCTTTTCGATAATCACCGCCCAGCACCAGACCGACGCTGCCATCAGCAGGATCATGACCAGTTTGACGGTAATCGTTGCACGCGCAAATAGCGCCCACATTGTAAAGTCGGTTGCTGCTTCCATGTGCCTGCTCTGCCTCTAGGCCCGATTTTGGGCTCTCATTACGCAAGACGTTAAAGCAAACAATTCGGGAAATCCAACCAATCCCACATCACTTCTGCGAAATGACCGGAATTTCAGTGTACCGAACGGCGGATCGCCGCCGGCAGCCGCGCCACAGCACCGTTTGCCTGGATGCAAACGATCGTCACGATCGCTACAAACAGCGAAACATCCGCGCGCTTCACCTCTTGGCGAACCACAAGCCGCACACCCGATCCTTCGTCCATCGTTGTCTCGACGATCAGCTGGTCATCAAATTTTGCAGGCAACAGATAATCCGCTTCGACCCGGCGCACGGCAAAAACAAGGCCCTCCGCCTTCATCTCGACCTGATCAATGCCCAGTTCGCGGACCCATTCACTGCGCGCGCGCTCAATGAACTTCAGGTAGTTGGCGTAATAGACGATACCCGCCAGATCGGTGTCTTCGTAATAGACGCGGATGGGAAAACGGTGTGTCATGACGGGCGGGTTATCCTCGCAGCAAGGCGCAACGCATGGCTCGCGTCCCGCGCCGCAGATGGCATGACAGGATCATAGGCCGCCCGGACCACATCCGCAATCTCGGGGCGCAGCACCGCATGACCCGAAATCATCGCCAGCGGCGCCTTCGCGTCAAACGCAGTATCGGACCACAAGACAATCGTCTGCACGGCTTGGCTAAGCGCCAGCGTATCCGCCGCAACGGTTTCCAAATGAGCGTCCATGCGCAAAAACACAAACGCCGCCTTGATGCCGCCCGCCGGGTCGAACCGGAAAATACGGTACTGATTGGCGCCCGCCGCCTGCAGTTTATCCACCAACGGCCCCAGATCGGGCACCAACTGGTCCAGATGCGGCACGGCGCGCAGTTCGGCCCAGTCACGGCAGAAAAAGACCATCAGGTTGGCCCCTGACAACGCCATATCCGTCTCGTCGATCGTGTGGTTGGCCAGTGCCACGACCGCTTCGATGGCACCCTTGAAGACCGCAAGCGTCGCGTCATCAACGCCGAAAACCACCGGCACGATCGGGCATCCCCAGCGGGCAAACACATAGGCACCATCAGAGCGCGTAAAAAGCGCCGCCACATTATCTATATTATCATCCATGCAAATCTCCGTCCGCGGCATCAAATTTCCAGAAATTTGATCCCCCCTAGCCAAACAAGTCCGCCCGCGACTTGGGCGGCTCCAACCCCAAATGGGCCCAGGCCGCCTGCGCCAGCATCCGGCCGCGCGGCGTCCGCTGGATCAATCCCTTTTGCAGCAGATACGGCTCGATCACATCTTCCAGACTGTCACGGCTTTCCGACAATGCCGCCGACATCGTCTCGACGCCCACCGGCCCCCCGCCATAGCTTTCCGCAATCAGGCGCAAATACCGCCGGTCGGCACTATCAAGCCCCAGATGATCCACGCCCAACCGCGTCAGCGCCATATCGGCAATCGCCTGCGTGACGGTCCCGTCACCTTCGACAATCGCAAAATCCACGACCCGGCGCAGTAGCCGCCCCGCAATCCGCGGCGTGCCGCGCGCGCGCTTGGCAATCTCGCGCGCACCGGCGTCAGCGGCCGGCGCGCCCATCAGACGTGCGCCGCGCGTCACGATCTCGTGCAACTCATCTTCGGTGTAAAACTCCAGCCGCGTCGGAATCCCAAAGCGGTCACGCAACGGCGTGGTCAGCAGCCCCATCCGTGTCGTCGCCCCCACCAGCGTAAAGGGCTGCAATTCGATCCGCACCGTGCGCGCCGCTGGCCCCTCGCCAATCACCAGATCCAGCTCGAAATCCTCAAGCGCGGGATACAGCACCTCTTCGACCGCCGGGTTCAGCCGATGAATCTCATCAATGAACAACACATCGCGGGCTTCCAAATTCGTCAAAATCGCCGCCAGATCGCCCGCCTTGGCCAGAACCGGCCCCGACGTCATGCGAAACCCCACACCCAACTCGCGCGCCATGATCTGGGCAAGCGTCGTCTTGCCCAAACCGGGCGGGCCGTGAAACAGCGCGTGGTCCATCGCCTCACCGCGCCGGCGCGCACTTTCGATAAACACCTTCAGGTTCGCGCGCGCCTCGCGTTGGCCGATGAATTCATCCAGCGTCTGCGGACGCAGCGCGCGATCGGCATCACCGGGCTGAGGGGCGGGACGCAACGTGGGATCAGGTTCATTCATCTCTTCAGCCCATACCGGATCAATCCAAGACGGTCCATCAGCGCCGCGCATCCGACCGCGTCAATACGCACCGCCCCTACCCCTTCGGTGCCAGCAGCTTCAGCGCCGCGCGGATCAACGTCGATGTATCCGCGTCCGGCGCTGCCCCCGCCGCCTCTGCAACCGCGCTCGCGGCTTCGCCCGGCGCATAGCCTAAATTCCCCAAAGCCGACAGCGCCTCTGACTGCGCAGGGTTGGCCCGCTTGGGTGGCGCACGCCGGACCTGATCGGGCGTCTCGACCTCGATCACCGTATCGCCCAGCGCCTCGGTCACGGTTCCGCCCATGGCCATCACACCGGGGGCTTTATCCTTCAATTCAATCGTGATCCGTTGGGCCGTCTTCGGCCCCACCCCCTTGGCCTTGGCCAGCGCGTTCCAGTCACCCAGCGCAATCGCACGCCCCACGCCATCCGCCCCAAGCGCACCCAAAATCGCCATCGACGCCTTGGCGCCAATGCCCTGCACCGTCATCAGCAACCGATGCCACTCCTTTTCGACCAGCGTCGTGAAACCAAAAAGCTGCAAATTGTCTTCACGCACCAGCAGATCGGTATAAAGCGCCACAACCTCGCCCACGGCAGGCAAACCCGCCATCACACGGTCCGACACATAGACAATGTACCCGATACCGCGCACATCTATCAGCACATGATCTGGCGTGCGATATTCCAGACGGCCCGCAATCTTGCCAATCATGCGCCCGCCCTCGCCAAAGCTTTGGCCAAAGTGCCCGCTGACTGCAAATGATGCGCATGACAAATCGCAATCGCCAACGCATCCGCCGCATCGGGCCCCGCAATCTTTACGCCGGGCAACTGCAATTTAACCATATGTTCAACCTGATGCTTTTCGGCATGGCCCACACCCACAACCGCCTTTTTCACAGCGTTTGGCGCATATTCACCCACGGTCAGACCTGCCTGCGCAGGCACCAGCATCGCAATCCCGCGTGCCTGACCGAGCTTCAGGGTGCCCGCCCCGTCTTTATTCACAAATGTCTGCTCGACCGCGGCGGCATCCGGTTGGTACAGATGCATCATATCGGTCAATTGCTCGTGCAACGACAACAGCCGCGCCGCCAGATCGCCACCGACCGAATGACAAATGCCATTGGCCACATGCGACAGCCGCGACCCAGATACCTCGATCACGCCCCACCCCATGTTGCGCAACCCCGGATCAATCCCCAAAACACGCATTGCTCGCCCCAGTTTTTTTGTTCTATCAAACGGTTAGCACAAAACGCGAACAAAGACCAAGAGGCTTTGATGGCACGGCTTACCATGCCGCAGCCGCGCATCCCGCGCAGCATACCCCCCCGGCACCGAGAAGCGCCGAAAATAACACATTATAAATAAAGGGTTTGCGGCGAAATCCGCGTAAAAAAAAGGCATACAAAAAACGCATATGACCCATGCAGAAACGACACTAGTCAGCGACACCAAAGCCCCCTAAATGCGCATTATCAAGTTTATCGCTGCAGCGCAGCACACACAAGGAATATGGCTATGGCCACTCTGAACACCGCCCGCACCGCTGCGGGCCTTTCGACAGGCGGCATCTACGGATTGTTCGCTCGCATAGTCGCAAATGTTGCCGGATGGAATGACGCGCGCGTCACGCGCAAGTCGCTGTCGCGCCTGTCCGCACGCGAATTGGAAGACATCGGTCTGTCGTATGGCGACATCGACACCATCGCCGAACGTCGCACACGCTAAACCAAACCCACGATCCGAAACGCAAAAGGCCGCGCCATTATCAGGCGCGGCCTTTTGCATTGTCATCCGGACCGCTTGATCAGGGCATCATTGTCTTCATCGCGTCGGCGATAAACGTGGTCGCCGGGTCTGGCTGCATGATCCATGCGCCTGCCTGCTCCATCACGGTGCCCTGCTGCAACGATGTGACCCGGTCGGCATAGGCGCCGGACCCGAGGTACGAGAACAGAAATCCTTTGAACAAGAAGCCGATTGCGACCAACAACAGCAGCCCCTTGAGCGGAAAGCGGGGTGTGTAAACCCGTGGACGTGCCACGATCAGACCATCGGCATTCACCGTGCGTACAACGCCGCGGGCCATCCGGTCATGCCGGCGGACAATGCGCTTCAGTCTTTTATCAAACGGGACATTGGCCTGTGCCATGATACCCTCCAGTAGAGTGCGATGAACCTAACATTAACAGGATCGCCAAGATTGCCTTGTGAAACAAGACAAATCGTACGCCACCTAACAAAACGCCCTAAAGTGCTGCGTTTTTGCACATTGTGAGGGTCGTCCAGTCAACAATGCTATCATTTTTAACCAGATTGAACCCATTATCACGGTAAATGCCGATCACCTCATCCGCTTGCTCATTCAGAATACCCGAGAGAATCACATGCCCGCCAGCGGCGACACACCGGCCCATATCAGGGGCCAAACCGATCAATGGGCCCTTCAAAATATTGGCAAAAATCAAATCGTACGGCGCTGCGGCCGCCAACGCAGGCGCATCGAACCCGGCGGCCACAACACAGTTAACGCGGCCCGTCAGCCCATTTGCTGCCACATTCGCGGCGGCCACTTCGACGGCAACCGGGTCAATGTCACTGGCCAGAACGGCGTCGGGCAAAACATGCGCCGCCGCCATCGCCAGCACCGCCGTGCCACAGCCGATGTCCGCCACTTTGCCGCTGGTAAATCCGCCATCCAACAGCGCATCGAACGCCCGCAAACAGCCCAAGGTCGTGCCATGGTGCCCGGTGCCAAACGCCATCGCGGCTTCGATCAGCAGCGCAACCCGGCCTGCCGGCACCTTATCGGCATCATGCGACCCGTAGACGAAAAACCGCCCCGCCTCGACCGGCGCCAGCTCGCGCTGCACCTTCGACACCCAATCCTGATCGGGAATTTCTGAAATGTTGAACGGCTTGGCGTGGTAAAGCGCGCTCAGCACGGCCAGGGCACCGGCATCCGGGCGCTCCATGAAATAGCTCGCGACCTCCCAAAGCCCCGATCCATCCTCGATCTCGAACACGCCGACACCGGTGGGTTCGGGCATCAGATCCTCAACCGCCTCGGCCAGCCTGTCGGCGGCATCTTCGCCCGTAATCGTCGTCAGCGCGGAATATGTCGTCATGGTCAGCAGCCCTTTGCGATGTTGCCCCCCGTTAGGGCCTGTCCCGCGCGGGGTCAAGCAACGCCGGGTCGTCGATGATACTGTCGCAGATCGTCTTGGCCCATGCGGCATAGACCACCGGACCGGGATGAAATCCGTCCTCGGACATATTGTGGGGGCCCAGCGCCACATCGACATGGACGGCGGTGCAATGGTCGCGCGCGGCCACCAGCACGCGCAGATGGCGGTCAAACCGCTTGGCCTGTCTGCCCAGCACCCAGCGCAGCGGTTGCGGCAGCAACGGGAACTGATGCACCGGGGGCAACCCCGACACGATCACACGGCGGGCACCAAACTCGCTGGCGAAACGATCCACCAATGCGGCCTGCTGTGCCAGCCACCGGCGCAGCGGCACGACCTTGGTGACATCATTCACCCCCATGGCCAGCACCACCACATCATAGGTCCGCTCCGGCAGATCATCCAACCAGCCCAGGACCTCGCCGGTTTTGGCGCCGGTGCGCGCGATCAACGTATAGTCGATCGTTGCCACCTGCCCCAGCCGCCCGGTCAACTGCCCCAGCAGCGCCTCGTCCTGGGTCGCGACACCCACGCCCGCCGCCGAAGAATCGCCGATGATCAGCAACCGCAACGTCGGCCCCTGCCCCACCTGCCCCCGGCGCGGGCCGGGCGGTTCCGGCAGCTGCAATGCGCGCGCCCGCAAATAAACCGCCTGCGCGACCAACACGGGCATCAAAATGGCCCGGGCGGTCAGATCAAGGATCACAACGCCAACGTCCCGCTGATCAAGATTTCGACATGGCTGCCGATCATGATACGATCCCCCTCGCGCGACACAAGAACCCTGCCTTCGCCGCCGATATTACGTCCCTTTGCCATGATCAGATCGCACTGGATGAACCGCCTAGACATCAACGCCAATAGGGCAGGTCACGCCCGTCCCGCCAATCCCGCAATACCCGCCGGGGTTTTTTGCCAGATACTGCTGGTGGTAATCTTCGGCAAAATAGAACGTGGGTGCCGCGATGACCTCGGTGGTGATCGCACCATAGCCCGCCTGCGACAAACGCGGCGCAAAATCTGCCTTCGACGCCTGCGCTGCGGCCTGCTGCGCATCCGTGTAGGTATAAATACCCGACCGATACTGCGTGCCCGCGTCATTGCCCTGCCGCATGCCTTGGGTCGGGTCGTGCCCTTCCCAGAACACCTGCAACAGCTGATCATAGGAAATCACCGCCGGATCATAGATCACGCGGACCACCTCATTATGGCCGGTCTTGCCGCTGCACACCTCTTCGTAGGTCGCGTTCGGAGTATAGCCGCCCGCATAGCCAACCATCGTGGATTGCACACCGTCCAGTTTCCACAACATCCGCTCGACGCCCCAGAAACAGCCCATGCCGAACATCGCCGCTTGCATCCCGGCGGGCACGTCACCGGTCAACGGGGTGCCAAACACGAAATGGTCTTCCTTGCGGGCAATCGGTATGGCCCGCCCAGGCAATGCGCTGCCTTCGGCCACGATTTCAGACTTCGCACGGTTCATGAAAAACATTTGGCTCTCTCCTACTGTTCGCTAGGTAATATAGGCGGTGCCGATCCGTTTGCTACTCTGCGGGGGCCAACAACCCGACCTGAAACACGGTCTCGTGACCGGGGGCAGGATGGCGGGGGATCAGCAGCGACAGGATCAGCGACACGATCGCCATGCCCGCCGCCAGCAAAAACACCATCCCCGGCGACGTCAACCAGACATAGCCCAGCAGCGCGGGCAAAAACACAGCAGCAATATGGTTAATCGTAAACGCCACCGCCGCAGTCGGCGCAATATCGCGCGGATCGGCGATTTTTTGGAAATACGTCTTAATCGCCAGCGCGAGGCTGAAAAACAAATGGTTCACGACATAAAGCCCGGTCGCCAGCACCACACCCCAGCCAAAATAATAGATCCCGCCATAGGCAAAGAACACGATACACAGCCCCGCATATTCAAAAATCAGCGCGCGGCGTTCCCCAAACATCGCCACGACCTTGCCCAGCATCGGGGCCGCAATCATATTGGCCACCAGCGTGAACAAAAACAGCTGCGTGATGTCATCGACCTTGTAGCCAAAGCGTTCGACCATCATGAAACCGGCAAACACGACGAATATCTGACGCCGCGCGCCCGACATGAACTGCAACGCATAATACAGCCAATACCGGCGGCGCAGCACAAAGGTTTTGACCTGCGGATGCGGCGCTTCGAACTGGGGATAGGCCAGCAGACAGAACACCGCCACCACGGCGGTAAACCCACCCGAAAGCCAGTAGACGATACTGTAGGTCAGCCCGAACCGTTCCCAGCTCAGGACGATCAACAGATAAACGATCAGCGTCGCCCCTGACCCCGCGGACAATATCCAGCCCAGCATCTGCGGCGCGCGTTTCTTGTCAATCCACTGCAACTGCAATGATTGATTGACCGTCTCGTAATAGTGAAACCCGATCGACGACAGCATGGTCACCGCCAGAATCCCGCCCATCGTCGGAAACTGCGCGGTCACCGCCGTCGATACGCCCAACATCACAAGCGCCACCAGCCCCAGCACCTGCTCGCGGATGAACATGATCAGGGCGATCACCCCAATCGCAAAAAAGCCCGGGATTTCACGCACCGAATGCAGCCAACCGATGTCGGCCCCGTCAAACCCCGCGACCTCGATCACGAAATTATTCAGCAACGCCGACCATGTGGCAAAGGCAACAGGCATGGCCATCGCCATGACAAACAACAGCGACGTAGGCCTGCGCCAGAACGGCAGACTATGCGCATCTTCAAGACGTACTATTTTCATGCCCGAACCATTACGCCCGTTTTTTGATATTGGCGAGATATTTACGCGCCCCGGCCACACCATGAAAAAGCAATCCATGCCAACACCGCATCCGCGCCGGTGGCGCGGCTGTCGCAGGCAACGTGCTGCTGGGTGGTGTGATCGGTCTGGGCGTCGATGCTGCAACGGGCGCGTCGCAGGACTTGGTGCCAAACCCGGTTGCTGTCGCACTCGAATGTTGATCTGAAAAATCGGGGGGTCAGTGCATACGCTGCGGGCCTCCCACCGCAAACAGGGCACGCCGGACGCCGGGCAACTGCACCGGATTGAGCAATGTCAATGCAGCCGCATCTGCCGCAGTGCAGAAAGTGATCATTGCACACCTTTGCACAATCAGGAGAAACCCATGTTCACCGCAACCCCCCTACGCCGCCTTGTCGGCGCAACGGCCCTGCTCGCCGCAGTCGCCAGCGGCGGTGCCGCTCTGGCCGATGATGATGACGTGATGCAGCTTATGCCCTTCGGCGCCGGTCCCTATGGCGGCGGCATGGGCAACATGTCGATGATGGCGCGGCCCATCGACATTGATGGTGATGGCACCGTCACGTCATCCGAAGCATCCCAGCACGCCAGCGCAGGATTTTCCTTGTTCGACAGCGACGGAGACGATCAGATCACCGAAGACGAATACATTGACGGCGGGCCGTTCATGGCACCCGTCGGACGGCGCAGCACCGAACGTCTCTACGTCAACCGCGTCGCCCGCTTCAAGGCGATGGATGGCGATAGTGACGACATCGTGACACTGGCCGAATTCATGGCCAAGGCGCAGGCAAGTTTCGAAGCCGCTGACGCCGACAACGACGGCACGGTCACCGTCTGGGAATTCCGCGCCCAGCAGAACCCGTTCTGATCCAAACGGGCGCCGGATTTCGGCGCCCGTTCACGTTTTCTTCACACATATGGCCGCACGCCGCGTTAACCTTGCCCGCACCGTACAAACGTACGTACGCATTCCATACGGGGTCTGCACGCAGTCTGCATGGCCAGAACCCCCTTTATTTCCTGACAATTAACGCTATAAAAACGATGTCGGCGCAGCACCGGCAACCGGCCCGCCGCGCGTTGCGCAACCGCCTCTTGATCCACATCAAAGACCCGCCGGACAGACCGCTTAGATACAATCGTGCGAACAGAACTAATCCCACGGGTCCCTTATGTCATCTTCCGACAATCAACCGCTTTACGCAGCGCGCGAACCGATTTTTCCGCGCCGTGTCAAAGGCTTCTATCGAAATCTCAAATGGTGGGTGATGGCGGTCACGCTGGGGATCTATTACCTCACGCCGTGGATTCGCTTTGACCGTGGCCCCAATCTGCCCGATCAGGCGGTCCTGATGGACATGGCCGGTCGGCGGTTTTATTTCTTCTGGATCGAGATTTGGCCCCACGAATTTTACTTTGTCGCTGGCCTGCTGATCATGGCGGGGCTTGGCCTGTTCCTCTTCACCTCTGCCCTCGGTCGCGTCTGGTGCGGCTACACCTGCCCCCAGACGGTCTGGACCGATCTCTTCATCCTTGTGGAACGCTGGATCGAAGGCGACCGCAACGCCCGCGTCCGCCTTTGGAATGCCAAGTGGAGCCCGCGTAAGTGGCGGTTAAGGCTGACAAAATGGGTCGTCTGGCTGCTGATATCCGTTGCGACGGGTGGCGCTTGGGTGTTCTACTTCGCCGACGCGCCGACGCTGGCCCGCAGCCTGATCACCCTGCAGGCACCGTCCATCGCATGGGCCACAATTGCCTTGCTGACCGCGACCACATTCATCTTCGGCGGCTTTATGCGCGAACAGGTCTGCAATTTCATGTGCCCTTGGCCACGTATTCAGGCGGCGATGATGGACCCCGAAACGCTGACCGTCGCCTACCGCGACTGGCGCGGCGAACCGCGCGGCAAAAAGCGCGACGCGGATGCGGGCGACTGCATCGACTGCATGGCCTGCGTCAACGTCTGCCCTGCGGGCATCGATATCCGCGATGGCCAACAGATGGAATGCATCACCTGTGCGCTTTGTATTGATGCCTGCGATGACGTCATGGAACGGATAGGCAAGCCACGGGGATTAATTGATTATCTGGCCCTGTCCGATCAAGAAGCCGAAGCGCAGGGGAAGCCGCCCAAACCAATCTGGCAGCACGTCCTGCGCACCCGCACAGTGCTATACACCGTCCTTTGGTCCCTGATCGGGGTCGGACTGGTCTTTGCACTTTTTGTCCGCGCGGATATCGAAATGACCGTGTCGCCAGTGCGCAATCCAACCTTTGTCACGCTCAGCGACGGCACCATCCGCAATATCTACGACATCCGCCTGCTGAATAAACATGGGGAAGACCGTGAATTCCACCTGTCGCTGGCGTCCGACGATATCCTGCGTATTGATCTCGAAGGCACCGCTGAAAACAGCGTTACAGTCCCCGCAAACACAACCCTGCAACAGCGGGTCTATGTCTCGGCCCGCCCCGGCGATCCCGCCGCAGCAAGGGACCGCACAGAACTGCGCTTTTGGGTCGAAGACCTGATTTCAGGCGAGCGTGCGCACAAGGACACAATCTTTAACGGAAGGGCGGCACAATGACCCGCGAATTCACCGGCTGGCACATGCTTGCATTGATGGTTGGCGCCTTTGGCATAATCATCGCCGTCAATCTCACGCTGGCCTATCAGGCCGTTGCGACTTTTCCGGGGTTGGAAACCCGGAACTCTTATGTGGCCAGCCAAACCTTTGATGCCGACCGTGCGGCGCAGGACGCGCTGCACTGGGATGTGACCGCCACATTGATCGACACGCGCCTGACAGTGGTGATTCGCGATGAAAACGGTGCGCCCGTCGCACCGACGATCATCGGCGCCACCTTTGGCCGCGCGACCCACACTGGCCAGGACAGCACCCCGGCCTTCATCTGGGACGGTGAAGCCCTGACCGCGCCCGTCGCTGCCAGCCAGGGCTACTGGAACCTGCGCCTGCATCTCGAGGCCGCCGACGGCACCCAATTCCGCCGCCGCATTCAGCTGCATGCAAAATGAGCAATACCGCGATCTGCCCGGCCTGCGTGGGCCTGCCCGAAGGGGCGCTGGAAGCCGCCACTGCAAAAGGCACCGCACAGATCATTCTGTCGCTGCCGGGCATTCACTGTATCGCGTGCATCAATGGGGTCGAACGTGCCCTGCGCGCCCGTGATGGCGTCGTCAGCGCCCGCGTGAACCTCAGCATGAAGCGGGTCACGGTCGGCACCAACGGCCACGTTGCACCCGAAACGCTGATCGACACGCTAGAGCTTGCCGGGTTCGAGGCGCGCGCGCTCGATACCTCACTTTTAGGTTCAACTTCAGATACTTACGGTCGCGGATTGATGACCCGGATCGCCATCGCCGGGTTTGCGACGATGAACGTGATGCTGCTGTCGGTCGCTGTGTGGTCCGGGGCCGTCGGCGCGACGCAGCACATGTTCCACATCATCAGCGCCAGCATCGCGGTCCCCGCACTGATCTATGCCGCACAACCCTTTTTTCACAACGCTTGGTCCGCCCTGTCGGTCCGCAAACTGAACATGGATGTGCCGATTTCACTGGCTATCGTGCTGGCCGCTGGCATGTCGCTATACGAAACGTTTGTCGGTGGCGCGCAGGCCTATTTTGATGCCGCGCTGTCGCTCACGTTCTTCCTGCTGATCGGGCGCTATCTTGATCATCGCAGCCGCAAGGCCGCCGCCTCTGCCGCCGCGCAGCTTGCCGCACTCGAAGTGCCCCGCGTGATGCGCCTGCGCGATAGCCTGCGCCAGATGGTCGATTTCGCGGACCTGCGGGTCGGCGACACAATTCAGGTCCTGCCCGGTGGGCGCATTCCCGTTGACGGCATCATCACCGATGGCCAAAGCCAGATCGACCGCTCGCTTCTGACTGGTGAAAGCCGCCCCCTGCACGCCACCAGCGGCACAGCTGTCAGCGCAGGCGAGGTGAACATGACCGGCCCCCTGACGATCCGCGCAATGACGGTCGGTGCCGATACGACCCTGCGCAAGATGGTCACGATGGTCGATGCCGCCGAAAGCGTGCGCAACCGCTATACCGCCATCGCGGATCGTGCGGCGGCGATCTATGCCCCCGCCGTGCATCTGTTGGCGCTGTCGGCCTTTGTCGTCTGGCTGATCATTTCCGGCGATCTGCGCCTGTCGCTGAACATCGCCGTGGCCGTGCTGATCATCACCTGCCCCTGCGCGCTTGGGCTGGCCGTGCCCGCCGTGTCGACCACCGCTGCCGGGCGGTTGTTCCGCGCCGGACTTCTGGTCAAGGACGGCACCGCGCTGGAACGACTGGCCGAAGTCAACACCGTCGTTTTCGACAAGACCGGCACACTGACCATGCCCGCCGCCGGTCACACAGCGCTGGACCCCGCGACCCGATCCATCGCGCTGGCCCTGACCCAAAACGCGACCCATCCCGTATCACAAGCCATTGCCGCCGCACTGATCGGCACGGCACCGGCCACCATCACCGACCAGCGCGAACACCCGGGCCACGGGCTCAGCGCGCGGTATGACGGTCGGCAGGTCCGCCTTGGGTCGGGCGCGTGGCTGGGTACGCAACAGGGCACCTACATCCAGATTGGCGACCAGATGCCGCAAAAAATCGCCCTGCGATCCGACCTGCGCGACGGTGCGGCCGATCTGGTCGCAGCATGGCAAGCCGCAGGTCTGACCGTGCATCTGCTATCGGGCGATGACACTGCCGAAACCGCGCGTGTTGCTGGCCTGCTTGGGATCGAACACTGGCAAGCAGAAACAAAGCCCGACGCAAAAGTGCAATATATCAAAACATTAGCCGCGACTGGCGCTAAGGTTCTGATGGTCGGCGATGGGCTGAATGACACCGCCGCGCTGGCTGCGGCGCATGCATCCGTGTCGCCGGCGACCGCCGCAGATGCATCGCGTGCCGCGTCAGACATCGTGCTGCTGAACGACAGCCTCAGACCGATGATTGACCTGCCGCTTGTTGCACGCTCAGCCCGCCAACGGGTTCTCGAAAACTTTGCCATCGCGGCAGGCTACAATGCCATCGCGATCCCCATCGCGCTGCTGGGCTTTGCCACCCCACTGCTGGCCGCAATTGCCATGTCAGCGTCATCAATCACCGTCCTGCTGAATGCGCTGCGACTGCGAGGGCGGGTATGAATATCCTCATCATCCTGATTCCCGCATCGCTGATCCTTGGCGGCCTCGGCCTCGCTGCGTTTTTATGGAGCCTGCGCGCCAACCAATACGAAGACCTTGAAGGCGACGCATGGCGTATCTTGTCCGATGACGATGCCCCTAGCGCGCGGCCCGCAAAGCCGCCCGAATAACATCCCGGTCACCGATCTGATTGCACAAGATCAGGATCAGTCGGGCGTTCAACGCATCGCTTTCCGCGTGACTTAGCCCCATATGCGCCGCAAGCAGATCATCATAAAAACCGTCCGGGTCCACGATATTTGGATCAAGGTTCAATGGCATCTTCGTTCTTCCCAATGGCGGCCCGCATGGCCGCGCGCAGTGCATCTTCGTCGTAGGCGGGCCAGCGTCCGACGATATGCTGGTCCGGGCGGAGCAGGTAGATTGCAGCGGACGCATCGCCCAAATACCGGGCCCTGACCGCATCGGTCATCGGCAGGTCAACGCGCCGTGCAACCACCCCCGCTTCGCGCAGCGCCTCGGGCGCGTCACAGTTGATCGCGAGCATGCAAAAGCCGTGCAATTGCTCCACCAGAAACCCCTGATCCACCGCAACATCCACACAGGCTGCCCCCGGTCGCGTCAGCCCCGGCCCGGCCAAGCCGTCCGCAAGGCCCGGATATATGCAGGGCACGGATAACCGGCCAGAGTTCACCAACGGACGGGCAAATGCATGCGACGCCGCAAGATCCAGTACCGCGTCGCGAAAAATTTGGCTCATGGACGTCTTCGGCGTCAGGAAATCCGTGGCACGGGTGGAATGCAGGATATTTTCATCTGCGGCAAATTCCCGCTCGGCCGCATAAGTATCAAGCAGGTCATCGCGCCCGCCATCCAGAACAAGCACCAGTTTCCACGCCAGATTATCCGCGTCCTGAATACCTGAATTCGCGCCCCGCGCACCAAACGGCGACACCTGATGCGCAGCATCCCCGGCAAACAAGACACGCCCATGGCGAAACTTTTCCATCCGGCGGCACTGAAAGGTATAAATCGACGTCCATTCAAGGTCATACGCCGGCACAGCACCGGTCTGCGATGACAGCATCGCATCGACGCGGGTCCGAATACGCACGGGGTCCAGCTCCGCGGTGCGGTCAATGTCCCACCCAAGCTGGAAATCAATCCGCCACACATCATCGGGCTGTTTATGCAGCAACGCTGATCGGCCCGCCCCCTCGAACGGTGGCGCAAACCAAAACCATCGTTCAGTCGGGAAATCCGCAGCCATTTTCACGTCAGCAATCAAGAAGTTATCTTCAAATACGCGGCCTTCAAACGCCAGACCCAACATATCACGTAGCGGCGACCGCGCGCCGTCACACGCGACCAGCCAATCAGCCTCTAGCGGATATGGGCCGTCGGGTGTGTCCACAGTCAGCGCGACATGATCATCATGCGACACAACCCCAATAACCCGGTTTCCACCCCGGATTTGCACGCCAACAGCGTGGGCGCGCGCCACCAAAGCCGCTTCGAGATAATATTGCTGAAGATTGATGAACGCGGGCTGTTTGTGCCCATCTTCAGCCAGCAAGGTGAAATCATAGACCTCACGCTCACCAAAAAACACGCGGCCCTTGTTCCACTGCACGCCCTTGGCGGTCAGTGGCGCGGCCACCCCCAACCTGTCCAGAATTTCCAGCGTCCGCTTGGCAAAGCAAATCGCGCGCGACCCCGTCGAAACCCGGTCGTTGTCATCCAACACGACCACCGCGACCCCCTGAAGCGCCAGATCAATCGCCAGCGTCAGACCAACCGGCCCGGCGCCCACGATCACAACCCGATGACGGGCCAGCGTATCCTGATCAGCATGCCAAGCATATGGATACAAAGGCGTGTCAAAAACCGCGTTCACCCCTGCAACGCCTCCCACATCTCCAGATCACGTTGCGCAGTCCAGATGCGCGGGGTGTCGATACCGCGCGCCTCATCATAGGCGCGGGCGACATTAAAGGGCAGGCAGTGTTCGTAAATTGCATAGTCCGCAAACTTGGGGTCACAGGCCGCGCGGACCGCATCCCATGCCTCTTTGAGTGATCCACCGCGCGCAGCGACACGGGCCGCAGCACGGTAGGTGCTGTCGACGAAATCGCGGCTGCTTTCAATCGCGCGCGTGACCGCTGCCGTCCCCATCAGCGCATTCCCACGTCCCGGCGCAATGGCATCCACCTCGAAACTGGCAATATTATCAAGCGCATGCCCCCAGTCACCGAAATGTCCGTCACCGCAGTAACAGGCCGAGTGGTCTTCGACGATGTCGCCGGTAAACATGACATTTGCGTCGGGCACATGGATCACGATATCACCTGCCGTATGGGCACGGCCAAGGTGCATCAAATCGACCCGGCGGTGGCCCAGATAGACGGTCATCGCGTCGCTGAATGTGGTCGTGGGGTAGGTCAGACCGGGGATGCTTTCGTGGCCTTCGAACAGACGCGGAAAGCGTTGGAATTCGCTGTCCCAATCTTCCTGCCCGCGCTCAACCACCATGGACCGCGCAACATCGCCCATAATGATCTGATCGGCACCGTACGCCGACGCCCCCAGCACGCGCACCGCATGATAATGGGTCAGCGCCAGATGCGTAATCGGCTTGTCCGTCACGCTACGCACCTTTTCGATCACCTTATGCGCCAGACGCGGGGTCGCCTGTGCCTCGATGATCATGACGCTGTCGTCACCGATGATCACGCCCGAATTGGGGTCACCCTCGGCGGTAAAGGCCCATATATCGCGGCCGACCTCCTCGAACGTGATTTTCTTTTCGGCCATATCCCCTTGGGATGCGAATGCTTTTGTCATGAAATTGCCTTTACGGTTTGATCGAGAGTACCAAAGATGTTTTGTCCGTCCGCGTCATCCATCCAGATTTGAACGCGGTCGCCGGGTTTCAGAAACGGCGTTTTGGGCGCGCCGGTCAGGATGGTTTCAATCATTCGCTGTTCGGCAATGCACGCATACCCGGCCCCGCCGTCAGCGACCGGCTTGCCGGGACCGCCACCCAGTTTATTGGACACAGTGCCCGACCCGATGATCGTGCCCACCGCCAAGCGCCGCGTCGTGGCGGCATGGGCGATCAACTGCCCAAAATCAAAGGTCATATCGACGCCCGCATCAACCCGGCCAAAGGCGGCCCCGTTCAGGTCAATCTTCAAAATTCCGTGCAGCTTGCCATCGCGCCAGCCGGGTAAATCGTCTGGGCTGACCGCCACGGGCGAAAAGGCGCAGGCAGGCTTGGATTGCACAAAGCCGAACCCCTTGGCCAATTCACCCGGGATCAGATTGCGCAGGGATATATCGTTGCAAAGCATCACGAAACGGATGGCCTCCAGCGCGTCCTCGCGCGTGGCACCCATCGGGACGTCGCCTGTGATGACGGCAATTTCACCTTCAAAATCAATGCCCCAGGCGGGGTCGCCGATGATCGGGTCCGTCGGGCCGAGAAAGCTGTCAGAGCCGCCCTGATACATCAGCGGATCGGTCCAGAAGCTGGCAGGCATATCAACGCCCCGCGCGCGGCGCACCAGTTCGACGTGGTTGACATAGGCCGACCCGTCAAGGAACTGATAGGCGCGCGGCACCGGCGAAACGCAGCCCGCAGCGGTGAATGGCGCGGCCATGTTTTGCACCTCGAATCCGACCTGATCCAATGCGGCCTGCAGGCTTTGCGCCTTGCAAAACCACTGCTGCGACAAATCACCCGCGACCACGACCAGCCGGCCATCTGGGCTACCGTCGTTTAAGGTTGCTACCTTCATTTCACCCCCGGCGTGCCGTCAAATTTCTTGTCCAGATCGGCCCAGCAATCAATGTAGTCATCCTGCAAAGGTGCCTCTTTCGCGGCAAATGCCGTCAGATGCTGGGGGAACCGTGTCTCAAACATGAACGACATCGTATCGCGCAGTTTTTCGGCCTTCAAATCCGCTTGCGATGCCCCCTCAAAGGCAGTCCGGTCCGGCCCATGCGGCAGCATCATGTTGTGCAGCGACATGCCGCCGGGGACGAACCCCTTGGGCTTGGCGTCATAAACACCGTAGATATTGCCCATCAGTTCGGACATGACATTCTTGTGATACCACGGCGGGCGAAACGTGTTTTCGGCGACCATCCAGCGGTCGCGAAACAGCACAAAGTCAATATTTGCGGTACCCTCCACGCCCGAAGGCGCGGTCAGCACGGTAAAGATCGACGGGTCAGGATGGTCAAACAACACCGCCCCCACCGGGCAATAGGTGCGCAGATCGTATTTCACCGGGGCATAATTGCCGTGCCACGCGACCACATCCAGCGGGCTGTGGCCAATGTGAGTTTCGTGGAACTGGCCAGCCCATTTGATGGTGACGGTCGATGGCACCTCGCGGTCTTCGAAGGCCGCGACGGGCGTTTTGAAATCGCGCCGGTTGGCCATGCAATTCGCGCCAATCGGCCCGCGTCCGGGCAATACGAATTTCTGGCCGTAGTTTTCACAGACAAACCCACGCGCAGGGCCATCCAGCACCTCGACCCGGTAAACAAGACCCCGCGGCAGGATCGCGATTTCCTGCGGTTCCAGATCAATCACCCCCAATTCGGTGCAAAACCGCAACTGACCTTCCTGCGGGACGACCAGCAGTTCGGAATCAGCGGAATAGAAATAGCTGTCCACCATGGATTGCGTCACCAGATATATATGGGCCGCCATCCCAACCTGCGTATTCACATCCCCCGCAGTCGTCATCGTGCGCATACCCGTCAGCCACGTCAGCGGCTGGTCGACATGGGGGACCGGGTCCCAGCGATACTGGCCCAAACTAACCACGTCAGGATCAATATATGGGGCGGATTTCCAATAGGGCAGGTCGATTTTTGCAAACCGGTGCGTATGCTTCACGGACGGCCGAATGCGATAGCACCACGTCCGTTCATTTTGATGCGCCGGTGCTGTGAATGCCGTCCCGCTAAGCTGTTCGCCGTATAGGCCATAGTTGCATTTCTGCGGACTGTTCATGCCCTGCGGCAAGGCACCCGGCAGGGCCTCTGTCTCAAAATCATTGCCAAATCCGGGCATGTAGCCAGCGGTTGTCCCCACAGGCGTCGGTGCTGCTCGCAATGTGCTGGTCTGCTTGTTCATGGCGGTCTCCTCTGTCATCAATGGGATATTAGTTGATTTTGTAACTAACAAGGTAAAGTTCGACGCAATGACCGATGATCGCAGCTTTGATTTGCAGGGATTTCTGCCCTATTTGTTGGCACAGGCAGCCGAAGCGTCGAGCCTGAAATTCCAGCGTCATTACAAGGATCGCTATGGCATGCTGCGCACTGAATGGCGGGTGCTGTTTCATCTTGGGCGCTATGGGCCAATGACGGCCAAGCAGCTGGGTGACCGGGCGGGCGTGCATAAAACCAAGATCAGCCGTGCGGTTACGGCGCTGGGCGACAAGCGGTTTCTGACGCGGCACGTTGTGGCCGATGACCGCCGCCAAGCGGCCCTGCACCTGACAAAGGCCGGAACCGCCGCCTTTGAAGAGTTGTATGGGGCTGCCCGCGCATTTGATCAGCAGCTCATGGCGCTATTTTCCGGCACGGAAGGTGATGCGTTGAAACGCTGCCTGACCCAATTGGCAAAGATCTGACCGCCTGTTTCGACTTTTCCACAATTATTTCTGATGACCTCGGCGCCGTGTGGTTGACACGCTGGGGGACGGTGCCTAACTACGCATCGTTATCACTCGACGTGATTGAGTGATAACACAAGGGAAACACGAACTGGAGAAGTTCTGAAATGGCATTTACACCACTTCACGACCGCGTATTGGTCCGTCGCATCGAAGGCGACGAGACAACAAAGGGCGGCTTGATCATTCCTGATAGCGCCAAGGAAAAGCCTGCTGAAGGCGAAGTCGTCAGCGTTGGCGAAGGCGCGCGCAAGGACAGCGGTGAGCTGATTGCGATGGCCGTTAAGGCAGGCGACAAAGTGCTGTTTGGCAAATGGTCCGGCACCGAGGTCAAGATCGACGGCGAAGAACTTTTGATCATGAAAGAAAGCGACATTCTGGGGATTCTCTAATCCCGCGTGGTTGGTGCGCATGAACGCGCACCCTACGGTCGTAACGCAATAGAATTTCAAGGAGCACATGCAAATGGCTGCTAAAGACGTCAAATTCGGTACCGATGCACGTAACCGCATACTCAGGGGTGTCAACATCCTTGCAGACGCAGTAAAAGTGACGCTTGGTCCAAAAGGCCGGAACGTTGTTCTGGACAAATCTTTCGGCGCACCGCGCATCACCAAAGACGGTGTATCGGTTGCCAAAGAAATCGAACTGGAAGACAAGTTCGAAAACATGGGCGCGCAGATGGTCAAGGAAGTTGCTTCCCGGACCAATGACGAGGCCGGTGATGGTACAACAACAGCAACAGTTCTGGCTCAGGCGATCGTTCGCGAAGGCATGAAATCGGTTGCTGCTGGTATGAACCCAATGGACCTGAAGCGCGGCATCGACATGGCCACGCTCAAAGTTGTTGAAGCGATCAAAGCGGCTGCGCGTCCTGTGACTGACAGCGACGAAGTTGCGCAGGTCGGCACGATCTCTGCCAACGGCGAAGCTGAAATCGGTCGTCAGATCGCTGATGCGATGCAGAAAGTCGGCAACGAAGGCGTGATCACTGTCGAAGAGAACAAAGGTCTTGAGACTGAGACTGACGTTGTCGAAGGCATGCAGTTCGACCGCGGCTACCTGTCGCCTTACTTTGTGACCAACACAGAGAAAATGACAGCAGAGCTGGAAGACGCCATCATCCTGCTGCACGAAAAGAAACTTTCGTCGCTGCAGCCAATGGTTCCACTGTTGGAGTCGGTCATTCAGTCCGGCAAGCCACTTTTGATCATTTCCGAAGATGTCGAAGGCGAAGCACTCGCAACGCTGGTTGTGAACAAGCTGCGCGGCGGCCTGAAAATTGCGGCTGTCAAGGCTCCTGGCTTTGGCGATCGTCGTAAATCCATGCTGCAGGACATCGCCATTCTGACCGGTGGTCAGGTGATTTCCGACGATTTGGGCATGAAGCTTGAGAATGTCACAATCGACATGCTGGGTTCCGCCAAACGCGTCACCATCACCAAAGATGAGACAACGATCATCGACGGCGCTGGCGAAAAGGCCGAGATCGAAGCACGGGTCACACAGATCCGCGGCCAGATCGAAGAGACAACATCCGACTATGACCGTGAAAAACTGCAAGAGCGCGTGGCCAAACTGGCCGGTGGTGTTGCTGTGATCCGGGTTGGCGGCATGTCCGAAATCGAAGTGAAAGAGCGTAAAGACCGCGTTGACGATGCACTGAACGCGACTCGTGCCGCTGTTCAAGAAGGTATCGTTGTCGGTGGTGGTGTTGCACTGGTTCAGGCTGGCAAAGCACTTGACGGTCTGAAGGGTGCAAACTCTGATCAGGACGTTGGCATTGAAATCGTACGCAAGGCGCTTGAAGCACCGCTGCGTCAGATTGCTGAAAACTCCGGCGTTGACGGTTCTGTTGTTGCGGGCAAGGTTCGCGAAAGCAACGACAAGACGTTCGGCTTTAACGCACAGACCGAAGAATATGGCGACATGTTCAAGTTCGGCGTCATTGACCCGGCCAAAGTTGTGCGTACTGCCCTGCAGGACGCGGCATCCGTTGCGGGTCTGCTGATCACGACAGAAGCCATGGTTGCCGACAAGCCTTCCAAAGAAGGCCAAGGCGGCGGCATGCCCGACATGGGCGGCATGGGCGGCATGATGTAAGATGCGGCTTGGGCTTCGGCCCACCATCTGAGATAAATGAGGGGCGTCCCAACCGGGGCGCCCCTTTTTTGCGTTTAATGGCTTTCGTCACTGCGGCCCAACCGATACCGTTGTCGCATGAACCTGACCCAAGCCCCCCAATTCTCACGCGACATGAAGCCCGGCGAAGAAGATGCGGTCGAAGCCTTGCTGCGGGCCGCATTTGCGGGTCAGGACGAGGCCACCTTGGTCCGCAAGCTGCGGAAATCAGGGGTTATCGCAGGTGAAACCGTCATGCCAATGGGTGACCGGATCGTGGCCTACTATGCGCTATCTTATATGATCAGGCCAACGGGGTGGCTGGTGCTGGCGCCCGTGGCCGTTCACCCGGATGTGCAGCGGCATGGCTATGGCAAGCGCATGATCGGAATGCTGACCGAATGGGCGCGCCTGACGCAGACGCCGGTTGTGGTGGTGGGCGAACCGGGATTCTATGAAAAAGCGGGGTTTTCCCGCGAATGTGCTGCGAACCTCGTGTCGCCATATCCCATTGCACAGACGCTGCTGGCAGGCGTCGGCACCCAAGCCCCGGCCAAAGACCTGATATACCCCCAACCCTTTGCCGATCGTTAGCGTATGAAACTGTTCGTGCTTGTGGCGATCACGATGGCGGCGTTTGCGACCAATTCGGTGCTAAACCGGATCGGGGTGGCGCATTATGGCATGGATTCAATGGCTTTCGCGGCGATCCGCGTGATTGCAGGTGCGGCCACACTTTGGGCGCTGGTTCTTGCGCGACAGGGTGCCCGCCCTGTGATCTGGAACCGCCAACGATTGGCGGGCGCGACCGCGTTGGCGGTCTATATGATTGGGTTCTCCTGGGCTTATATCAGCCTTGGGGCGGGTCTTGGGGCGCTGATCCTGTTTGGCGTGCTTCAGGTGGCCATCTTTGGCTGGGCTGTGTGGGAGCAGCAAAAAGTACCCGTTTTGCGCTGGCTGGGTGCGGTCATCGCGCTGATCGGGCTTTGCGTTCTGCTCTGGCCGACAGGTGCTGCGGCGGTGCCGCTTGGCGGTACAATCGCGATGATTGCCGCCGCCGTTGGCTGGGCTGTGTATACGCTGCTGGGCAGGGCCGAAACAGATGCATTGGGCGCAACGGCGGTTAATTTCCTGCTCTGTGTGCCATTTTGGTGGGCGGCGCGGTCGCGCTGGCGGGTGGTGGGGGCATCACGACAATGGGCACGCTGACGGCAATCGTTGCGGGTGCGGTTACATCAGGGCTGGGCTATGCGCTTTGGTATCGGGTGCTGCCCGGGCTTGCGTCCACCACCGCAGGTATTGCCCAGCTCAGCGTGCCGGTTATCGCCGTCGCCGCCGGGGTGCTGGCACTGGGCGAGCCGCTGAGCCTGCGGATGCTGACAGCCGGGGGGCTGGTTCTTGGGGGGATCGCCGTATCGCTTTTGGCCCGCCGCTGATTTTCTGCACGTCGGGGCTTTTGTTGCTGCCCGGCGGTGCTATATATGATCAATGAAAATTATTTATGCGACACTTTTTGCACTTTGGGGGACAGCTGGCATTGCACAGGACTGTATCGTGATGCTGCATGGCCTTGCGCGGACAGAAATATCGTTCACACCGATGCAACTGGTACTGGAAAACGCAGGCTATAAGGTCATTAATCGCGGGTATCCATCTACCGAGGCGACAATCCAGACGCTGGTTGATGACTATCTGGCCGAAGATGTTGCGGCCTGTGGCGATGCGCGCGTACATTTCGTCACCCATTCGATGGGCGGCATCCTTGCCCGCGCATGGCTGACCAATCACCGCCCCAAGGTCATGGGACGCGTCGTGATGTTGGGCCCACCCAACGGCGGGTCCGAATTGGTCGATATTTTCGGTGATTTTGAGCCGTTTCAATGGGTCAACGGCCCTGCCGGCCTGCAACTTGGCACCGGCGATGACAGCCTGCCCAACACACTTGGCCTGCCCGCCTATGAGGTTGGGATCATTGCCGGGACGCGGTCCCTGAACCCCGTCTATTCGGCCCTGATCGAGGGACCGGATGATGGCAAAGTGTCGGTAGAATCAACCCGGCTGGAGGGGATGCGCGACCACATCATGCTGCCTGTCACCCATACATTCATGGCGAACAATCCGCTGGTGATGGCAGAGGTCCAGGCATTTTTGCGAGACGGCCATTTCGATCCAAGCCTGAGCCTGACCGATGTGATATTCGGGACAGAGTAAAAATATTCTGGCCTCCGGCGGGGATATTTCCACTCGGAAGACGCTAGGGCGTTTTGATGATCCGGTTGATGTGACCCATTTTGCGACCCTGTTTCACCTCGGCCTTGCCGTAGAGGTGAATGGCTGCATTGGTCCTGGCAAGCTGTGGCAGCCGGTTCATGTCATCGCCGATCAGGTTTTCCATCACAACATCCGCATGGCGTGATCCGTCGCCCAAGGGCCAGCCGGCAATGGCACGGATATGCTGTTCGAACTGGCAGATCGTGCAGCCGTTTTGGGTCCAGTGGCCAGAATTATGCACACGCGGTGCGAATTCATTGACGATCAGCCCGCCGGCGGTCACGAACAGTTCGACCCCCATCACACCGACATAGTCCAGTGCATTCAGTATCCGCGCGGCGATGAGCACGGCGTCGGTCCGTTGTCCGGGCGTCAATTTCGCGGGAACAGTGGTGGTGCGCAATATTCCGTCATCGTGTACGTTTTCACCCGGGTCATAGCAGGCCACCGACCCATCAAGGCCACGCGCGCCGATCACCGACACCTCGTGACTGAAGTCGATAAAGCCTTCGATGATCGCAGGCGCCCCGGCCATGTCGGCAAATGCAGCGTGCGCATCATCTGGCGCCATGATCCGCGCCTGCCCCTTGCCGTCATAGCCCATACGGCGGGTTTTCATGATGGCCGGTGTGCCGATGGTCGCAATCGCCGCAGTCAGATCAGCCATGCTGCCGACGTCCGCAAAAGGCGCGGTTTGCAGGCCGAGGCCGCGCAGGAATGTCTTTTCGGCAAGTCGGTCCTGACTGGTTGCCAGAGCTTGTCTGCCGGGGTGGATCGGCGCAAGGGATTCCAACAAATCAAGGGCGCTGGTGGGGACGTTCTCAAATTCATAGGTGATCACATCAACCGACCGCCCAAAGGCGGCAAGGGCGGCGGCGTCATCATAGCGCGCCGTGGTCACGGCATGGGCGACATCGCCGGCGGGCGGGTGGGCACCCGGTTCAAAAATATGGGTTTTCAGACCCAGACGCGCCGCTGCGACAGACAGCATCCTGCCCAGTTGACCGCCACCAAGAATGCCGATTGTCGCACCTATGGGTAAGGGATTATTCATCGCTGGGTTCATCCGGAATTGAGGCCGACAGGGCAGCACGCCATTGATCCAGACGTTCGGCAAGACCCACGTCTTGCAGCGCCAGAATGCCCGCCGCCATCAGCCCTGCATTGGCCGCACCGGCAGCCCCGATGGCCATGGTCGCCACAGGAAATCCGCGCGGCATCTGCAAGATGGAATAGAGACTGTCAACGCCCGACAGCGCCTTGGTCTGGACCGGCACGCCGATCACCGGCACCCGGGTTTTCGACGCCATCATGCCCGGCAAATGCGCCGCCCCGCCAGCGCCTGCGATAATCACCTGCAAGCCGCGATCGACGGCCGTCTTGCCATAGGCCCACAACCGATCCGGCGTGCGGTGGGCCGAGACGATTTTCGTCTCATAGGTCACGCCAAGCTGATCAAGCATATCAGCTGCTTCACGCATGGTGGGCCAGTCCGACTGACTGCCCATAATAATGCCGACCAAAGGTTGGGTCATGTTAACGCCCTATATCAAAAGGAAGCGGCACTATAGCCAAGGGCACAGCACCTGCAACGCCCTATCAGGCGATAATATCGGGCAAAATCCGATCTTCGAGTGTGACGATCTGGTCTTTCAGTGCCAGCTTTTGCTTTTTCAGACGCTTGATCGTCAGCATATCCGCAGACCCGCGCGTCTGAAGGGCGTCAATCGCCTCGTCCAGATCACGGTGTTCGCGCTTGAGAACGGCAAGCTTGACACGCAGGACATCGACCTGTTCCATTTTTGCGGATGAATTCATCGGCAGCGACCCAATTTGTAGCACATTTCAGGGGTGTAGTTATCCGTTTATCACGAAACATCCTAATACTTCCTCTTGATCAATGACATATACAGCCCCATATTTTTTCCAAGGGTCGCCGCAATCGGGGCCACAACTGACAGTCGCTTATACGAAGGGCATGTCTTATGACGAAATTGGCGTTGGGAACGCATCCGTTCCTTTTGGGCTTTGAACAGCTGGAACGGCTGGTCGAACGTACCGCAAAAAGCGGGAATGACGGCTACCCGCCGTACAATATCGAACAGACATCGGAAAATACCTATCGCATCACGCTGGCCGTTGCCGGTTTTGCGCAAGGCGATCTGGCGATCACCGTCGAAGATAGCTCTTTGATCATTCGTGGCCGTCAAGGTGACGACAGCGACGGGCGTATCTATCTGCATCGGGGTATCGCGGCCCGACAGTTCCAGCGATCTTTTGTACTGGCAGACGGTGTCGATGTCGGCGAGGCGGTGATGGAAAACGGTTTGCTGCATGTGGATCTGACCCGTGCGGTCCCTGATCGCGTAGTGCAAACCATCAACATTCGGAAAGGGTAAGCCATGAATACGAAATTTGATCTCAAGGATCTCGACCGGGATATCGTCTATGTTAAACCAGTGCAGGTCGCTGATCTACCTGACGACATGAAGGAACAAGTGGGCGATCTTGTCACGTTGTTCGCCGTTCATAACGTGGATGGTGAACAGTTGGCGCTGGTCGCCAATCGCAAGCTGGCATTTCACCTTGCCCGTGAAAACGACATGCAGCCGTTCGCCGTTCACTGACCGACAAGGCAACGTAAGGTGGGTCTTGACCCACCCTACTGGTCACGTCAGCCTTTGATCAGGCCCAAGCTTTCGAGCTTCAAAATCACTTGATGGGCGCAGTTATCGACAGGGACACTTTCGGTTTCCAGCGACAGCTCGGGGTGCGTTGGCACATCATACGGGTCTGAAATTCCTGTGAATTCCTTGATTTTGCCTTCGCGGGCCAGCTTATACAGCCCCTTGCGGTCTCGCCGTTCACATTCTTCGATGGTCGTGGCCACATGCACCTCGAGGAAAGCGCCGAACTGTTCGACCTCTTCGCGCACGGCCCGCCGGGTTGACGCATAGGGCGCAATCGGCGCGCAAATCGCGATGCCACCGTTTTTCGTGATCTCGGACGCGACATAGCCGATCCGCCGAATATTCAGGTCACGGTGCTCTTTGCTGAAACCCAGCTCGGATGACAGGTTCTTGCGCACGATATCACCATCCAGCAGGGTCACCGGGCGGCCCCCCATTTCCATCAGCTTGACCATCAGCGCATTGGCGATTGTGGATTTCCCAGAACCGGAAAACCCCGTGAAGAACACTGTAAAACCTTGTTCGGCCCGTGGTGGGCGGGTCTTGCGCAGCTCATTGACGACTGCGGGGAAACTGAACCATTCGGGTATCTCAAGCCCCTCAGACAAGCGCCGCCGCAGTTCCGTCCCCGAAATATTCAGAATCGTCACATTTTCCTTGTCGTGGATTTCGTCGGCGGGTTCGTATTGGGCGCGGTCCTGCACATAGACCATGTGCTTGAAGTCAATCATTTCAATGCCCATCTCTTCCTGATGTTCGCGGAACAGATCCTGCGCATCATAGGGGCCGTAAAAATCCTCGCCTTTGGAATTATTGCCCGGGCCAGCATGGTCGCGGCCCACGATAAAGTGGGTGCAGCCGTGGTTTTTGCGGATCAGCCCATGCCATACCGCCTCGCGTGGGCCAGCCATGCGCATGGCAAGGTTCAGCAGGCTCATCGTGGTCGTAGCGGATGGGTATTGGTCCAGAACGGCTTCGTAGCAGCGTACGCGGGTGAAATGGTCGATGTCGCCGGGTTTGGTCATGCCGACGACCGGATGGATCAGCAGGTTGGCCTGGGCTTCGCGCGCGGCGCGGAACGTCAGCTCCTGATGCGCGCGGTGCAGCGGATTGCGGGTCTGGAAGGCGACAACCTTGCGCCAGCCCAATTTACGGAAATACGCGCGCAGTTCGTTGGGCGTGTCACGGCGACCACGGAAATCATAGTGCACGGGCTGCTGAATCCCGATAACGGGGCCGCCCAAATACACCTTGCCCGCCGTATTGTGCAGATAGTTCACGGCGGGATGCGCGCTGTCGTCGGCGCCAAAGACCATTTGCGCCTCGTGCGCCTTGTCGGGCACCCATTTGTCGGTGACGGTCATGGTGGCAAGGATCACGCCTTCCTGATCACGCAGCGCAATGTCCTGCCCGATGGTCACCGTTTCCGCGAATTTTTCAGAGACATCCAAGTTGATCGGCATCGGCCAAAGGGCGCCATCGGCCAGCCGCATATGATCGACAACGCTGTTATAGTCGGCCTCGGACAGGAACCCTTTGAGGGGGTTGAACCCGCCGTTCATCATCAGTTCCAGATCGCATATCTGACGTGGCGTCAGATCGTGACTGTTCAGGTCACCCGCCTCCAGTTTCATTTTCTGCGCGCTCTCGTGAGAGACGTAAAGTTCGGGGATCGGGGCCAAATCTTGGGGCATGTGCATTCTCTGACAATTATGGGGCGACGTTGCAGCGGGGCATAGACCCGCGCCACGGGCGATGTCTAGCGAGCGGCGACAAAAAAGACCGATATTCGCGGCCGCACCGGGCCAATGGAACCGGTCACCGCATTATCGCGGGATCAGGCGAACAGGCAGCCCGCCTTTTGGGGATGGGATGGGCATGCGTTTCCACACAACTGGGGTTCCTTGTGCCAGCTCCACGCGAAAACGGCGCAAAAGCAGCGCCATGAACACTTTGACCTGCATCGTGGCAAAGTGCAGGCCGATGCACTTGTGCGCGCCACCACCGAACGGCGCCCAGGCATAGCGGTGGCTTTGGTCCTCGGCGCGGTTGGGCGAAAAGCGGTCGGGGTCAAAGCTGTCGGGGTCGGTCCAGTGTACTGACGACATCATCACCATCCCTGCCATGGCGGTGACCCATGTGCCGCCCGGCACATCAACGCCGTTAAAAGTGAAATCGCGCGTGGCGCGGCGCGGGATGAACGGCACCGGGGGCAATAGCCGCAACGCCTCGCGCAAGACCCTGTCGGTGACGTCCATCGCAGCAAGAGCGGCGTCATCCAGTGGGGCATCGCCCAGCGCGTCTACCTCGGCGATCATGCGATCCTGCCATTCGGGAAAGGTGGCCATCGCCCAGATCATCTTGGTCAGGGTGGCCGCTGTGGTGTCATGCGCTGCCATCAGCAAAAAGTTGAAGTGGTCGATGATTTCGTCATCGCTCCAGCAGTTGCCATCATCATCGCGGGCCAGACACATTTGGCTGAAAAAATCGTCACCACCGGCCGCGCGGCGTTCTGGGATCAATGCGCGGAACGTGTCGCGCAGATACGCGCGCGCCTTGACCCCACGACGGATTTTCGTAAACGGCAACGCCGCCCGAACCACCCCCATCGACGCCGCGACCTCATCAATAAACGCTTGGTTCAACTTGGGCACCCGTGGATCATCGACGGGCAGACCCATGAACACAGCGGCCCCCATTTGCAGGGTCATCGTCTTGATTTCAGGGAAAAAAGCAAAGGGTTCATGCGCGGGCCACCGGGCAATCAACGGGTCCAGCGCTGCGGCCATTCGCGTGCGGTACAGGTCCAGCACCGGTTTGCGAAACGCTGCCTGCATGATGCGGCGATGCGCGCGGTGATCACCAAAGTCGCGCAACATCAGGCCGCCACCGAACAGCACATCCAGCATTTCCCAGCCACCCGCGCTGGAAAACAGATTGTCGGTATCGCCAAGGATGAATTCGAGCGCATCGGCGCCGCCAAGGGACACGCGCCACTTGCCCAACAGCTTGATCTTGTAGACCGGACCAAAGGCCGCCGCTGATCGCCGGTGCAGGCCGTAGCTGTCGTTGAGCACATCCAGCGTGTGCCCGACGATTGGTTTTGCAGGCAGGGCGGGGATATGCGCGAGCGGTGATGGCATGGTTGCCTCCTTGGCGGGTTTGGGGGGCGCTGCCACAGGTTGAGCAGGCCAGAGGACGCCGCCGCCCCCAAGGCATTTCCCGCGTTTAATCTTCCTGACCGGCCAGAAACTTTTCCGCGTCCAGTGCTGCCATGCAGCCCATTCCGGCGCTGGTCACGGCCTGCCGATAGACGTGATCGGTCAAATCGCCCGCCGCAAAAACGCCGGGAATGGCGGTGTGGGTCGTGCCGGGGGCAACTTTGACATAGCCGCCGTTGTGGGTTTCGAGCTGATCCTTAACCAGTTCAGACGCTGGCGCGTGGCCGATGGCAATGAACACGCCTTTGGCCGGAATGTCGGTGATTTCGCCGGTCTTGACGTGCTTCACCTTGATGCCTTCGACGCCCAGCGGGCTGTCGGTGCCATAGATTTCCTCAAGCTGGTGAAACCAGAGCGTTTCGATCTTGGGGTTCTTAAGCAACCGATCTTGCAGGATTTTTTCCGCCCGAAGTTCATCACGGCGATGGATCAGCGTGACCTTGGAGGCGAAGTTTGTCAAAAACAGCGCCTCTTCTACGGCCGTATTGCCGCCGCCCACGACGACGATTTCCTGACCACGGTAAAAGAACCCGTCGCAGGTTGCACAGGCGGATACGCCGAAGCCTTTGAACTTTTCCTCGGTGGGCAGGCCAAGCCATTTGGCGCGCGCGCCGGTACACAAGATCACGGCGTCTGCGGTATAGACCGTGCCGCTGTCCGATTGGGCCGTGAACGGGCGCTGGGACAGATCAAGGGATGTGATGATGTCGCCGACGATATCGCAGCCCATGGCGCGGGCGTGGGCCTCCATCCGGATCATCAGGTCGGGACCTTGCACTTCCGTGTCGCCGGGCCAGTTTTCGACCTCGGTTGTGGTGGTCAGCTGGCCGCCGGGTTCGATGCCTTGCACAAGCACGGGCTCCAGCATAGCACGCGCCGCATAAACACCGGCTGTGTAGCCAGCGGGGCCGGAGCCGATGATCAGAACTTTGGTATGGCGGGTCGCGGACATGTCAGGCCTCATTCACTGGTGTCCTGCTGATATAGCGGTGGTGGCGCTGGGTTGAAAGGCCGGGAAACGCTGTTTAACTTTGTACTTTTGTTGCCGAGACGTGAAATATTATTGCGCACGACACCGCAGTCACGTACTATTTGAAAAACTTATTGGAGTTGGGAATGGCCGGACCGAAACTTGATGACATCGACCGTATGATTCTTGCGGAATTGCAGGCCGATGGGCGGATGACCAATGTGGAACTGGCCAAGCGCGTCGGCATTTCCGCGCCCCCCTGTCTGCGCCGCGTGCGCACCTTGGAAGAGCAGGGATTTATTGAAGGATATCATGCAGTTGTCAACGCCCGTTCGCTAGGGTTCGAGGTGCAGGTGTTTGCCATGGTCGGCCTTGTCAGCCAAGCCGAAGCCGACCTGACGGCGTTTGAGAAGAAGTGCCTGGGCTGGCCGCTGGTCCGCGAGTGTCACATGTTGAATGGCGAGGTGGATTTCATCCTGAAATGCGTGGCGCCTGATTTGCGCACATTTCAGCGGTTCTTGACCGAGGAACTGACGAGTGCGCCGAATGTCGCCAGCGTGAAGACATCGCTGGTTATTCGCGGTGCCAAGGATGATCCCGGCGTGCCGTTTGACGTGCTTGAGGCGCGGCTGGCGCTGGAGGCGTAGGCAACGCGCGGTGAGGTCTGGCCACAGATTTCGGACCGGCCCCCCGCGAATTGCCATTAACGGTGGGTTTTGCTGCGAAATTCACGGGACAGATGGCGTGCAGACCCCGTACAGACGGCGTATGTACACGGTGGGCCGATCCGGCCCGCTAACGCGGCGTGCGGTGGATATCTTAACACGGTGTTCAGGATTTGGGCAGGCGGGGCAAAGCGCGCCATAAGACGGAAAAAGGCGCCCGACGATGCGGGCGCCCTTCCCTTCACTTTGGTCGGACCCATGCGCGAACAGGTCGGTCCGACCGCGTGATCCCTATTCGCCGCCACCAAGCTGGTGAACGTAGGCGGCCACCGCCTGCACCTCGGCGTCGGTCAGCCGTTCGCCCCATGGCGGCATCACACCAAACCGGGCGTAGCGCACAGTCTGTTCCAGCGTCGCGGCGTCCCCGCCGTAAAGCCAGATCGCGTCGGTCAGATCGGGCGCACCAAGATCGCGGTTGCCCATCGCGTCGTCACCGTGGCAGGCGGCGCAATTATCCATGAAAACGCTGGCCCCTTCGGCGGCAAGGGCCGCGTCGTGGTCCTGGTTCGAGAGGGCGCGCACATGTTGGACGACCGCGTCTATTTCTGCGTTGCTGAGAATCTCATCAAAGGCCGTCATCTGGGAATAACGGGCGTCGAAATCCTCTTCGTTGCGGATGCCGTGGCGGATCGTGTAGCTGATGTTTTCGAAATCACCGCCCCACAGCCAGTCGTCATCCAACAGGTTGGGATAGCCTTTGGCCCCCGCCGCCCCCGACCCGTGGCATTGCGAGCAGTTGTTGCGGAAAACGGCCCCGCCGGCAGAGGTGGCAAAGCGCATCAGCTCTTCGTTCTGGGACAGTGTGGTCAGATCAGCCGCCGCCAGTTGCGCCGAGATTTCGGCGTTCGCGGCTTCGAACTTGGCGATGTCAGCTGCGACTTCGCCACGGGTGGAATAGCCCAGAACGCCCGCGGACGCCTTGGAGATCATCGGCCATGCAGGATACATGATCGAATAGCCAACAGCCCAGATGATGCACAGATACAATGTGTACAACCACCAACGCGGCAGCGGGTTGTTCAGTTCCTTGATGCCGTCCCAGCTGTGACCGGTCGTGTCGGTGCCGGTGACTTCATCAATGTCTTTTTTACCGCCGCTCATAATTGCTGCTCCTTGAGTTTGGCGCAGGCGCAGTCGGGACAGTTTTTGGTGCAGGCCGGCTTGTCTTCGTTGCGAAAGGGGATGTTGGCGGTATCGGCGTGGGTTTTCCGGCTACCGGGGCGGAAGGCCCACCCGATGACGCCAAGAAAGAACAGCGCCATGGCCAACAGCACCCAGCTGTCGGCAATTTCGCGCATGAGGGAATAGGTGTCCATCTGGTGTCTCCTTAGCGGCTGGCGTCTGGGGTGAAGGTCGAGAAGTCGACCATCGTGCCCAGCACTTGCAAATAGGCGATGAGCGCGTCCATTTCCGACACCCCCGGCGCCCCGTCGAAATTGCGGATCTGCGCGCCGGGGTAACGTGCGAGCAGCGCATCGTAGTCATCGCTGTCGGGGTCAACCTGCGTGCGCACGTCCGCCGCCGCGACGGCGATCATTTCGTCGGTATAGGGCACCCCGACAAAGCGGTGGGTTGCGACCAGATCGGCGACATATTCGGCGTTCACGAAGCTTTCTGTCAGGTAGGCATAGCCCGGCATGATCGATTCCGGCACCACCGAGCGCGGCGCGCTGAGGTGATCAAGGTGCCATGCATCCGAGTATTTGCCCCCGACCCGCGCCACGTCAGGCCCGGTCCGTTTGGAGCCCCACTGGAACGGGTGGTCATACATCGATTCCGCCGCCAGCGAATAATGCCCGTAGCGTTCGACTTCGTCACGCATGGGGCGGATCATCTGGCTGTGGCAGACATAGCAACCTTCGCGGATGTAAATGTCGCGCCCCGCCAGTTCGAGTGGGCTGTAGGGGCGCACGCCTTCGACCTTTTCGATCGTGTTTTCAAGGTAGAAAAGCGGTGCGATTTCCACAATCCCGCCAATCGTCACCACCCCGAAAGAGCAAAGAAACAGCAAGGTCGGGCTGCGTTCCAGGATCGCATGGCGGGCCAGGAAACCTTTGGGTTTTTGTGTTGTGTCGGTCATTTTTCCTGATCCTTATTCTGCGGCGACGCCGACGGGGGCCGTTTGGCTTTCGCCAGCCCGGATTGTCATCCACATGTTCCAAACCATGATCACTGCGCCGCTCAGGTACATCACGCCTCCCAGGGCACGCACGACATACATCGGGAACTTGGCGCTGACGGTGTCGGCAAAGCTGTTGACGAGGAAGCCGTTGGCGTCAACTTCGCGCCACATCAGGCCTTCCATGATCCCGGTGACCCACATCGAGGCCGCGTAGAGGATGATGCCTATCGTGGCGAGCCAGAAGTGCCAGCTGATCGCGGACATGGAGTGCATCTGCGCCCGGCCCCAAAGCCGTGGTGTGAGAAAGTAAAGAGCCGAGAACGTGATCATGCCGTTCCAGCCCAGCGCGCCGGAGTGGACGTGACCGATGGTCCAGTCGGTGTAGTGGCTGAGGCTGTTGACCGCACGGATCGACATCATCGGGCCTTCGAATGTGGACATGCCGTAGAACGCGAGGCTGATCACCATCATCCGCAGGATCGGGTCGGTCCGCAGTTTGTCCCACGCCCCTTGCAGGGTCATCAGGCCGTTGATCATACCGCCCCAGCTGGGCATCCAAAGCACAATCGAGAACACCATGCCAAGCGTCGACGCCCAATCGGGCAGCGCGGTATAGTGCAGGTGGTGTGGACCCGCCCAGATATACAAGAAGATCAGTGCCCAGAAGTGAATGATCGACAGCTTATAGCTATAGATCGGGCGTCCGGCCTGTTTGGGAACGAAATAGTACATCATGCCCAGAAAGCCCGCCGTCAGGAAGAAGCCCACCGCGTTGTGGCCGTACCACCACTGGGTCATCGCATCCTGAACGCCGCTGAACACCTGCACGGATTTACTGCCCCAGATGCTGACCGGGATCGACAGGTTGTTGATGATATGCAGCATGGCCACGGTCACGATAAACGACAGCAGGAACCAGTTGGCGACGTAGATGTGTTTTTCCCGGCGCCGAAAGATCGTGCCAAGGAACACCACAAGGAACGCGACCCAGACGATAGTGAGCCAGATATCAATGTACCATTCAGGTTCGGCATATTCTTTGGATTGCGTGGCGCCCAGCAGATACCCGGTCGCGGCCAGCACGATAAACAGGTTGTAGCCCCAGAACACAAACCACGCCAGATTGCCGCCCCACAGCCGCGCGCCGGATGTCCGCTGCACGATATAGAACGACGACATGATCAAGGCGTTGCCGCCAAACGCAAAAATCACCGCACTTGTGTGCAGTGGCCGCAGACGCCCGAAATTGCCAAAGGGCTGCAGAAATTCGAAGTTCAGCGCCGGAAAGGCGAGCTGAAACGCGATAATCACCCCCACGAGGAAGCCGACAACGCCCCAGAACCCGGTGGCGATGACCCCCGCACGCACGACATCATCCATATAGCCATCGGCCTGCGCGCGGATCGGTTCATCTGTCTGGCGCAGCACGCGCAGAAACATGAAACCGGCAACCAGCAGGATGATGATCGCGTGGACGATATACGCAGCGTCGCGTCCCCAGTTGGCAGCCACGGCGGCAAAGAGCATGATCACCCCCAGCACCGCGAGCTTGATATAGTTCCCCATGAAGTATCCCCTTCTTGTGCCGGCCCAAAACAACGGGCCGGTGGCATCTTGTGATGCCGTTTTGATCACATTCACGCGATGGGTCCTTGATGTGGATCAAGACACCGTGCCGCAACTTTCGGCATCTTTCCCCCAAGGAGCGGTTTTGCGCGAACGACTGCACCCCAACGAGGTAAACCTATGAGGGGAAGGCCGGAGCGATGACGTACAAGATTATTGCCACCATTCTGACCGATATTGCTGCCGCAACCCAAGGGCTGGACGCGGCGATTGCGCTGGCCGGTCGGATGGATGCGCATCTGGATATCTATGTGGTGACAATCAGCCACACGGAAACGAATAATTACTACATCGGTGCAGAGGCGCTGATGATGGCCGAACAGACCCGCTCTGCCATGGCGCAGCGCGAAAAGCTGGACCGCTGGCTGACCGACCGGATGCAGGGCGAGGTGCTGAGCTGGGCGATGCAATCGGCCACGGTACAGGGTCCGGCCCTGACCGGGTATCTGGCACGCAAGCTGCGGTTTTCCGATCTGGTGGTGCTGCCACGCCCCTATCAGGACAACCCGGAGGCTGAATTGCTGGTCGAGGCCTGTCTGTTTGCCGCAGAACGCCCGGTGCTGATGATCCCCAAAGGCTGCACGGCACCCGACGCGGGGGGGCATGTGCTGATGGGGTGGAACGACGGCGCGGAGGCATTATCGGCCGTGCGTGCCGCCATGCCCCTGCTGCAAGAGGCGCAGACCGCCGACATCTGCATCATCGACCCGCCCGCGCATGGCGCCGAACGATCCGACCCCGGCGGTGCAATGGCACAATATCTGATGCGGCATGGCGCCAGACCGGACGTGGCCGTAATTGCCAAGACCGGGCCGCATGTGGGTGAAGTCCTGTTGGAGCGCGCGCGCGATTTGGGGGCGCAGTTGATCGTGTCGGGGGCCTATGGCCATTCGCGCCTGCGCGAGGCGGTCTTTGGCGGGGCGACCCGCAGCCTGCTGGAAATGGCGGACCGGCCGATCCTGATGTCGCGTTAGGGGCGATGTATCTTGTCGCTTTGGCCCCGTTTTTGGCCGTTGCATTCCCGGTTCGTCCCGCGTGGAAAAGGGGCGCGCGCGCCCCTTTTCATGATTTAGCTTGCCGCGAAATGGCTGATCTTCTGGCCACGGGTCAGTTCACTGACCGACTGGACCAGCGATTGCGCATCAATCCGGAAATGGCTGTACAGATCGGCAATCGTGCCGGTCTGGCCGAAATGTTCGACGCCGTGCGGCACGGTCTGGTGACCCTGCACCGCGCCAAGCCATGACAGCGTGGCCGGGTGGCCGTCGATCACTGTCACAATCACGCAATTGCGCGGCAGATCACCCAGCAGGGTTTCGACGTGCGACCGCGCGCCCGCCACGCCGCCGGACCGCATCCGCTGCGCCGCAGTCCAGCCCGCATTCAGCCGATCCGCCGATGTGACCGCCAGAACGCCGACACCACGGCGACCTTCGGCAATCAGGCCCGCCGCTTTGATCGCTTCGGGGGCGACGGCACCCTGATACGCAATCACGATTTCGCACGACGGGCCGGGCTTGCGCAGCCAATAGGCCCCATCAATCGCGCCTTGGCGAAAATCGTCATCGACACGCTTGCCGGGTTGTTCGATGGGATTGGTGGTCAGGCGCAGATAGACGGAACCGCCGGTTTCATCGCGCAGCCATGTGCGTTCGTCCGGGTCGCCTTCGCCATCTTTTTGCAAATAGGCAAAGGCCCATTGCATGATCACGGCCAATTCATCGGCAAAGGCGGGTTCAAACGCGGCCAGCCCGTCTTGCGACATGCCGATCAGCGGTGCGGCGATGGATTGATGGGCACCACCTTCGGGGGCCAGCGTGACGCCGGACGGGGTGCCCACGATCATAAAGCGCGCGTCCTGATAACAGGCATAGTTCAGCGCATCGAGACCGCGCGACACAAACGGATCGTAGACCGTGCCAATCGGGATCAGGCGTTTGCCAAACAGCGCATGCGACAGGCCGGCAGCGGCCAGCAGCAAGAACAGGTTCATTTCGGCGATGCCAAGTTCGATGTGCTGCCCGTCGGGGGTAAAGTCCCATTTCGCGGTCGAGGGGATGTTTTCGGCCTTGAACGTATCCGCGCGCGGCGTCCGCGCGAACAGTTTGCGCCGGTTGACCCATGGCCCAAGGTTCGTCGTGCCGGTTACATCCGGCGAGGTCGTCACGATGCGTTCGGCCAGCAGGCTGTCGCCTTTGGACAGATCATCGAGGATCTTGCCAAAGGCCATCTGCGTTGAAATTTCACGGTCCGTCGCGATGGATATCGCAGGCACCGCGATGTTGTCATCGTGATACCGGCGCGGGCCATTCGCAAAAAACGGCGTTTGCATCAGCTTTTCTTCGAAGGCGGCCGGGTCGGCGATGGTCGCGAACTTGTCCCATTCCTGGCCCGCAGGCACCCCCATGAATGTCTGCCATGCGGCCATCTGGGTCTTGTTCATCAGGCCGCCGTGGTTGTCCTTGTGACCGGCGATGGGTGTTCCCCACCCTTTGATCGTATAGGCCAGAAAGCACACCGGCCGGTCGTGGTCGATCGCCGCAAAGGTATCGGCCATGGTCTGCACGCAGTTTCCGCCAAGGTTTTCCATCAGCGCGGCAAGGTCATCGTCACTGCGCCGTGCGATCAGCGCGGTCACGTCACCCTGATCGCCCAAGGCATCCATCAGGCGCGACCGCCAGACCGCGCCGCCCATAAAGGTCAGCGCCGCGTAAAGCTGATTGGGGCAGTCATCAATCCACTGGCGCAGCTTGTCACCGCCGGGTTCATCGAACGCGGCCCGTTGCAAATGCCCGTATTTGACCCGCACCACATCCCAGCCAAAGGCGTCAAATATCTTTTCAACGCGCTGAAACAGCCCTTCGTGGACGACCCCGTCAAGCGATTGGCGGTTGTAGTCAATGATCCACCAGCAATTGCGCAGATCGTTTTTCCACCCCTCCTGGAGGGCCTCGTAGACGTTGCCTTCGTCCAGTTCGGCGTCACCGACCAGCGCAATCATACGGCCCAGTTTACGGTCGCCGCCCCACGTCTTGGCCTGAATATAGTCCTGCACCAGTGCCGCAAAGGATGTGATCGCCACCCCAAGCCCGACAGAGCCGGTCGAAAAATCGACGTCATCAATGTCCTTGGTGCGCGATGGATAGCTTTGCACGCCGCCAAAGCCGCGGAAGTTTTCCATTTTCTCGCGGGTTTGCTGGCCCATCAGGTACTGGATCGCGTGAAAGATCGGTGAGGCATGAGGTTTGACGGCAACCCGGTCTTCGGGCCGCAATGCCTGGAAATAAAGGGCCGTCATGATCGACACCATCGACGCCGATGACGCCTGATGCCCGCCCACCTTGATCCCGTCCGCCTTTGGCCGGATGTGGTTGGCGTTGTGGATCATCCAATGTGACAGCCACAGCAGACGCTGCTCGATTTTCTTGAGGTCGTTGGACATCGTGGATTACCTTATGCAGCGTTGCGAATGGGGGCGTTTGGCAGGGCCTGTTCCAGATCATAGAGCAGATCATCGACCCCTTCCAGGCCAATCGACAGGCGCACCAGACCTTCGCTGATCCCATGGGCCGCACGTTCTTCGGGGGTGTAGGTCGAATGGGTCATGCTGGCCGGATGCTGCACCAGCGTTTCGGAATCGCCCAGCGACACGGCGCGGGTGATCAGGTTCAGTTTGTTCATCATCATGCGCCCCGCGTCGATGCCGCCAGCCAGTTCAAACGCTATCATGCCGCCGGGAAGCGACATCTGGCGCTGTGCCAGATCGTATTGTTCAAAGCTGGTCAGACCGGGATACCAGACCTTTTGCACGCCGTGCGACTGTTCCAGAAAGGCGGCGATGGTCCGGGCGTTGGCGCAGTGGCGGTCCATGCGCAGTTCAAGGGTCTTGATGCCGCGCAGGATCAGCATGGCATTGAACGGCGCCATGACCGCCCCGGTCATGTCCTTCATGCCGTAAAGCCGAATTTGCGACACCAGTTCGTGCGACCCGACAAGCAACCCGGCCACGACATCACCGTGGCCACCCAGATATTTGGTCGCGGAATGCAGCGCGATATCGGCGCCCAATTTGACAGGCTGCGTGATATACGGTGTCGCATAGGTGTTATCGACAACGACATAGGCCCCCTGTGCATGGGCGATGGCCGCGATGGCCCTGATATCGACCAAACGCATGTTCGGGTTGGCCGGTGTTTCAAAGTAGACGACTTTGGTCTTGGCGCTGATTGCCGCGCTGAGGTTCGCAGGGTCGGTCAGATCGACGTGGGTGACGGTGACGCCGAATTTGCTCAGGCCGTGATGCATGAACGAAAAGGTGCAGCCGTAAAGCGTTTTGTCCAAGATCACCTCGTCGCCCGGCGCCAGAAGGGTCCACATCGTGGCAGTGATCGCGCCCATGCCAGATGACAATGCCAGCCCCGCCTCGGCCCCTTCGAGCACGGCGATGCGGCGTTCCAGCAAATCACAGGTCGGGTTCGATATCCGCGCATAAATGTGGCCCGGACGGTCACCGCTGAACATTTCGCCGCCCGCTTCGGCGGTTTCAAACGCGAAGGTGGATGTCAGGTGCAACGGCGGCGTCAGCGCGCCTTCGTTTTCCATCGGGTCATAGCCGTGGTGGATGGCCAGAGTGGCAAAGCTGTCGGGACGGTTGCGCATGACGGACTCCTTGAATGATGCAAGGCCCACGTTACCGCATTTGACCGCATGTATTATTGCCATGTTTGCCGTGAAATGTGTATATATTGGCATAATCTGCTATACGGGGCCGAAAATGGATCAAAAAGATCGCCAAATCATCCGCACGCTGCAACGCAATGGCCGGATCACAAATCAGGATCTTGCCGCCGAGGTGAACCTGTCGCCCTCGCCGTGCCTGCGGCGGGTAAAGCTGCTGGAACAAAGCGGGGCGATCAAAGGATATAGCGCGCAGATCGACGCCGAAAGCTATGGGTTGCCGGTGACAGTGTTTGTGCGGGTCAGTCTGGCAAACCACACCGAAGCCACGGTGCGCCAGTTCGAAGCAGACATTCGCAAGGTCGAGCAAGTGCTGGAGTGTTTTGTGATGACGGGCCCGTCGGATTACCTGCTGCGGGTCGTGGTCGCCGGTTTGTCAGACTACGAAAGCTTTGTGCGCAAGCGGCTGCATCCCATCGGCGGCATTGCGTCGCTGGACAGCAGTTTTGTCTACGGGGTGGTCAAGCAAACGCAGGTGTTTCCCGTGATTACCTGAAGCGTTCGCAGCACGTGGCCTAGGCGTCTTCGCCAGTTTCGGACAAAAGCGCGTCAAGATCAGGCACGGTAATATCGCGCCGGTCGGTAAATGCGATCAGCCCTTCGCGTTTGAGCGCGGACATCTGGCGGCTGACGGTTTCGATCGTCAACCCAAGGTAATTGGCCATGGTTTCGCGGGTGATGGGCAGCGTGAAGGACGCGGTGCCTTCACGCTGCAGTTCAAGGGTGGCCATCCGCGTGGCGATCATATGCAGCAGTGACGCGATCTTTTCGCGCGCGGTCTTGCGGCCCAGCACCAGCATCCATTCGCGCGCGGCGTCCAGTTCATCAAGCGTCATTTCCAACAGGCGGTGGCCGACATGGGGGGTTTCCTGGATCAGGTTTTCAAAGGGTTTGCGCCGGAAACAGCACAGCAGCACGTCGGTTTCGGCCATGACATCACAGTCAATCGTATCGCGGTTCGGGCGGCCCATAAAATCGGCAGGCAGCAACAGCCCGACCATCTGCACCCGCCCGTCCGGCATCGTGCGCGTCAGGCTGGCCACGCCAGACACGACAGACGCCACAAATTCCAGCGGGTCACCGGCAAAGAAAATCGGTTGCCCTGCGGAAAAGGACCGATAATATTTGATCTCTTCCAGATCGCGCAATTCATCCGGTTCGCATTTCGAACAGACCGCATTGTAACGAATTGGACAGTCCTGGCATGACTTCAGTTTAGGCACGGCAAGTGTCATATTGAAAATCCCCAATGCGATAGAACAGGGTGACTATCGCGCAGGTTGGCCCTCGAGGCCACCGGATTTTATGCGCGGATCAAATGACCGTAACGTGCCGGCCGGTCGGCCCTGCGCGCAAAGACCAATCGTTGATCAGGCAACGCGCCGTCGCGCCACGGGCGATGCGGCATCAACACGCTGATAACATGGAATAAAAGGCTTTGCAAAAAACCACAAAATGCGGCAATATCGGGGCGGGGAAATTGCAGCGGCAGGCAGCGCTCGTGCGAGCTTCCGGCTCGTTGATGTGCCCTATTTCCCCGCAGTCGATATTGTTGAAGGCGTTTTATCTCCGCAGCATCCGCAAAAGACCGGAACAAGGCGCTAGCCTCGCAAAATCGCAAGCGCCCGTGTCTACCCGGCCTGTGCCTCGGCTATAGCTAAACGCACTGCGGCCTCATTGGCATCGTTGCCCCACCCCATGGCTCCAACGTATCCGATACCTTCCGAAGTGCCGTCCAAAACAAAGGTGCCGGTCATCTTGGCACGCTGACGCCCAAGACTGTGGTCCCATTCCAACCCGTTGTCACAACTCATCACCATGTCGCCTGCTGACGTCGAAGACCCTTCACATTTTCCATAGGTCGGCCCTGTGAAGGAAAAGTTGGAATTCCCATTGGCATAGCCGCGCAGGTCGCCTGTCAGAAATTCCTCATTCCCATCAGCGGTCTGCACTAATAGCGCCGCCGGAAAGGTGATCTCGAACATGCCGGTCATCTGACCGCCATTGGCATCCGCAGCAATCATCACCGGGACCTCGCAGCCCGCAAGGCCAAACGCCATCGCCGCGCCCAAGGCGCATTTATTCAAGAAAAACATATCCCTATCCCAATCTTTTTATTATCAATGGAATACCGCTTGCCTGAATGGACGTGAAAGTCAAATCCTGAGGGTGCTTTTGCGGGTTCGGTTGCTGTTTTTACAGGCAGTCTAGGTATGACACGCCAGAAAGCGGCTGATCTCGCGGCCCAGATTGGGGTGGCAGTAAGACAAAATCTGGCGAATAAGTCGACGCATCTGATCGTCGGCGAACAATATCCCGATGTACTTGCCGACCACCTCAAAAGCAGCAAGCATCGCAAAGCTGAGAAAATGCAAGACGATGGGCATCTGATACGGATTATCAGTGAGACGGCGTTTCGGGGCCTTTTATCAAGCGGCGACTGACGGCTTCGGGCGTTGCCGGGACGTTTGCCATTTTCACCGGCCCGGCGTTATCGGAAATCAAAAACAGACATGATTTCGATGAGCCCCGAATACTCTCGTATCAAAGAAGGCTATTTGGACCCATAGGCGCTGACATCAGCCCTCCTTGGCCTGCTGATCGCAATCGGCACAGCACCCCGCCATCATTATCCCCGCCGCGTCGGCGTCGGCGAAGGCTTTGATCTTCTGGTCCAATTAAAACTGGTGCGATCAGGTCTGACCGCAGCTTTCTCAATGCGCCATGAAGACAGGGCGCATCCACTGGCCAGACACCCGCGCCCGGCACAGTTTCGCGCTTTGCGGGCATTTCCTCGGGCGGGCAAAGCGATCAGGCAGTGGGTCGTTGGCAGATATGAAATGTCTTTGGTCGGGGGCGATGATACTGAACAGGCGTCAAAGCTGAAAGACATCCGAACCCGGCGCATCATATACGGCCTTGTAGCGACCTGAACCCGTGCCAAGACCGGGCGGCGCGCTGTCGCCGCTGGACCGATCATCCAACCATCCGACAAGCGCGGGCCACCATGATCCATCCCGTTCGCCCACCGCAGCTTTCCATGCGTCAGGCGGTTGATAGGGCTCATCTTTGCCGGGGTCTTCGAAATCTGTCTGCGTGGCCAGCAAGGTCAGCGTCGCCAGCCGATCATCGCCGTCGCAGGCCATCTGCGCCGCTTTGGCCGCCCAGACAATACCCCAGCCCATGTATCCTGCGATTGGGTACAATCACCCGGACTGCGTCCATCGCCGCGTCTACCGCCTGCAGGTAATCGGCCATCCCCTTGTCACGATCCTGTGCCGAGGGGTTGCGCCATGACGCGACAAAGACCGTGTGTCCCTGTGCGACGAGGTAGCGCACCAAGCAGTTGCCGGGACTGAGATCAAGGATATAGTATTTCATGATCCACGCCGGGATGATCAGGATCGGCTCGGCCTTTACCGTCTGCGTTGTCGGCGCGTATTGGATCAGTGCCAACAGTCGGTTGCGGAACACCACCTTGCCAGGCGTCACTGCCACATCGCGCCCGGTAACGATAGTTTTCCGTCCCGACCGGCAGCTTGCCCGACACCGCGCGTTCCCAATCTTCAAGAAAATTCTGCCAGCCGTGCCGCAGGTTGGCACCGCCCCGGCGCAGCGTCTCTGCCCTGACTTCCGGGTTTGTCGCAATGAAGTTCGACGGTGACATCAGATCAAGCATCTGGCGGGTGACAAAAGACACGACCTGCTCTTCGCGCGCCGATACCCCGTCGATATCGCGGGCTGCATTGTATCACCATTGCTGGGTCAGCAGGAAACTCTGGTAGATCAGGTTGTTGGGCCAGTGCTGCCAGCTTGCGTCATCGAAGCGGCGATCATGGGCCAACGGCGCGATACAGGGCTGGCAGTCGGGGTTGCGCGCGGCGGTACCGGCATAGACGGCCAGCCGGGCCACCTTGCGGGCAACCTTTTCGATCAGTTGCATCTGCTTGCCCGGCGCGCCGATCAAGTGAACGCCCCAAGTAAAGAAAGTCGACGCCAGTCCGTAGGACGATACGCCCAATGTGAACCGGGCAAGATGTGCGTTCGCAGGCCGGTCCATGCTTTTCGTGCTGTAACGGTCCAGCGCCTCAAACGGGAATGTCTTGTTGAATTCGGGCGGTTCCGCGTCCAAACCGGCCCGGTCCCGCACATGTTCAATTTCGCCTGTATCCGACCCGTCGTCTTGCGCATTGGTTTTCGTCGTTGCCATGTTGTGGTCCCCGTCATTTGTGCAGATGTGCGTTTTCCACCGCGTTCAGCCCATGCGCATGCCGCCGTTCACCGCGAGCGTCGCGCCCGTGATGAACGCCGCCTCGTCCGACGCCAGAAACAGCACGCAGCGGGCAACCTCGCGGGGGTCGGCAAGCCGTGACAGAGGGACAAGATCGAGGATTTTCTGCATGACTTCATCAGGTACAGATGCCACCATGGCGGTGTCGGCATATCCCGGCACGATGGCATTGACGGTGATCCCCTTTGCAGGGCTTTCCGGGGCCAAGGCGCGCGTAAAGCCCTCTACGCCAGCCTTGGCGGCGCAGTAGTTGGTCTGCCCCGCCTGCCCGCGTGCCGCGTTCACCGAAGAGATATTGATGATGCGCCCAAAGCCACGGTCGCGCATCCTGTCGCGGTTCACACCAGCGTTGTTCACCAGAACGTCGACAGGGCCAATTTCAGCTTCAACGCGCGCAACACCGTCGACGCAGGCATCAAAGTCACCGACATCCCATTCAAAGGCCGGAATGCCCGTCTCTTTCGTAAAGTCCCGGGCGGTTTGGTCTGCGCCCAGATGCGCAGCGGCGACGATGTATTCCGCATCGGCCAGCGCCCTTGCCGGGGCGGCGCCAAGTCCCTGAACCCCTGCGCGGTTCGGTTCGAACTGTTCATGTTCGCCTCCTGTGATGTTGCTTTTCTTTCGAAAACCCTTAGTCGTCGCGCGCGATCAGCAGGGCGATTCCCTGCCCGCCGCCGATGCACAGCGTCACAAGGCCGCGCGCGATCCCGTCGCGTTTCATCGCATGCAGCAATCGGGTTGTCAGGATGGCTCCGGTGGCCCCGATCGGGTGGCCGTGGGCAATCGCACCGCCTTCGACGTTTGTGATATCTTCGGATAGCTCCAATTCGTTGGTCAGCGCGATTGCGATGGCGGCAAAGGCTTCGTTGATCTCGGCCCGACCGATATCGCGCACACTCCACCCTGCGCGCCCCAGCGCCTGATGGACCGCCGGGACCGGCCCCAGCCCAAACATCCCCGGCGCGACCGCCCCGACGCCTGTCGCTACCAGCCGCGCGGCCACCTCCAGCCCGTGCCGATCAGCGAAATCCCGTGACGCGACGATCATCGCAGATGCCGCACTGTTGAGCCCCGGCGCATTGCCCGCAGTGATCGTGCCATCCTCGCGAAAGGCCGGGGGCAGCTTTGCGAGACTTTCGATGGTGACGCCGGGACGGTTGGCTTCGTCCTTTGCAAACTGCGTCTCGCCATTGCGCCCCTTGACCGTCACCGGCACGATCTCGTCCGCAAACCGGCCCTCTGCCTGCGCTTGGGCGAACCGCTGCTGTGATCTTGCGGCCCAGGCATCCTGCGCATCCCGCGACACCTGCAACTTTTCGGCCAGATCCTCGGTGTGCCAGCCAGAATGCTGGCCAGAAAAGGCATCGTTCAAACCGTCGCGCAGCAGGGCATCGTCCACCTTGCCCGGGCCCATCCGATACCCCCATCGCGCGCGGTCAAGCAAATATGGGCTCTGGTCCATGTTTTCCATCCCACCGGCGATCACGCAATCGGCCTCGCCCAGACGGACCAGGCGCGCCGCCGCCGCAATCGCTTCGGCCCCCGAGCCACAAACCCTGTTGACCGTCATGGCCGGGACGGCTTGCGACAGCCCGCCGTTCAGCGCGGCTTGCCGGGCCGTGTTCATGCCTGCACCCGCTTGAAGAACATGACCGAAGATCACCGCATCGACCGCCGAGGCCGGCAGCCCGCTTTGGGCCAATACGGCGCTGACGACCGTCGCGCCAAGGGCCGTCGCCGGTGTTGATTTCAAAGTGCCTCCGAACTTTCCGATGGGCGTGCGGAGCGCATGGCAAAGAACTGTTTCAGACATCCAGATATCTCTTTCGCATCATTGGTTTCAAAGACCGAAAGTCGCGCGGCGGACCCGTTCGGGCATTAACGCACGTTAAGGAACACGGCGTTCACATGTGACTGAATGAGACCATGTGCGTAAACTGCGGGTAGGTGCCGAATGTCTGTCGTTGAAATTGATCTTGTGCAAAGACCGACCCGCAGGGACGCGCTGGGGTTTTGCAAAAACCGTGGCATCCACCTTGCGACGTTGCCCATGGCATCAGACCCACGATGCTGCGGGCGGCCCCCATGCTTTGACCATGCAGTCCCTTTATCATCTGGCAGTCGTGAAACACAGCGATCAGAGGTCCGGCAATGACCACATGTACCTTTGTCATGCGTGCGGCTTCGGTTGCCACGCCATCCACAGACGCACGCTATGAATATCGCGTCTGGCCGCGCAGGGCACCACCGATTGTTCCGGCGCTGCAACGCGGATGGCTGCCGACCGCAGCGGAGAGGCGGGCGGATATCTATCTGCTTTGTCCCAACAGCTCCAACGTCACGGTCAAGCTGCGTGACGGTTGCAAGCTGGAAATCAAACAGCGGGGGCACGATTACGGAGACCTTGCGCATTGGCGGGTCGCCCTGTCCGAGAATTTCCCGTTGTCGCCATCGGCTCTCGGACAGTTGGCCTCGGCGCTTTTGATGCCGCAAAGTCTGCCGCAGACGGCCTGTTTGTCGCCTGCACATCTTTTGGCTGCGCTGTCGCGACCCAGCGCCGGGCCCGAAATACTGATTGTGCGCAAGTCGCGTTTGTCGTTTCGGCGCCAAGGTTGCCGGGCCGAGATCACCCGCGTCGTCTGGGAAAATCATGTGTGCCTGACAATCGCACTGGAAGACGCCGACCCCGACCAAGCCAGACGCGCGGTCAACGCGCTGGGGCTTGGGCGCTGGCCGAACCGATCCTACGGCGATGCGTTGCGCACCCGGCCATTGCTGATCATGGCACCGATCCAGCCACACGACATTTAAGACGCAAAGGACGATAACATGACCCGACTGAAAGACCGGACCTGCATCGTGACCGTTGGCGCAAATGGCATTGGCAAGGCCACCTGCATCCGGCTGGCCGAGGAAAGCGCAAAAGTCGCGGTGACCGATCTTGACGACGATGCGGGGGCCGCCGCGCGCGATGCCATTGTGCGCAACCATGGCACGGCTGAATACTGGCATCCGGATGTGACCAACGAGGAGGAGGTCACCCGCGTCTTCAGCGCTGTCGCCGGGACGTTCGGACAAATTGATGTTCTTGTGAATAATGCGGGTATTTCCGGCGCGGACAAACCCACCCACGAGGTCAGTTCCGAGGAATGGCGTCAAGTCATGGATGTGATCGTGAATGGCGTGTTCTATTGCACCAAGGCTGCGATACCGCACATGCGCAAGGCGCGGTCCGCGCGATGAGCAAGACCGATGCGGTGCTGTATGCCAAGGAAGGTATTCGCGTGAACTCGGTGCATCCGGGCTTTGTCTGGACACCGCTTGTCGCAGCGATGCCCGAAGCGTCCGAGGCGGGAACCGATGCGTTCCGCGCGCAACTGGACGCATTGCACCCCGTGGGCCGCGTAGGTGAACCAGAAGATATCGCCGCAGGTATTGCCTATCTTGCATCAGACGACGCCAAATTCGTGATCGGCTCGGAACTGGTGATCGACGGCGGATACACGGCCCAATAGGGGGTTTCGCAGATGACCGATCTTGACGATCCGTGGCAGGTAAGGCCCGATTGCTTTCCCGCCAACCGCAACATCGCGGCACAATTACGTTTTTTGTTGAATTACGCAGTTCTGGCGCCATCCGGGCACAACACGCAGCCTTGGCTTTTTCGTTTGGACGCAGACCATGTGGATGTTCTGGCCGATAGAACGCGGGCGCTGAAAGTCGTCGATCCGCAAGACCGCGAATTGACGATGAGTTGTGCGGCCGCCGCCGAAACCCTTGCGCTTGCGGCCCGGCAATTTGGTTTTTCGCCCGAGGTCACGGCACTGCCGGAAGGGCCTGCCGCAGATACGATAGCCCGCGTGCGTCTGAAAAAGACGCAGGGTCACGCCACCTCTTGGGCCGTACTGGATGCCATCGCAAATCGCCGCACGACGCGGGTGTCTTATGCGCCAGACCCCTTGCCTTCGGATCTGCGCAAGGCCTGCGTGGCGCATGGGTCCGACAATTCCGCCTCGGTGCTTTTTGCCGCCGACAGCCCCGCGCGTGAAGCGATTTCCGATCTTGTGGCCCAAGGCGACAGGCAACAGTTCAGCGACCCGGCTTTCCGGCGCGAACTGGCCAATTGGATACGTTCACGTGCGTCCGGCGGGCATGATGGCATGTCCGGCGCGGCTTTTGGGATGCCTGACATGCTTAGTGGGCTTGGCGGTCTCGTGATCCGAACTTTCGACATCGGGGGATCAACCGCGAGCGGTGATGCGCGCAAGATCCGCGAGGGTTCTCCGGTGCTTGCGGCTATCGCCACACCGCAAGACGGCCCGCCCGATTGGGTCGCGGCGGGGCGCACGCTGGCGCGGATGCTGATCACCCTGTCTGCGGATGGATGGACGGCGTCGTACCTCAACCAGCCCATCGAAGTTGACGCATTGCGCCCGCAACTGCGCGACGTCATGGGGATTTCCGGTTATCCGCAGCTTTTGCTGCGCATCGGACGGGCCACGTTACCATCGGCGTCCGCGCGGCGGCCAGTTCAGGACGTCTGCGTGACGTGAGCGGCCCCGACCGCCTGAAAGACTACCGCACAAAGCGCGATTTCGCCCGAACCCCGGAACCGGAGGGAGACATGAGCAGGAGCGAGAAAGGCCCGCGTTTCGTGATCCAGAAACACGACGCCTCGACACTGCACTACGATTTTCGCATCGAGGTGGACGGCGTCCTGAAATCCTGGGCAGTGCCCAAGGGACCGTCTCTGGACCCCCGCGAAAAACGCCTTGCCGTGCCGACGGAAGATCATCCTCTGGATTATGCCGATTTCGAAGGCGTGATCCCCGAAGACGAATATGGCGGCGGCACCATCCTTGTCTGGGATAGTGGCTCCTATGAGAACATCACCGAAAAAGACGGCGGCGTGCAGCCGATTTCAGAGGCGCTTGGCACGGGACATGCGTTGATCCGTTTGAAGGGGCACAAGCTAACGGGCGGCTATGCGCTCCGGCGGGTCGCCACGGGCGATAACGCGCGCTGGCTTTTGATCAAGATGGATGATGCCGCCGCCGACGCCCGCCAAAGCCCGGTGTCGGTATGTTACTATCTCTTTGATCTTGTGCATTTCGAGGGCCGGGACTTGTCCGCCTTGCCGCTGCGCGATCGCAAGACGGTGCTAATGCACGCCTTCGATTTCAGTGACCCGCTGCGGTTCACGCCGCACCGCGACCGCGACGGCGAGGCGTTTCTGAAAGAGGCCTGCGAAAAGGGTTGGGAGGGCCTGATCGCAAAGCGGGCTGCGGCGCAATATCGCCATGCCCGCTCGACCGACTGGCTGAAGTTCAAATGCACGCAGGGTCAGGAGCTTGTGATCGCGGGTTCACGCAGCCGAAAGGCCGCCGGGTCGGCTTTGGTGCGCTGCTGATCGGCTATTACGACGATGACGGCGCGTTGCACTATGCCGGAAAGGTCGGCTCCGGGTTTCACGATGGCTTTCTGCGCAGTTTTCGCGAAACGCTGGACGGGCTTGCGCAAAAGACATCGCCATTCGTGGAAGACGTCGACGCGAAAGATGCCACTTTTGTCAGATCGGAGCTTGTCGGGAAAGTCGGTTTCACCGAATGGACGACCGGCGGAAAATTGCGGCACCCGCGATTTCTGGGGCTGCGCGACGACAAACCGGCAACCGAGGTCAAGCGCGAAGCGGGGGCGGTAAGATGACCGGATCGACCCGGTCCATGGACGGCCAGTGCATCGCGATTACCAATCGTGACAAGGTGCTATTCCCCGACGCTGGCCTGACCAAAGGCGACCTGATCGCGTATTACGCCAGAATAGCCCCCCGCGCCCTGCCGTATTATCGCGGACGCGCCTTGACGATGCACAGGTTTCCCGATGGCATTACAGATGACGGGTTCTATCAGAAAGCCATTCCCGACTACTTCCCCGACCGGATCGACCGGGCGACGTTCGCCAAGGCAGACGGCGAAATCACGCAAGTCGTCGCCAATACCGCAGCGACGTTTGTTTATATCGCCAATCGGGGCTGCATCTCGCGCTTGCGCAGGCCGATGCGCCGGACCGCCCGGATCGGCTTGTTTTCGACCTTGACCCTTCAGACGACGATTTTGGCAAGGTGCAAAGGGTCGCACACCGTTTGCGCCAGATGCTGGATGCGCGCGGCCCGGCGCGCCGATTGCGACGCCCGTGACATGGGACGAGGCGCTGGGGTCCGATCTGTCGCCCCGCAAATACACGATCCGCAATATCTTTCGCAAGCTTGGCCAGACAGACGACCCTTGGGTGGGGATCGCCGACGCCGCCGTTGCCGCCAGCCGACTGACGCAGGCACATGCGTGCAGGGCTGTTTTACCGGCAACGGTCCCTTTGACGATAGATGGGTTTGCGGGATGGGCCGCCTGCGACCCACCCGAAAACTGGCGACACCGATTTATCGAAGCTACGGTTTCGCACCATTGAATAACGGCAGTTCAAATGCCGGGGGCCAAGCGCAGGGCAAGCCTATTTTCTTGTTGTAAATAATTCATACGCGCTTTGCATGACTGACACACTCGCGCGGCATTCACTCGGACGATTGATCATTGGAGGTTGTCATGAGATTGAATTCTATCGTTTTGGGTCTGGGTTTGGCTGCAGTATCCGCGTTTGGCGCAGTGGCTGAAGAATGGAAAATTGCCGTCACGGATGTTGAGGGCATGGAACGTCTGCAACTGGAATGGGGTCCTTTCAAGGACGCGCTGGAAACCGCAACAGGTGATACTTTCGCATTCTTTCCCGTGAATTCGCGTACCGCTGCGGCAGAAGCCCTGCGCGGCGAAACAGTTGATTTTGTCATTTCCGGGCCTGCCGAGTACGTCGTCATCAACACGTTGACCAATGCCACCCCGCTGATCGGTCTGGGCCGCCCAGACTACCACTGTGCAATCATTGTGCGTGCTGACAGCGGCATCAACACACCATCGGATCTTGTTGGGCGGAAAGTCGCGTTTGGCGATATCGGCTCGACCTCGAATATGCTGTGCCCGATGCAATTGCTTGCGGACTACGGAATAGACCCCGTTAACGACATCGAAAAGATCCACACATCGCGCAACATTGCCCATGAAGCGCTAAAGAGTGGCGATATCGCTGCAATCGGGATGAACGCGGGCACCTTTATCGGCATCCGCAGCACCGAGACGGAGCTGCCTTACGGTTTCTTCAAGATGATCGCACGCTCAGGCGATCTTCCCAACGATATGATCATGGCTGGTGCCCATGTCCCACAAGACGCGGCGATGAATGTGCGCGACGCCATTCTTGCGAACAAGGCGCAGGTCATTGCAGGTATTACTGCGCACGAAGAGAACGACAAATACATCGGTATGGATCTCGTTGCGATCGACGATAGCGCCTATGATTACGTGCGGTCGATGTATACCAACGCCGGTTACCCACAGTTCGACAGCTTTATCGGTGATTGATCTGTCGCTTCAAAAGTCGGTCGCGCAACCTGCGCGGCCGAACCCTGTGGATACACCAAGCGTGGTCGTTTCTGCCGTGGATATCGAAGCCCGGAGCATTGCAAAAACCTACGGTGAGACGCCGGTTTTTGCGGATGTGAGCTTTCGATTGGCGCGGGGCGAAGCGGTGGCGCTTGTCGGTGCTAACGGGGCGGGTAAATCGACACTTTTGCGGTGTCTGATGGGCCTGATCCCGGTGAGTGACGGTCAGGTAAATCTGCTCGGCGTTGTGGCAAACACGGCCAAGGGGCGCGCATTGCGCACGCTGCGGGCGCGCGTGGGGCTGGTTTCGCAAAAGCACAATTTGGTTCCGAGACTGTCGGTGTTGTCAAATGTCGTGCATGGCCTGCTTGGCAAGGAACCGGGCATCCGGCACTGGAACCATGCGTTGGCGCCGAAAGCGTCGCGCGACGCAGCCATGTCCGCGCTCGAAAAGGTCGGGCTGGCAGATTATGCGATGCGCCGTGCAGACAGACTGTCTGGCGGGCAATCCCAACGTGTCGCCATTGCTCGGGCCATTGTAAGTGCGCCCGAGGTTCTTTTTGCGGATGAGCCTTGCGCGTCGCTTGACCCATCGGCGGGGGAAGACGTGATGGATCTGTTTTTCCGGCTGGTCAAGGACGAAGGCGTAACGGTCATCTTTACGTCGCACAATGTTGACCATGCCCTTCGGTATGGCGATCGGATTTTGGGCCTTGCAGGGGGCGCGTTGAAACTCGACGCCACTGCAGCATCACTGAACCCGACCGATCTACGGGAGCTTTATGGCTGATATTTCTCCGACGCGCTTTGAGCGCCCGACAGGGCTGGCCTTTCTGGGCTATGCATCTGGTATCATCATCATCTTTTGGTGCCTCGCTGGTGCGGGTTTTTCGGTCGACAAGGTCTTATCCTCGCCGCCTAGGTTCGCCGATTTCGCGTCGCGGGCGTTTCCCCCCAATCTTGATCCGCAGGTTCTTTCCCGACTTGGCACGAAAATGGTCGAGACCCTGCAAATAGCCGTCGCGGGTGCCGCGATCGGTGTGATCCTTTCGCTGCCCGTTGCCCTGTTGGCTGCGCGGGGTTTGATCGCCGGGCCGTGGATCAACCACATCACCCGTACCGCGCTCAGCTTTGTGCGTGCGGTCCCCGACATTGCATGGGCCTTGGTTTTTGTCGTGGCGGTGGGCCTTGGCCCCTTTGCGGGCATGCTTGCAATCGTTGTCGATACAATCGGTTTTTGCGGCAGGTTCTTTGCAGATGACATGGAGGGGGCCGAAAAGGGCCCTGCCGAAGCGCTGACCGCGACGGGTGCGCGCAAAATCGACGTGGTGGTCTGCGCGACCATTCCGGCCGCCACACCCGCCTTTATTTCAACATCGCTTTACGCACTGGAAAAGGCGGTGCGGTCGTCCACGATCCTCGGCCTCGTGGGGGCGGGCGGTATCGGCATCGAACTGAAGGTCGGGTTCGATCTGTTCGACTATCCAACAGCGATGACCGTCATCTTGATGATCGCGGTCGTGGTCATCGGCATCGAACAAGTCAGCGGCTGGGCCCGCACAAGAATTATCGGAGAAGAGCGTTGAAGACAGACACAGCAGACCAGCATTGGAACGACCAATGGGCTGGTATCGAACAAGGCAGCAAATGGTTGATCCCTGAACAAGACGTCACCGCATGGGCAAAGACGCTTCCATCTGGTGCGCGCATCCTTGATCTGGGGGCCGGTGTCGGGCGGCACGCGCTTTGGCTGGCCGCGCAAGGGTTCACCGTTACCGCGCTCGATAGCGCACCTGATGGTCTTGCCGAAATCGACAAGACAGGTGGTGTCGAGACCGTTCTGGCCCGTATGGACGCCCTGCCCTTCGAAGATCACGCATTTGACCATGTCCTGAGCTGGAACGTCATCTATCACGGCGACGAAGACGTGCTTTTGCGCACGATCAGCGAGATCCGGCGCGTCTTGGCGCCGGGCGGCACCTATCTTGGCACAATGTTGTCGAAACGGCGCTTGCCGCATGAGCGATCCGCCCATCCGGGGCGCGAGATCAGCCGCAACGCATGGGTGTTCGACGCGCCGGACACCGACAAGATGCACCCGCATTATTTCTGTTCTGCCGCTGAACTGATCGCGCTTTTTTCCGGCTTCGAGGTGCTTGGCCTGAAAGACCTCGAACATGAGACCCCGGGTTCGTTTCACTGGCACATGACCATGGAACGGCTTTGATGGCCGTCACATTCGAAGGGGCGAGGGTTTTTCTGCCGGGTGACATCGTTGAAACAAGCGTGACCGTCGACGACGGGGTGATCGCCGAGATCGGCGGCCCGTCGCAGGGTACGTTGATCGACGCGCGCGGGATGTTCCTTGCACCTGCCATGATCGACGTGCATGGCGATGCCTTCGAGCGGCAATTGATGCCCCGACCGGGGGTCTATTTCCCGACAGAGGCCGCCGTCATCGACACGGATCGCCAGCTTGCCAGCAACGGCATCGCCACGGCCTATCACGCAATCACGCTAAGCTGGGAACCGGGATTGCGCGATGTGGCACGTGGGCGTGCGGTGATGCAGGCGATGCGCGACCTTGCCCCGCGCCTGCTGGTCGAGAACCGGGTGCAGTTGCGCTGGGAGACTTTTGCCTTTGATGCGCTGGAGACGATTGAATGGGCGCTTGCCGGTCCGCTCTTGCCGTCGCTTGCGTTCAACGATCACACCTCAATGACGATGCGGGCCTATGACGTATCCATGCAGGATCGTGCGTTCGAGTTCAGCCCCGATTTCAGCATCGCGGCCCTGGATGACGCACGCATGAAAAAACGCACAGCGTCCAAAGCCCACCGCGCAGGTCTGAGCGATGACGATTACATCGCGGTTCTGGACAAGGTCTGGAACAGGCGATCCGCCGTCCCGGACATGATCGCACAGGTCGCGGCCATGGCACGCGCTGCAGGGGCGCCGATGCTGAGCCATGACGACACGAAAGCCGAAACCCGCATCTGGTTTCGAAGCCACGGTGCCTGTGTCGCGGAATTCCCCATGGTCATGGAGGCGGCAGAGGCGGCGCGGGCAAGCGGCGACGCAATCATTTTCGGCGCGCCGAACGCCGCCCGCGGCGGCAGTCACATCGGCTCTCTGGGGGCGGGCGACATGGTCGAGGCGGGGCTTTGCGATGCGCTGGCATCGGACTATTTCTATCCTGCGATGCTGGCCGCCGTCGCACGGCTCGACGCTGACCGGCGCGCCGACCGCAGCCGCCTTTGGTCTTTGGTGTCCGACGGACCCGCGCGGGCGATGAACCTGACCGACCGTGGTGAAATTGCCGTGGGCAAACGTGCCGATCTCGTGTTGGTGGACTGGCCAGAGGGTCACGCCCCCGCGATCGGTGGCACATGGGTTGCCGGGCGGGCGGCCTATCGCGGCCTGCCCGCAGGATGATGAACCGCGACTATCTGCCGGCGATTGGCCTCGGGATCACGCAGATCATGGGCTACGGGACGCTGATGTATGCCTATGCGATCCTGCTGCCGGTCATGGCTGTGGATCTTGGCCTGAACCTGTCTTCCATTTTCGGTATCTTCTCGCTCGGATTGTTCTTCGGCGGCCTCATCGCGCCTTTGGCCGGCAAGCTGGTGGACCGCATCGGTGGCCGCTGGGTGATGACCATCGGGACGATCCTGTCAGCGTGCGCCATCATGTCCCTGAGCATCGTGGAAACCCCGGCTGAACTGTTTGTGGCGATTTTTCTGGCCGAAGGCGCAGGCATGTTCGTGCTCTACAACGTGGCGTTCGCATCCATCACGCGGCTTGACCTGAGCATACCTGCACAAAGGTCCATTTCGATCATTACCCTGTTCGGTGGCGTGGCATCGACGATTTTCTGGCCTTTGACACTGGCACTCTACAATGGGTTGGGGTGGCAAATGACCTGGGTGGTTCTTGGGGTCGCTCTTTTGATCACATGCACCCCGATCCATTTTCTTTCCCTGCGCGGGGCCGAGATCAAACCGGACAGTCCGCCGCGCAACAGCGGCCGGGGTTGGCCGGAACTGACGGGCCCCGCGCGACGGCGCGGCATGCTTTGGATGGTGGTTTCCTTTGTATTCTCCGGCTACCTGATGGGCGCGGTCATGACACTTTGGGTCACCAATGTGCAGGATCTGGGCCATTCCGCTGGCATCGCCGCCTTGGCGGGCGCGGTCATCGGGCCGTTCAAGACGGTGGGCCGGTTCTTTGAAATGCTGGTCAGTCGGAACATGTATCCGCTGGTCACCTATGCGCTGAGCCTGGTGTTGATGCTGGCGGGGTTTGGCGTGCTGCTGGGCGTCGGCTTTACCCTGCCGGGCATCATGGTCGCAGCCGCGCTCTACGGGATGGGCGACGGGATCAAGACGATTGCACATGGTACACTGCCCCTCGCGCTTTTCGGGGCCGAAGGGTACGGCGCGCGGCTCGGCTGGATTTCCTTCGTCCAGATGAGCGTCAACGCCTCGGCCCCCTTCGCCTTTGCTTGGACGACACAAGCCTTTGGCGGATGGTGGTCCTTTGCGGCCATGACCGTTTGCCTGTGCGCTGCAATCGCAACCTATACCTACATCCCGGACCCAAGGCGAGATCGGGATGCTGCAGGAAAGGATCGACCGGCGGATGCCGCAAAAGACATGGCGCCCACGGCGCGTCGGGTAGATCAATAGACACAAGCGTTTGTGGACGATGGGGGCCGTGAAGGCGAACAATGTTTCGCAGTTTTCGCCAGATGGCAAAGACGACGGTAATCCGTACCTGAGGGCAGAAGTAGACATCGCGCTGGAATGATCACGTGCCAGGGTCAGGACACATAACCAGAATATGACGGTCGCGGCGAGGGCGATTGCCGAGAGGACGACATCGCGACATGTCGCACATGGGCGGACGCCCCCGAGATCGACGGGAACCTGTTCATTGACGAGGTGGCTGAGGGGTTATGCGTGGGGGATGTTTTGCAAGTTGAAGTTGAAGAGGCTGGGGAGTATGATTTGTGGGGAGCAATAACCAACTGGTTTTTCATCTCATCTAAGCTGATCGATCGTTTTTCTAAGCAAATCGATCAAGCTTCCGTTATCTTTTCCAGCTAGCCGGCTTTCACGAGAAGGCGTATCAGGTTTTTCTTCGAAGAACTCTCGTACCAGTTCGCTTCTTAGCTGGTGTCGTTGTTCTATCGGAGCGTTGGCAAGATAAGCATCAAAGGCTTTTATCCTTAAGCTCAACGAACGAAGTTTCACAGCAGATTTGCGATGTTTGTTTGCCAATGACGCCAAGTACAGACCGGGGACAAGAAACACCGCTGAAACCGGTAATCGCATGAGCATTTCAGCAAACGTAAAGTTGGCAGTCTTGCTCAGTGAGAACCACATGCAGGCGGAAATAATTGCAACTATCACGAAAATAATTGAAGCCAGCACGGAATAACGTGAGAATAGGAGAGACTCTTCCTTGGCTGAGCCAGCAAAGCCAGCAGCAAGAGCAGTTTGTCCAGCCGTATCGTAGAGGCCATTCAAGTTATCGAGAATGTCACTGGCTTTAGATTCATATTCCACCCTTGCTCGGTCCATGTCTTTTCCTAGAGCCATGCTTGTATCATTGACCGTCTGCTTGATTTGTTCCGCTTGAGATTTCATATGCGATATTGTTTCTTGCATAGAATTTTCATTAGCTTGGTATTCTGCGCTTCGTGTGTTTTGAGCTTCTGAGAACGCCCCGGCAAACTCGGTTAATTTTTCTGTAACCTTTGCATTCACTTTGGCCTCATAATTGCTGATCAGCGCCTCAATCCGATGCTCTAAGTCTCTTAGTGAGCTTTCCAACTTCTTGGCCGTTGTCAGCAGTGATGAGACTTGATGTTCGCTCTCCGAAAGCTTTCTTTGAGACGTTTCAACATGTTCAGTAAGATTTTGCTGAATTTCAAGAACCGTAGACCTAAACTCAACAATAATATCATTGGAATCTGAGCGAAAAATCTTTTTTACTCTAGGGTACGGAAGTCTGGAAAAAATTGTTGCGTAGAAATTCGATATTTGGTCGTAATGAACAAAATTTGTGGCGCTACTCCTCAAGTGATTGGAAACTTGCGTCAACTCACCCACGGTCTGCTGGAGTTCATTGGCTGAAAAGTATGAAGCTGAACTAGCTTCCAGTATCCAACGGACATATTCCGCTTTATCACAGAATTCCCTATATCTTGGGTCCTGTTTTGCTGTGTCGGCAAAGCTATCCAGTGTTGCTTCAATTGTGTCCAGAATCGTCCAAACACCGTGACCCTTAAAATCGCTTTCAATCATAACACTGACCCTATTCCACGAAATACAATCAATACATACAGTGGCCCAGCAAGGCCTTACAACTTCAATCAGCAGGGCACCGCCCATACTTCCCCCGTGGGGAGAGCGTCCCGCCCCCACCGAGCCGGTGCATTGCCCGCTTTTTGCGAACGCTGGCGGTATCGGCGGGGGTCAGAGGTAGTGGCTGGCCAGCACACAGATCCATGCGATGCCGACGCCGATGGCGGTGACGGCGACGGCGGCTGACCCGCAGTCTTTGGCCTGTTTGGCCGCGTCGCGCTTGTCCAATCCGATATCGTCCACGACACGCTCAATCGCGGTGTTCATGCATTCGGCGGCCAGCACCACGATCCCGCCCATCAGCAGCAGGCCCCGCTCTGCCCCTGATAACGGCAGCGCAAGGGCCAGCGCACCAAAGACCAGATTGGCCACGATCCACTGCGTCAGCGACCCTTCGGTGCGCCAGACATGGGCGAACCCATCCCAGGACCAGATAGCCCGCTGCCGGACGCGCATGATTTGTTGCCACATGATGTTATCCTTTTGGCGCTTTGGACGGGTTTTGTCGAAACTGCGCGATTGCAGGCCCGCTGCCAAGCCCCTGCGCCTCACGCTACGGCACAATTGATCAGGACTGTGGATCGCCTATATTTACATCAGACAAAGGAGCGTGACGACATGTACCCGGCCTATTCCAGAGCAGAGCGGATCGCCGATGGCGCGATGCATGCCGTCGGTGTGATCGGCGCGATGGGCGGCGCGGTCGTGCTGATGGTCTGGGCCATGGGCATGACAAGCGCGGGCCATGTCGCCGCCCTGTCGGTCTACGGCGCGACGCTGATCGCGACCTTCGTGGCCTCGGCCTTTTATCATATGACCCCTTGGGAAGACATCCGCCCGGTCCTGCGCCGTTTTGATCATGCGGCGATTTACCTAAAAATTGCGGGGACTTACACGCCGTTGGTGGTGACGATCGGCAGCGGCTTTGCCTATCTCGTTTTGGCAGTTGTCTGGGGTCTGGCGGTCATCGGCATGTTGCTCAAGCTTTTTTTCTGGCGCACGCCGGGGCGGTTCGGCCCCGCGCTTTATCTGATCATGGGCTGGCTGAGTGTCGCGCTGATCTGGTCGCTTTGGGCGATTGTGCCGGGGGCTGCGGTGGCCCTGATTGCGGTGGGCGGGCTGCTGTATACGACGGGTGTGATCTTTCATGTTGCGGAAAAGATGAAGTTTTCCAATGCGATCTGGCACGGGTTTGTCGTGGCCGCGTCGGCCTGTTTTTTTGCCGCTATCACATTGGCCACGGGGCCGTTGGCGTAGCCGCCGCGCGCCGCGACAAGGTATGGAATGCCCCACCTGACGCTGCGTCCCGATCCGTGTAAACCACTGACATATTGCGTCACGAGTAGCGCCCGCGCGTGTTCTTTGCGCCGGGTTGTAAATTTAAAATCTGCCATATTAGGCGGTGTAAAGAGTGCTTTGTTGTAAACATGCGCGTTTGGCGCCCGGTTGTGTGGGATTTACCCTCGGTCAGGCTGGGTGTCGGCGCGTCAAAAAAAGGCCTGAAACACTCTCCATTGACATAAAAACGTCCTATTTTTAGGCAATCACGGTTTCCACGGTTCGTGTGCGTAACCGCAGTCACAAGTTGGGAGTTAAAGATGTTCAAAGTACAATCGCGTCCGTCGGCCACAATGTTGGCCACCGCAGCCTGCGTCGTCTTGGCGGGCATGGCGTCGGCACAATCGTCCACACGGATCACCCTGCAGTCCATCAACGGCAGTGATACCATCACCGGCGAATTCATCGCCATGACGGATGATGGGTATCGCATCGACACGTTGGCAGGCGAGATGACAATCACCGTCCAAGGTGTGACCTGCACGGGCGCAGCCTGCCCTGCGATATTTGTCATGGGCGCGCAGATTACGCTGACATCGCTTGACGGCAGCGTCAACATCGACGGCGAAATCCGCGGCCTTGAAAACGGTCAATATGTCATCTTGTCCAAGACGATGGGCATGGTCCAGATCAATACAGATCTGGTCGATTGCACAGGCCCCGGCTGCCCGACGAACATGTGATCCGCAGACCGGCGCTACAGGCCTGCCGCGACCCGTTGCACCGTGCGCAACCGATCGGCATTGGCCGGGTGGGTGCCAAGGAACCGGTCGCCGGGATCGGGAATGCGAAAGAAGAATTCGGCGCCTTTAAGCGGGCTGAAACCCGCCGCCGCAGCGATCTGCGTGCCCAACGCATCTGCCTCCAGCTCGAACTCCTTGGAATAGGTGCGCGCGCCGACCGACGCGCCCATCTGCTGGGCGGACTGGATGGCCGCAACACTGCCATCGCCAAAAACCCCCGCGAGTTCGCCAAAGATCAATGCGCCAACGGTTGCATTGCGCTGCTGGCGTTCCAGATGGCCCTGAATGTGGTGCGCCGCCTCATGTGCCATCACGAAAGCCAGCTCATCCGCATTGCGGACCTCAGCGATCAGCGACAGGGTAAAGGCGATCATCGGGCGGCCCGATGAATCGACGCTTTGATAGGCGTTCGCCTGCTGTCCGGGGCGGTCGTCCACGACAATGCGGAAATCGCAGTTACGCTGCGGCGCCCGCTGGCGGCACATGTTTTCGGCAACCGGACCGACCGCGCCCACGACGGCCCCGAAATTACGCAGCGCGGCCCTGCCCGTTAGCGGTGGCTGGCTTTCGACAGGCTGGACCACGGCGGCATCGGGCAGCGGCACAGGCGCCGCCGCACAAGCCGCCAGAGCGAGGCAAAGCGCCAGTGGCAAAAACCGCATGGTGATCTTCTTGTGAGCCATGGCCGGAGTCTAGCATGTTGGGCGCCGCCGACCAGACCCTTGCATCATTTCGCGGTCCGGTTAGGCTGTGCGACATGTTTACCATTGAACACACCTATGATGCGACCGTTGTCACCCTTGTCGACGAAGGCGCCGCCCCCCTGCAAGAAGACGTGATCATCAACGGGTTTGATGATTGCATCACCGTGTCCCAGTTCGACGCGCGCACCGATCAGATGGTGAAAGTGACCCTGTCGCTGACACAGCTGCGCGATTTGCAGGCGGCGCTGAATTTACCCGAAGGGGTGTATCAGTTGCGCAAGGGCTAGCCGACGCCGATCACCTTGTCCCGGCTGGTCTGTCCGCGCAGCACAGACAGCCGTGATTTAGGCACGCCCAGCGCCTTGGCCAATAGTTTCAGCACCGCTGCATTGGCTTTACCGTCTTGTGGTACGCAGGTCACATTGACCCGCACCTGCCCGTCGCGCAGCGCAACGCTGTTGCGCTGCGCCTTTGGCGTGACCCGGATGGCAAACTGGCTGCCGGGGATAGCAAGATGGTGCAGGTCGGTCATGGGCTGTGGATGACATCGCGCAGGCCCGACCGTCAACGTCTCTTGCGGGCCAAGGAGCCTTCGGCGAGGATATTTAAAACGACAAAGAAGCAAAGGCAGCAGCATGACGACAGGGTTTTTCTGGGATGAGCGGTGTTTTTGGCACGGCGGCGGCAATTATGCCGGGATGTTGCCGGTGGGCGGCTTGGTGCAGCCGATGGATGGCGGCCTGCCCGAAAACCCCGAGACCAAGCGCCGCCTCAAGAACCTGATCGAGGTCACCGGGCTGGCCCGCGATCTGGACATGCGCGGGGCCGTACCCGCGACGCGCACGGATTTGCTGCGCGTGCATCCCGCGCATTATCTGGATGAATTCAAGGCGCTGTCGGATGCTGGCGGCGGCGAGTTGGGCCGCCGCACCCCCTTTGGCCCCGGCGGATACGCGGTTGCGGCCCTGTCGGCGGGGCTGGCACAGGCCGCGCTGGACGCAGTGTTGCGGGGCGAACTGGACAACGCCTATGCCCTGTCCCGCCCACCGGGCCACCATTGTCTGCCGGATTATCCCAACGGGTTTTGCCTTCTCAATAACATCGGGATCGCGATTGAAGCGGCCAAGGCCGCCGGGTTGGCGCAGCGTTTCGCCGTGCTGGATTGGGATGTTCATCATGGCAACGGGACCGAGGCCGTGTTTTACGACCGCGCCGATGTGTTGACCGTGTCGTTGCATCAGGACCGCAATTACCCGATGGATACCGGCGCGTTCGCTGATCGCGGGACCGGGGACGGCCTGGGTTGCAACCTGAATATCCCGCTGCCGGCGGGCACCGGGCATCGCGGTTATCTGGCCGCGATGGACCGTCTTGCCCTGCCCGCGATTCGCGCCTTTGCCCCTGATGTGCTGATCATCGCCTGCGGATATGACGCCGCCGCCAATGACCCGCTGGGGCGGATGCTGGCCACCGCCGACACCTTTGGGGCAATGACCGCGCGTGTCATGACGCTTGCTGCGGATGTCTGCGATAGGCGGCTGGTGATGGTCCACGAGGGGGGGTATTCAGAAACATATGTGCCGTTTTGCGGCCATAACGTGCTGCAGGAAATGTCCGGCAGCCCGATCAACGCGCCCGACCCCTTTGCCGCGGTATTCCCCCTGCGCCAGCCCGACGCCCGTTTCGATGCCTATCTGGACGGCGTGATTGCGGATATGGAGGCCGCGCTGCGACCCTCCGCGTGAGACATGGCACTTTCGCCATGATGCGATCAGATGGTTTTAATGCCATTGCGGACGAATATTGCGATCGTTTTGCCGATCAGGACGGTCTTGCCGTCGGCTGTGCCCGGTGATCGCAGGTTGCAGGAGGGCGCTGGCCCACATATCTGTGACGCAGCCATTACAGGACAAGCCATGCCCACGCCCAATTCTGCTGCACTCGACTTTCTGCTGACCCGCCGGTCGCGCCCGGCAAAGACACTGACGATGCCGGTGCCTGACCGCGCAGCGCTGCAAACCCTGCTGACCGCCGCCGCGCGCACGCCCGATCATGGCAAGCTGGAACCGTGGCGGTTTATCGTGCTGAGCAAACCCGCCCTGGCCCGTCTGGCCGCGATGATCCCCGCGCGCGGGGCGGCCCTTGGGATTGAGCCCGATAAAATCGCCAAGGCCGCGGCGCAGTTTGGCACCGCCGACCTTGCCGTCGCGGTGATCAGCGCGCCCAAAGCCTCTGACAATATCCCGCAGATTGAACAGATTTATTCTGCAGGGGCTGTCTGCCTTTCGCTTGTCAACGCCGCCCTTGCCGCAGGTTGGGGGGCCAATTGGCTGTCGGGCTGGGCCAGCCATGATCGGCCATTTGTCCGTGACGGGCTTGGGCTTGCGGATCATGAAACTGTCGCCGGGCTGATCCATTTGGGCACGGAAACCAGCACGCCCCCCGACCGGCCCCGCCCGGATTTGGGCGCGATTACAACATGGGTGGACGCATGATCCTGACCGATTTCGCCAAAGCGCTGGCACAGCTGACCGATAGCCGATTTCAAAGCGTGCTTTGGCGCGGCATTGGCCTGACGATCGCCCTGCTTGTGGGGATTTACGCCGCGCTTTTGTGGGTGATTGACCTGCTTACCGCCGATCCGATCACCATGCCCGGCGGCGGCGAAGTGACGTGGCTGGGTGATCTACTTGGCTGGGGCTCGCTTGGGCTGGTGATCTTTTTGTCGGTCTTTTTGATGATCCCGGTGGCGTCCGCTATCACCTCGCTTTTCCTTGACGAGGTTGCGCAAGCGGTTGAAGACAAACACTATCCCACGTTGCCCCCGGTGCCACATGTCGGCTTTTGGGAGGCACTGCGCGACACGGTTAACTTTTTGGGGGTCCTGATTGGGGCGAACCTGCTGGCGTTCATTGCCTATGCAATCTTTCCGTTCGCCGCGCTTTTCATCTTTTACGCGCTCAACGGTTTTTTGCTGGGGCGGGAATATTTCCAGTTGGCCGCGATGCGCCGTGAAGGCCGTGAAGGCGCCAAGGCGCTGCGCAAGCGGCATCAGGGCACGATTTGGGCGGCGGGCTGTTTGATGGCCGTGCCGCTGTCATTCCCGCTGATCAACCTGTTCATTCCGATTCTGGGTGCAGCGACGTTCACCCACCTTTATCATCGGCTTAGTCAGCGCTGATCGGGGTCATCCGGTTGAACCAGTCCAGATCACGCACGGAAATCGCTTCCGACAGGATCGTGCCCGCGATGATCGCCCAGATACCAACCGCCCAGATCGTCGTGATCTTGGCCTTGCGGCGCAACTGCGGGTCCGCCGGGGCAGATGATGGCGTGCCCGGCACGACATGGCCCGCCTCGCCTTGGGTCGTCATCCGCAGGGGCAGCACGACAAAGAAAACCATGGCCCATACCACAGCAAACAGAACAAAGGCAGAGACCGGGTTCATCAGATTTCCTTTTGCAAAGACCTACCCCGCTAGATACGCCGATTAGCCGGGCTGACAAGGCGTTAAACCTGTTCCAGTTCGATCAGACAGCCGTTAAAATCCTTGGGATGCAGGAACAGGACCGGCTTGCCATGCGCGCCGGTCTTGGGTGCGCCACCACCCAGCACCCGCGCGCCCTGCGCCAGCAGATGGTCGCGGGCGGCCAGGATATCATCCACCTCGTAGCAGATATGGTGGATGCCGCCGGATGGGTTCTTGTCCAGGAACCCCTGAATCGGGGATGCTGTGCCCAGCGGAAAAAGCAGCTCGATCTTGGTGTTGGGCAGCGTGATGAAAACAACCGTGACCCCATGATCGGGTTCATCTTGCGGCGGCCCGACCTCGGCACCCAGCATTGTGCGGTATTGCGCGCTTGCCGCCTCCAGGTCGGGGACAGCAATGGCGACGTGATTAAGACGACCAATCATCGGCGAAACTCCTCTTTTTGGGCAATATGACGCGGCGGCGGGGCGGGTGCAACGCGCGATCAGATTAAGGACCTGTTCACCTTGTGCTGCTTTGTATGTCGGTAACCGCAACCGAAGGGAAGAATCGCGATGGATGCCTTGAATGAAATGATGCTGATGCGCGCGCCGACCGCGCGCCGACCGCTTCTGGGGCTGACGGTTCTGGTTGTCGAAGACAGCCGTTTCGCCTGCGAGGCGCTGCGCCTTTTATGCCTCCGCTCGGGCGCGCGGATCCGACGGGCCGATAGCCTTGAAAATGCGCGGCGGCATCTGGCCATCTATCGCCCTTCGGTGCTGTTGGCGGATGTCGGGCTGCCCGATGGGTCCGGCCTTGGGTTGATACGGGCGCTGTCCTGCGCGGCGCCCCGTATTGATGTGATCTTAGGGATCAGCGGTGATCCCGCAGTCGCGGATTCGGTGATGGCGGCGGGCGCCGACGGTTTCATGGAAAAACCCATCGCCAGCCTTGCCGCGTTTCAATCCGCGATCCTGCGACACCTGCCCGCCGACCGGCAACCGCCCGGGCCGCGTTTGATGACGGACGAGACGGTGAACCCTGACCGGATCGCATATCAAGATGACCTGACGCATATCGCGCAGGTGCTGAACCGTGACGCAGATAGCGAAGACATTGATTACGTGACACAATTTCTGGGCGGCGTCGCACGATCGGCACAGGACCACGATCTTGACCGCGCGGTTTGCGATCTGGCCCGTCTGCGCGTGGCAGGGGCCAGCATCAAATCCGGTGTCGCCGCGCTGAGTGAACTGGTGCAACTGCGCCTTGACGCAAGCGGGCCATTATAGGCCCGCCGCGCGGCAACTTGGCTCAGCTTTCTGGCGGCAGTACCCGCAGCCGCAATTCACGCAACTGTTCGTTCATCGGCTCGCTTGGCGCGCCCATCATCAGATCTTCGGCGCGCTGGTTCATCGGAAACATGATGACCTCGCGGATATTTGACGCATCGGCCAGCAACATGACGATCCGGTCGATGCCCGCAGCACAGCCACCGTGCGGCGGCGCGCCATATTGGAACGCATTGACCATGCCGCCGAACCGCTTGCGCACTTCATCCTGACCATAGCCCGCAATTTCAAACGCCTTGAACATGATTTCCGGGCGGTGGTTCCGAATGGCCCCCGATACCAGTTCGTACCCGTTACAGGCAAGATCATACTGATAGCCCAGCACATCCAGCGGATCACCGTTCAGCGCGTCCATCCCACCCTGCGGCATCGAAAACGGGTTATGTTCAAAGTCGATCTTGCCAGTTTCGGCATCGCGGTCATAGATCGGGAAATCCACGATCCACGCAAAGGCAAAACGTTCCTTATCCGTCAAGCCCAGTTCATTCCCGATTTCAGTCCGGGCCTTGCCCGCAACCGTTTCAAACGCCGATGGCTTACCACCCAGAAAAAACGCCGCGTCACCAAGGCCAAGGCCCAGTTGCTGGCGGATCGCCTCTGTCCGCTCCGGCCCGATGTTCTTGGCCAATGGGCCGGCTGCTTCAAGGCCTTCGCCTTGGTCGCGCCAGAAAATATAGCCCATCCCCGGCAGCCCTTCTTTCTGGGCAAAGGCATTCATCCGGTCACAGAACTTGCGCGACCCGCCTTTTGGCGCTGGGATCGCGCGAATTTCGGTGCCGTCCTGCTCCAGCAATTTTGCGAAAATCGCAAAGCCTGAATCGCGGAAATGATCCGACACCACCTGCATCTTGATCGGGTTGCGCAGGTCGGGTTTGTCGGTGCCATACCACAACGCCGCGTCGCGGTATGAAATCTGCTCCCATGTCTGATCGACCTTGCGGCCCTTGCCGAACTCTTCGAAAATGCCGCCGATCACCGGCTGGATCGTGTCGAACACGTCCTGCTGTTCGACGAACGACATTTCCAGATCAAGCTGATAGAAATCCGTCGGCGACCGGTCAGCGCGCGGATCTTCGTCGCGGAAACACGGTGCGATCTGGAAATACTTGTCAAAGCCGCTGACCATGATCAGCTGCTTGAACTGCTGCGGGGCCTGCGGCAGGGCGTAGAATTTGCCCGGATGCAACCGTGACGGCACCAGAAAATCGCGCGCGCCCTCGGGCGAGGACGCCGTAATAATCGGTGTCTGATATTCGCGGAACCCCTTGTCCCACATGCGGCGACGCATCGACGCCACGACATCCGACCGCAGCTTCATGTTGTCCTGCATCGCCTCGCGGCGCAGGTCCAGATAGCGATACTTGAGACGGGTTTCTTCAGGATATTCCTGATCGCCAAACACCATCAGCGGCAATTCCTTGGACGCGCCCAACACTTCGACGCAGCGCACGAACACTTCGACTTCGCCGGTGGGCAGCTTGGGGTTGACCAGCTCTGGCGCGCGGGCCTTTACCTCGCCATCAATACGGATACACCATTCGCTACGCAGCTTTTCAACGTCGGCAAAGGCGGCCGAATCCGGGTCGCACAGCACCTGCGTGATGCCGTAGTGGTCGCGCAGATCAATGAACAAAATGCCGCCATGATCGCGCACCCGATTGACCCAACCGGACAGGCGCACGGTTTCGCCGACATTGGCGGCGGTCAGATCGGCACAGGTGTGGCTGCGGTAGGCATGCATGATAAGGTCCTCAAACGGGGTCAATCGGTCGGCCCGATACACCCCTTTGCGCCCGTGAAGTCAAGCAATCCTGCACCTATCCGTCATCTTGTCGAAAATACCGCAGCCCAAGGTGCCGATTTTCCCGCAAATTCGACCGGTGCCGCTTGCACATGGGCGCGCCATCCCTATAACCCACGACAATTTGCAAATAAGGGGGCACGGCAATGCCAAAGCGCACTGACATCAAGTCGATCATGATTATTGGCGCGGGTCCCATTATCATCGGACAAGCCTGCGAGTTTGACTACTCGGGCGCACAGGCCTGCAAGGCATTGCGCGAAGAAGGTTACCGGGTCATCCTCGTCAATTCCAACCCCGCGACGATCATGACCGATCCGGGGCTGGCCGATGCGACCTACATCGAACCCATCACCCCCGAAGTTGTCGCGAAAATCATCGAAAAAGAACGCCCCGACGCGCTGCTGCCGACGATGGGCGGCCAAACCGGGCTGAACACTTCGCTGGCGCTGGCCGACATGGGTGTGCTTGAAAAATTCGGGGTCGAGATGATCGGCGCGAAACGCGAAGCCATCGAAATGGCCGAAGATCGCAAACTTTTCCGCGAGGCGATGGACCGGCTGGGCATTGAAAACCCCAAGGCGACCATCATCACCGCCCCGAAAAAGGAAAACGGTAAATTTGATATCAAAGCGGGCCTGCAACTGGCAATCGACGCCATCGAATATGTCGGCCTGCCCGCCATCATCCGCCCGGCATTCACCCTTGGCGGCACCGGCGGCGGCGTGGCGTATAACCGCGAAGAATACGAACATTTCTGCCGGACCGGCATGGAAGCGTCGCCGATGGCGCAAATCCTTGTCGACGAATCCCTGCTCGGCTGGAAAGAATTCGAGATGGAAGTCGTGCGCGACAAGGCCGACAACGCCATTATCGTCTGCGCCATCGAAAACGTGGACCCGATGGGTGTGCATACCGGCGACAGCATCACCGTGGCCCCGGCCCTGACGCTGACCGACAAGGAATACCAGATCATGCGCAACGGCTCGATCGCGGTGCTGCGCGAAATCGGCGTGGAAACCGGCGGGTCCAACGTGCAATGGGCGATCAACCCCGAAGATGGGCGCATGGTCGTGATCGAAATGAACCCCCGCGTGTCGCGGTCATCTGCGCTGGCGTCCAAGGCGACCGGTTTCCCGATTGCCAAGATCGCCGCGAAACTGGCCGTCGGCTATACGCTTGATGAACTCGACAACGACATCACCGGCGTCACGCCTGCGTCGTTCGAGCCGACGATTGACTACGTCGTCACCAAAATCCCCCGTTTTGCGTTTGAGAAATTCGCAGGCTCCGAACCCCATCTGACCACGGCGATGAAATCGGTCGGCGAAGCCATGGCCATTGGCCGGACCTTCCACGAATCGATGCAAAAGGCGCTTGCGTCACTGGAAACCGGCCTGACCGGGTTTGACGAAATCGCGATCCCGGGTGCGCCCGACATCGCAGCCATCACCAAGGCGTTGGCCAAGCAAACCCCCGACCGGATCCGCGTGATTGCGCAGGCGATGCGGCATGGGCTGTCGGACTCCGACATCAATGCCGTCACCAAATTCGACCCATGGTTTCTGGCCCGCATCCGCGAGATCATCGAAGCCGAGGCCGAGATTCGCAAAAATGGCCTGCCCGTTACCGAAGCCGGATTGCGCGCGGTCAAAATGATGGGCTTTACCGATGCCCGCCTTGCCATCCTGACGGGCCGCGACGAAGATCAGGTGCGCCGTGCCCGCCAAAATCTGGGCGTTGTCGCTGTTTTCAAGCGGATCGACACCTGCGGCGCCGAGTTTGAGGCGCAGACGCCATACATGTATTCGACCTATGAAACCCCGGTCATGGGTGACGTCGAATGCGAGGCGCGACCGTCGGACCGCAAAAAGGTCGTCATCCTTGGCGGTGGCCCCAACCGGATCGGGCAGGGGATTGAATTCGACTATTGCTGCTGCCACGCGTGCTATGCCCTGACCGATCAGGGCTATGAAACGATCATGATCAACTGCAATCCTGAAACCGTGTCGACCGATTATGACACGTCGGATCGGCTGTATTTTGAACCGCTGACCTTTGAACACGTCATGGAAATCATGCGTGTCGAACAGGAAAACGGCACCCTTCACGGCGTCATCGTCCAATTCGGCGGCCAGACCCCGCTGAAACTCGCCAATGCCCTGCAGAATGCGGGTATCCCCATTCTTGGCACCACGCCCGACGCCATCGACCTGGCCGAAGACCGCGAGCGGTTTCAGCAGCTTGTCCAGTCGCTTGGCCTGAAGCAGCCGGTCAACGGCATTGCGCATTCCGACGAGGAAGCGTTTGAAATCGCCAAGGATATCGGGTTCCCGCTGGTCATTCGCCCGTCATATGTTCTGGGTGGCCGCGCGATGGAAATCGTGCGCGACCAATCCCAGTTGGAACGCTACATCGCCGAGGCCGTCGTTGTCTCGGGCGACAGTCCCGTCTTGCTTGACAGCTACCTGTCCGGCGCGGTCGAGGTTGACGTGGATTGCCTGTCCGACGGTCAAAACACCCACGTGGCTGGCATCATGCAGCATATCGAAGAAGCCGGCGTGCATTCGGGTGATAGCGCCTGTTCGCTGCCCCCCTATTCCATGTCCGCCGCGATGATCGCCGAAATTCGGGTCCAGACCGACAAGCTCGCTCGTGCGCTGAACGTCGTGGGCCTGATGAACATCCAGTTCGCCGTCAAAGACGAAGAGGTCTACCTGATCGAGGTGAACCCCCGCGCGTCGCGCACCGTGCCCTTCGTCGCAAAGGCCACCGACAGCGCCATCGCCTCCATCGCTGCACGTCTGATGGCGGGTGAACCGCTGTCAAACTTCCCGTTGCGCGCACCCTACCCCGCCGCCGCGAACCCGATGGACGTGCTGCCCTTGGGCGATGCCTTTACCCTCGCCGATCCGAACACCCCGTGGTTTTCCGTGAAAGAGGCCGTGCTGCCCTTCGCCCGCTTCCCCGGCGTCGATACGATCCTTGGCCCCGAAATGCGGTCAACCGGCGAAGTCATGGGCTGGGATCGGTCCTTCCCCCGCGCCTTCCTCAAGGCGCAGATGGGTGCGGGCACCAACCTGCCGACGGACGGCACCGTCTTTATCTCGATCCGGGATACCGACAAGACGGCAGACATGATCGAAGCGTCCCAAATCCTCCTGAATCTTGGTTTCACCATCGCGGCCACACGCGGCACCGCCGCTTGGCTATCGTCGCATGATGTTGCTTGCGAAATCGTGAACAAAGTCTACGAAGGCGGGCTGACCATCGTTGACCGCCTCAAGGACGGGCACATCGCACTGGTCTTCAACACCACCGAGGGCGCCGCCGCCGTGGACGACAGCCGGTCCATCCGCGCGGTCGCACTGTACGACAAAATCCCCTACTTCACGACCGCCGCCGCATCACACGCGGCCGTACTGGCCATGCAGGCACGCGAAGAGGGTGATGTCGGAGTGAGGTCGTTGCAGGGGTGAACATCGCATCAGTTCAATTCCGCGACACGCTGCAGCCGGAGCTAAAGTATCTTTACGAAAAATCGATTTCCGAGGTGGCGAGTTTCGAGGAGCACATCAGTGGCGTTGATCTTTGTCACCCGCCCCCCTCACGCCCCTTCTCGAAATCGCCCCACTTGGCCCGCGCTTCCTTCTCGGCGCGCAGCGTCTCTGGCCGCAGGACATAATCCGTCGTGTCCGGGCCTTCGATGATCCCTGCCAGCCGGTAGTGCATGAACATCCGCAGCACGCGGTTGATACGGTGCTGATACCCATCGCCCATCGCCTTGAAGAACCGCACCACGTCGGCGTCCATCCGCATCGTCACCGGCTGGCGTTTGCCGTCGCGGCGGTCTTTGTCCTGCCATATCTGATGCCATTCGGCGGGCAGGCTGCGGTGTTCCATCACGAATTCATGCAGGTCGTATTCGATCATCCGGTGGGCATCGACGCCATAGCTCCAGTTAACGCGCTGGGTTTTGGTCATATGTTTCGTGTCTGGCATTGCGGTCTCCTTTGGCACCACACTGGCGGCCAAAGGTAAACCGGGCGCTTGACCTGCGTACGTACGGTCTGCGCACGGGGCCTGTACGCGGTCCTTATGCCCGCTTCCCCTAGGTCATCCCGGACCGCACGCATGGGCTGTGGACATCCGCGCCATACGCGCAATAAGGTGTTTGCAGCACATTCCGAGGTTTTTACATGCATAACGTCGCCATTACCGGCACCGGGGTGTTTACGCCCTCGCAAACGATTTCGAACGACGAATTGGTCGCCTCTTTTAACGCCTACGCCGACCTGTGGAACGCCGAAAACGCCGCCAGCATCGAGGCTGGCGTGTATGCAGCCAAGGACCACTCTTCGCGCGAATTCATCGTCTCATCTTCGGGCATTGAAAGCCGCTATGTGCTTGATAGAAAAGGTGTCCTTGACCCGTCACGCATGTTTCCCAGCCTGCCTGCCCGCCCCGATGACGAGCCCGGCTATATGGCTGAAATTGGTGTGGATGCGGCGCAAAAGGCGTTGTCGGCTGCGCGCCGGTCTGCGGCGGACGTCGATCTGGTCATTTGTGCCGCGTCGAATATGGAACGCGCGTATCCTGCGATTGGTGTGGAAATTCAACAGCTTCTGGGTGCCGGTGGTTTCGCCTTCGACATGAACGTGGCCTGTTCCAGCGCCACCTTCGGCATCCAAACCGCCGCCGATATGATCCGCGCCGGGTCCATCCGCACCGCCCTTGTCGTGAACCCCGAAATTTGCAGTGCCCATCTGGAATGGCGTGACCGCGATTGCCATTTCATCTTTGGTGACGTGGCCACGGCAACGCTGCTTGAACGTGATGAAGGGCTGGAGCGGCGGCATTTCAAGGTGCTATCGACCCGCTGCGCCACACAGTTCAGCAATAATATCCGTAACAATAACGGATACTTACGCCGTACCCATGACCAAACGGAAGACCGCCGCGATATGCAATTCATGCAAAATGGGCGCAAGGTGTTCAAAGAGGTCTTGCCATTGGTGAGCCAGCACATCGCCGACCATCTCAATGATACCGGCGTTGCAGCGTCCGACCTGCGGCGTCTCTGGCTGCATCAAGCCAACAAGACAATGAACGACTACATCGGCAAAAAGGTGCTGGGTCGCACGCCTGAACCCATGGAGCAGCCCAACATCTTGCAGGACTATGCAAATACGTCATCGGCCGGGTCGATCATCGCTTTTTCAAAGTATTCCAATGACTTCCTAAAGGGCGACCGGGGGTTGATCTGTTCCTTTGGGGCGGGTTATTCCGTTGGTTCGGTGATTGTCGAGCGCGGCTAGCCGTCGCCTGTGCCACCCACAAAGGGAAATTCTATGAACCGGCCGATCATCATTGCTTTGCTTCTGACACTCACCGCCTGCGGCGTACCACTGGTGCCGCTCATCTAACCGCTGACCCGCTGGTGCACATCCTGCAGGCTTTCCACCCGTTCTGAATAGCGGTCGGTCAGCATCGCGCTGCGGCCGCGCGTCATCAAGGTGAAGCGTGCCAGTTCCTCCATCACATCGACGATCCGATTGTACATGGACGACGGTTTCATGCGACCGTCTTCGAACTGCTTCCAGGCCATCGGAACCGAAGATTGGTTCGGGATTGTGATCAGCCGCATCCAGCGCCCGAGGATGCGTAGTAACCACCCCATTGTTACCGCGTTGATTTAGCTTTGAGGCGTTCGACGAGATTGGTGTCACTGACGAAGTCATCGAGGAACTCATGCCAGGTTTTGGTGGTGATGCGTGCGGCGCGGATCATGTCG
>Ga0208544_10000011_pt1 | contig 144956 bp, 141 predicted proteins | sample DEB08_DNA_9_FD_184526 | JGI IMG/M metagenome (GOLD analysis project Ga0208544, IMG submission 184526) | Aqueous microbial communities from the Delaware River and Bay under freshwater to marine salinity gradient to study organic matter... | ecosystem: Environmental > Aquatic > Marine > Coastal...
TGAGCGCTTCGTTATAGGCCGGCCAGTTCCTGGTCTTGTAGGCGGGGGGGATGGGTCTGCTCATGCCCTCCAGCTACCACACTGGATTCACTAGATGAATCCCTCACAGAATTTGTGCAACAGAGCCCTTCATCGCCTTACCCTGTGACCGAGGGCGAAATCGACATGGACCTGATTGCAGACTGGCATGACTGGTGCCTGACCAAGGGCCTGAAATACGACCGGGTGCATGATCAGTCCGAAAGTCTGGGTGATATGTTGACGGTGATCTGTGCCGCCGGTCGCGCAACACCACGGCACGACGGGTTGCGTTGGGGCGTTGTTATTGATCGTCCGCAGGATTTGGTGATTGATCACGCGAACCCGCGTAACAGCGCTGAATTTGGTTGGACACGATCATATTTTACGCCGCCCGACGCAATGCGCGTGCGGTTTCTGGATGCGACCAACGACTATCAAGAGGCCGAGCGGGTGATCCCCTGGCCGGGTCACACCGGTGACATCACTTTGACCGAGGCGTTGGAGATGCCCGGCAAGACCGACCCCGATGAAATCTGGCGCGAGACACGCCGCCGCATGTACGAGCTGATCCATCGGCCCGACGCCTTTAGTGTTATTCAGGGCGGGGTTTCGCGGGTGGCGACACGCGGTGATCTGGTGATGGGCAGCTTTGATGTTCTTGAGAATACACAATCGGCAGCACGGGTGCAGGCGGTCACGGGTGATCTGGTCACACTGGACGAAGATATGGTGATCCCGGAAGGCTATGGCATGCGGTTTCGGATATATGCCGACGCCGATGATTTGATTGGAACCTCGCTGGTGCGTGCAATCATGGCCACGACGGAGCCGACACGCAGCCTGCGCTTTGTCATTTCGGGGCCGGTGCCGGACGTTGGTGAAGTGGTTCATATCGGCCCAATTGCAACCGAAAGTCTGGCATTGCGGGTGCGTGGTGTGGAGCCTGCACAGGACTTTGCAGCGCGGCTTCTACTGGTGGCTGCCGCACCACAGATCGACACGCTGACCGACGCCGATCTGCCCCCCGTCTGGGATGGCCGTGTGGGGGCAGAGGTGACGGACATTGCCGGCCCCCCGGCAACGCCACAGGTGCTGGCTGTATCGGCAGGGACGGTTCAGGGCGGCGGGTCAGACACCGTTGAGGTGCTGCTTGCCGGGGGTCTTGGATCAGCCGTATTGGCAACCACGTTTGAGGTTGATCATCGACCGGTTGGTGGCAGTGTCTGGACGACGATTATGGTGCCTGTTGCCGATGGTGGCACAGCAATCACGGGCTATCATCTGAGCGATGATATCGAAATCCGGGGCCGCGCCATGACGGGGATCGTGGCCAGTGCCTATACCGCCGTGATCACCTTTGATATTGCGACCGGCACCAGCACCACGCCGCCAACGGTACCTGACGGCGCCGTGGTTGTGACCGGCTTCGTGGGGAGTGCAGAGGTGGCTATTACTGCGGGGCCGGACACTGCAACTGCGTCGTTCCAAATCTACCGCGTGCCAACGGGGGGCGCCGTTGACCGGGCCGTACATGCGATTGGCAGCCCGGTGGCATCGACGCCATCGATGACGGTCAGCGTGATCAATACGGCCGCTGCCGGTGTCTATGACTACCACGTCGAAGCCCGGACAGTTGCAGGCGAAGCGGGGCCATTGGCGGGGCCGTTTACCGTCACCATTACCTGATCATCCGTCACGCCCCCGCAAGCGCTTGTGGGTTTCTTTGGGGTCACGCGCGCGCGAGAGTGCGGGCAGACCTTTCAGAGGATGTGACATGGCACAAAATGGACAACGCACGACTGACTTTCCCGGCTTTTCGGATCTTGATGCCGTTCTGGGCAACAAGGACGGCACGACGGGGTCGCTGTCGATGGCGGGTCTTGTCGCCGCCGTCAGCGGGCGGCTTGGGCCGGCCTATGCCACGCAGGCGAGCTTGACCGCTGACCTTGGGTGGGCTGCCGGGACGTTGGCCAGCGTGTGGGGCGAGGCGGCGTCGGGTGCCAATGGGGTCTATCAAAAAACGGGTATCAGCGGCGCCGGGGCATGGGTGCGGATCGGTGATTTGCCACTGGCCGCTCTGAGTGCGGCCCTGTTGGCCGAAAAGGCAAGTGCCACCGCCGTGGGCACGCTGGCTGCACAAGTTGCGGCGCTGGCGGCGGGTTTGGCCCCGGCCGGGGCATGGGACGCAACGGCGGGCGCATTTCCAAGTGCGGCCGTGCTGGGCACCTTCTATATCACGCAGGTCGCAGGATCTGTTGACGGCCAAGTTTTTGCCGTCGGTGACTGGCTGATCCCGCTGGCCGATGCTGCATCCACTACGAACTTTGCACCAGGCTGGAGCCGCGCAGATTATTCCAAGGTCGTGGCCGGCGTCTATGCCGATGTTGTGGCGTTTGTAACAACGACCAAACGGTCGGTGCTGGACCTGCTGCAGGATACGGTCCTGACCTATGTTGGCGGTCAGGTCGGGACGGTCGCGGACGGCGATGTGGTGCGGATTGCGGATGGCAGTGCACCCTACGAAGTGGTGCCATCAGACGCGACGCTGTTTGACGCGCAAACCGGTGGCGGCGTGCGCCTGCGCGTGTTGCAGCCGACCGACCCGGTCCCGGCGCGTGGCCTGCGCGCCGCGCTGGACGCATTGGAGCCGCTGAACGCGATCCGCCAAGAGGTCGTGATCGAAAAGCGCCGGACTGATTATGTTGAATTTGCTGTTCTGTCATGTCTGGGCAAAGCTGGCACTGACTGGATCCGGCACTTTTCCAGCACGCGGTTGTTGCCCGGTGCCGCTGGTGCGCCGGATTACACGATTGGGACACTGGCCTTGCTTTACAGTGGTGCGACACGCCCGCTGCTGGGTGCCACGGGCACATCGGGGATCACCGCCGCGACGCCGACGGCAACCGTGCTGGCCGCCGCGGCCACACGTACTGGTACATGGACCGGGCCGGTGACGCAGAATGGGATCGCAGATTGTTACTATACCGACGATGCCGCCAGCTTCACGTCGACCGTGTCCTATACCATCAGCGTGCCCGCTGGCGGGAGAATCACGGTCGAAGCGCCCGCTGTCTATGCGGATGGTGCAACTGCCCGTGTCACGGTGAGAGAGAGTGGCGGTCCTGAGATATACGTGGCTACCGGAGAATACCTCGCGCCCCGCAGGCCTGGTACGGGGGTGGGGTTGCCGACCCCCGCGCAATATATGATCGACTACCGCGACCCTAACGGGGCATTGGGCGTATATCCGGTGGCAACGGTCATCAGCGCCGGGTCCTATAATGTCAAAATCGAGTATTTCACGCCATACGATACAGGGCGCATTTATGACCTGCGCGTGCAGGCGTGGGATCCGATTGCGTTTGATGATGTAGGGGTACACGGCTGGACCGTCACCAATTCCGACCCCGGCCAGACGTCGGACAAAACGCTGACGCCGGGCACGGTGCTGGTTTACGCCGTACCCAATGCTACGGGCATGGAATTCAGTTATTGGCGCGGCACCGGGCGCGGCACAGTCGAATTCTTTGTCTATGATGCGACGGGGGCCGAGATTGCCACATATACCACCAAAACGCTGGATATGAACGGCACCAGTGGTGTGGAGAGCGTGCAGGTGGCGATTGGGTTGCCGCTGGGCGATTATTTTATCCATGTCGCGGTGGTGCCCGGCACCTCGACAACGGCGGGGGTTTATTCCACGGGCATCATCGCGATTGATGAAACCGTCGAGGCGAACCCCGCAGAGGATAATTTCGACATACGTGACATGCCCACGTCGCCGGGCACTGACTTTGGCACACATGTCCTGAGCGGGCCGGGCAATCACTGGTACGCCTCGCGGTGGCGTCCGGCAGACAGTGTGGCATGGCCCGCCGGTGATAACTTTGTCTCCGGCGTGCATGGCGCAGAAACGGCGCTGAGCAATGCCGATCTGATGGTCACGGTCGATGGTGTCGTGGTCGATTGGGACGGTGCGGCACAATACACGCGCTTTACCGGGACGGAAATTGTGCTGGCATACCAAACGACACTGAGCTTTCCGGGGACGGCGACGCCCTTTGCCACGTTGGCGCGCAAGGTGACCTACATTCGCGGTGGCGTGGTGCTGGTCGAGACAACGCGCACGCTGAGCGCTGATGCGATCCTGAGCGATGATTACATCATGATGCTGCAAGCCCCCAATGGCGGCGATACGCGGTCGGCCGGTGTGGGTGGCGGTTTTGCGGATTGGGCGGCAGAGCGCAGCGGCAATTTTGATCTGGGCAATTCTGATGGGCTTGGCACGCCTGACGATCCATGGTCGACCTGCGTTGCCGGCTGGAATGGCAGTTATTGCAACTATGTGGCCCTGCTGAACCCGGCAGAGGTTTTGCGCCAATACCGACCATATCTGACAGGCCGCAACAATGTGCTGTTGCAGGATAATGCGGCACATCTGGCCAAGGCGTACCTGCGTAGCTTTGGCGGGGATCTGGTCACGGATGGGATTGCGCTGCCTGCCGGGCACGTGTCGCGTGTGGTCAAATTGTACCGGACACTGCCCGCACCAGATGCCGGTCTGATCTGTGCCGGATAAACAGAGTGTTTAAGACCCCATTAAACGAGGATTGAAATGACCCCAGCTACCTATGATTTGCCTCGGCAGTATGGCGGCGACACGACGCATCCGGTTCCGTTTGCGTTCAGCATTGATCTGACCGGCATCACTGCAGAATTCGCCCTTTCTCTGAACAAAGAAATGATCATCACCGCCACGATTGGCAATGGTCTGAGCCTGAGTGGAAACACGATTACGCTCGAACCGTTCGTGGCGCCAAACCCGCAACTGAGTTCGGATATCTACCTTTACGACCTGCGCCTGACATTCCCCGACGGGGCGGTGCGCACGTATCTGACCGGGCAGATGCCAGTCCAGAGAAACCGCGCATGACTGACACCACAGCGATCACCGTGACCCAAATCACCGAGACGGTCGCCGTCACCGTCGCACCGGAAACTGACACCGTGACGGTCACGGTCGCAGGTGGCGCGCCGGAGACCGTGGTTGTGACAGTATACGAGGGGGCTGCAGGCGCGGCAGGTCCACAGGGCGATCCCGGCCCATCTGGCCCGATAGGACCAGCCGGACCCACCGGCCCACAGGGGTTGCAAGGCCTGCAAGGCGATGCAGGAGTGATCGGAGAGGCGGGCCCGGCTGGTCCAGCAGGTCAGCAGGGAATCAAGGGCGATCAGGGTGATGTCGGCCCAGCAGCCGACAGCGATGGCGTTTTGGTCGAGGTCAGCGGGCGGTTTTATATGGAGACAAACAACCGCTGGGTGACATTCAACAAGGATTTAGGCATTTCGACGACGAACCAGTTGGACGATGCCGGGACGGGCGTCGACCCAACCTATGACTGGTCGCAGAGCGGGCCGTATGTGCGGGCCGGATCGCAGATTAAATCAGTCTTTGGCCGTGTCACCCCGTCGGACAATGATTTGACGGCTGTCAATCTGCGGCTCTATTTACTGCGCGCTGAACCCGGCGGTGATTGGGGTAGTGGCACGGGTGTCGAAAACCGCGTGCTACTGGCGCAGTTGACCAATTTTCCAATCTCTAAATTCGCATGGCAAACGTTTGATGAGACCATCAATTACACCACGGATCGCCCCGGCGCACTGGTCGTCTATGTCCAGCCGGTAGGCCCGCTCGCGCAGCGCCGGTTCCTCGTTTTCAATTTTGGTGTGATCTTGCAGCCATAATGGCGGCGAAAGAAAAAGCGCTCCGCTGCAACTTTAACTGTTTCGCACTGCAAATTTCACTGTCGCGCTACAGACATATCCCCATGATTTTCCCCTGACGCACGACTTATCCCCAAAAAACTGCTTTACAGATGACCCTGACATCCCGCACCATATGTCGTAGGGGCGGATCGTGAACCATACCGCACCTAGAGCAGGCACCTAGCGCTTGGGCACTGCCATGTCCCCATGCGCCAACGCAGTGAGGCCGAGCATATGGCATTGTCCGAGCAGTACCTTGAGGCTGACGATCTTCATCCCATCGACCTTGTCGAACACATCGCGGAACACCATGCGTGGGAATTTGACCGGATCCACGACGATCAAATCGCAATGGTCGTCGCGGGCCAGTGGCGCAGCTATTCCATCACGCTGGCATGGTCGGCTTTTGATGAAACCCTGCGCCTGATCTGCACCTACGAGATGGAGCCGCCGCCGCACCGTATTCCCGCCCTTTACGAGGCGCTGAACACGATCAATGATCGCTGCTGGGCGGGTTCGTTCACTTGGTGGGAAGAGCAAAAGCTGATGGTCTATCGCTATGGGTTGGTATTGGCAGGCGATCAGGTGGCCGGCCCGGAGCAGGTCGATACGATGATCAGTGCGGCCGTGAACGCGTGCGAACAGTATTATCCGGCGATACAGCTTGTGACATGGGCCGAGCGGACGCCGGCGGATGCCGTGCAGGTGGCAATCGGCGGGGCATACGGGCGCGCGTGAAAATATACCGTAAGGTGGGTTTCAACCCACCCTTCGTTTGCCTAACCTTCTGCGCATAAAACAGGAGGGACACCTTATGGATATGAATGATGTTGCCGCACGGGGCCTTGTCCTTTTGGGCTGTGGCAAAATGGGTTCGGCGATGCTGGCCGGATGGTTGCGCAACGGCTTGCCGCAGCAATCGGTTTGGGTGATTGAACCTTATCCATCGGACTGGCTCAAGGCGCAGGGCGTGCATATCGGCGAAGCTTTGCCCGATGATCCGGCGATTGCACTGATCGCAGTGAAGCCGCAGATGATGGCCGCGGCCCTGCCGGACATGAAGGTTTTGGGGAATGGCCGCACCTTGGTGATTTCCGTCGCGGCGGGCACGCCGATACGGATGTTCGCGCAGATGTTGGGCGATCAAACCCCCATTATCCGCGCCATGCCCAATACGCCCGCAGCGATTGGGCGGGGCATTACCGCATTGATTGGTAATGAAAACACCGACGAAGCCGATTTGGCCTTGGCCGAGGCATTGATGCGCGCGATTGGGCAGACGGTCCGTCTGGACCATGAAGACCAAATGGATGCTGTCACCGCCGTGTCCGGGTCGGGGCCTGCCTATGTGTTTCATCTGATCGAGACCTTGGCCGCGGCGGGCGTCGCAGAGGGTCTGTCCGATGATCTGGCGATGGCGCTGGCCAAGGCCACGGTGGGCGGCGCGGGTGATCTGGCCGAGAACGCAGACGACGATCCGACGCAGCTGCGCAAGAATGTCACATCACCCAATGGCACGACGCAGGCCGCACTTGCGGTGTTGATGGACCCGGAAAACGGGTTTCCGGCCTTGCTGCGACGCGCGGTCGCGGCGGCGGCTGCCCGGTCGCGGGAACTGGCCAATGAGTGAGATTTCATTTGATGATTTTCTGAAGGTCGATGTGCGGGTCGGGGTCGTCTTGCGCGCCGAACCGTTTCCACAGGCGCGCAAGGCTGCGATCAAGCTGTGGATTGATTTCGGTGATGAGATTGGCGAGAAAAAGACATCGGCCCAGATCACCGCGCATTACAGGCCCGAGACGTTGGTGGGCAAGCAGGTGATGGCGGTCGTCAACTTTCCGCCGCGACAGATCGGTAAGTTCATGTCGGAGGTTCTGGTGCTGGGATTGCCGGATGAAAACGGCGAGATTGTGCTGGTCGGGCCGGATCAGACGGTGCCCGTAGGAGGACGTTTGCATTGAAAAAGCTGTTGATTACCAGATTGTTGCCCGATGCGACGCTGGCGGCGGCGCGTGCGCGCTATGACGTGACGTTGCGCGATGCGGCGCAGGGGTTGACCCCAGACGAGGCGGCGGCGGCCTTGCGCGCCTATGATGCGATTCTGCCGACCTTGGGTGACCAATTCGTGAAGGGCGCGTTCGCGGGCGATATCCGCTGTGGCGTGCTGGCCAATTTCGGTGTGGGCTACAACCATATTGACGTGGACGCGGCCAAGATGGCGGGGGTCGTGGTGTCGAACACACCTGATGTTGTGACCGATGCGACCGCTGACATTGGGATGACCCTGATCCTGTCCACCTGTCGCCGCGCAGGCGAGGGCGAGCGGCTGGTGCGTGCAGGCCACTGGACCGGCTGGGCACCGACGCAGATGCTCGGCACCCATGTGACGGGCAAGCGTGTGGGTATTATCGGCATGGGTCGGATCGGGCAGGCGGTCGCGCGGCGGTGCCACTATGGCTTTGATATGCCTGTGATTTATTACAACAGGTCGCCCAAGGATGTGGACGTTCCGGCGCGTCAGGTGGACACGCTCGAGGCGCTGATGGCGCAGTCGGATATTGTGGTGGTGACGGTGCCGGGGGGTGGGAGGAACGCGCATTTGATTGATGCTGGCGCCTTGGCCGCGATGAAGCCTACGGGGATTTTCATCAATATCGCGCGCGGCGATGTGGTGGATGAGGATGCGCTGATCGCGGCCTTGCAGACGGGGCAAATCGCGGGTGCGGGGCTGGATGTATTCGCCAAGGAACCCTTTGTTCCCAAAGCATTGCGCGCGCTGGAAAACGTCGTGCTTTTGCCGCATCTGGGGACGGCGGCGTTGGAAGTGCGCGAAGCGATGGGGCAGATGGCGCTGGATAATATCATCGCATGGGATGAAGGGCGGCCCCCGCCGCAGGCGGTTTAGGGGCCTGTAAGCCCTGCCGGATCGCGTACCGATCCCGTACAGACAGCGTACGTACGGTTGTCTGTCTTTGACGTGTGGCGGGGAAATCCCCGCCCTACGGGTTCTGCCGATTTAGACGACGACGTGTCGGTCCGGGCGATGGGTTTTTTTGCCGCGAATGGCTTTAGGTATCCTGACCGGTCACAAGACGGTCCGCTTTTTTGCGCACCAGCACGGTCCGCAGGTCGTGCATGGCCAGCAAAAGCGGGTCGGTCAGTGCGGCCAGTTGTTCATCCGTGGCCTTGGATTGTGCCCATTGGGTCGTGAGGTTCAGGTGGTCGATGGTGCGGTGAATGTCGTCGATGCTGCGCTGGGCCAGCGTCGCCATGCGGCTGGTAAGCCATGTTTGGATGGCATCGGTGTCGGCGTCGGTCAGGACCTGATCACCGTGGGGTTTGAAATCCCCACGGTTGGTATTGATCAGGGCGATCTGTTCCATCTCGATCCGGCGATGCGGGTTTTGGGTGTCCAGCCGGAACACGATCGCGCCGTTGTCGCGGATACGGAAGTAATATTGCGGCAGGTCGGTCATCGGCTAGGTCAGGCCTTTGCAGAAGTTGATGATTCGGGTGCAGGCCTCTTGCAATGCGGCGTCCGATGTCGCGTAGCTGACCCGGAAGTTGGGAGACAGGCCAAAGGCCGCGCCAAAGACGACGGCAACGCCGGTTTCTTCGAGCAGGGCGGTGGCAAAGGTTTCGTCGTTGTCGATCAGGGTCCCGGCCGCCGAGGTCTTGCCGATGCAGCCCGCGATGGACGGGTAGACATAGAAGGCGCCTTCGGGCTGTGGGCAGATCACGCCCGGCGCCTCGTTCAGCAGGCCGACCACCAGATCGCGGCGACGTTCGAACAGTGCGTTGTTGGGCGCCAGAAAATCCTGAGTGCCGTTCAGCGCCTCGACGGCGGCATATTGGCTGACCGAGCAGGGGTTGGAGGTGGACTGTGACTGGACCTTGCGGATCGCCTTGATCAGCATTTCAGGCCCGGCGGCATAGCCGATCCGCCAGCCCGTCATGGCATAGGCCTTGGACACACCGTTGACGGTGAGGGTGCGGTCATAAAGGGCGGGTTCGACCTGTGCGGGGGTGCAGAATTTGAAGTTTCCGTAGGCCAGATGTTCGTACATGTCATCGGTCATGACCCAGACGTGGGGATGGCGCAGCAGCACATCGGTCAGGGCCTTCAGCTCGTCCCAGCTATAGCCGGCCCCGGTGGGGTTGGACGGAGAGTTGAACAGGAACCATTTGGTCCTTGACGTGATCGCGGCCTCGAGCTGGGCGGCGGTGATTTTGAAGTTGGCCGCGAGCGTGGCTTCGATGATGACGGGTTCGCCACCGGCGAGCAGGACCATATCGGGGTAGCTGACCCAGTAGGGGGCGGGAATGATCACCTCGTCTCCGGGGTTCAGGGTGGCCATGAAGGCGTTATACAGGACCTGTTTGCCGCCCGTGCCGACGGTGACCTGAGCCTCGGTGTAGGTCAGCGCGTTGTCGCGGGCGAATTTGGCGCAGATCGCCTGTTTCAGCTCTGGGATACCATCGACGGCGGTGTATTTGGTCTTGCCTGCGGCGATGGCGGCGACGGCGGCGTCTTTGATGTTCTGGGGGGTGTCGAAATCCGGCTCTCCTGCGCCGAGGCCGATGATGTCACGCCCGGCGGCCTTGAGTTCGGCGGCTTTGGTGGTCACGGCGATCGTGGGAGATGGTTTGACGCGGTCGAGTGTCGCAGAGAGAAAAGTCATGTCAGTGATCCGGTGGTAAAAGGGTGCCTGATATGACATAGGATGCAGGCACGACAGATGGCAAGCGGCAAGGATGACGTAATGACAGACGATGCAGGTTGGTTCAGTGAAGATGCAGCAACATTTGGGGACCGGCTGGCCGGTGCGCGCGAGGGTGCGGGGCTGACCCAAGAGCTGTTGGCGCAAAAGCTGGGTGTGAAGGCGGCGACGCTGGCCGCATGGGAAAACGATATCAAAGAGCCGCGCGCGAACCGGTTGCAGATGTTGGCGGGGATGTTGGGCGTCTCGCTGAGTTGGCTGTTGACGGGCGCGGGCGACGGGCCTGATGCGCCTGCCGATGCTGCACCGATGTCCGATGATGTGTTGGCGCTGTTGACCGAGTTGCGCGCGCTGCGCGGGCAAATCACGCGGTCGGGTGAAAAACTGGGGCAGTTGGAAAAGCGGCTGCGGGCTGCGCTGAAGGAAAACATATGACGGAAACGCCGGACGCACGGGTCAAGCGGCTGCACATGCGGTCGATGCGGCGCGGCATCAAGGAGATGGACCTGATCCTGTCGGCCTTTGCCGGGGCGCATCTGGCGCAGATGTCGGATGCGATGCTGACGCTTTATGATGCGCTGTTGGCCGAGAATGATCATGATATTTACGGCTGGGTGAATGGCCAGTTTGCAGTGCCTGCCCCCTATGCCGATCTGGTCGCACAGATTGCGGCCGGCGCCCATGGCGTCACCCGCCCAGCGTGATTTGCGGCCAAATACGTTAAATTTTATCGTTTAACTGATTTTTCTTTGTTTCGTCTTATGCCGATTGTGGGCAGAAGACGGAGTAAGAAAATGAGTATTCACACTGATCTGGACGTCACCAGAAAAGATGGCATGTCAGCGGCGCGCAGTGCGGCGTTCATGGCATCGTATTTGGATGCGCTGACCTTGGTAGAGCGGCTGCACCGGCTGTTGCTGGATGTGATCAAAGACGAATTCGAGCGGGTCGGCGTGTTGGAGATCAACGCGGTTCAGGCGCTGTTGCTGTTCAATGTCGGTGACAATGAGGTGACGGCCGGTGAGCTGAAAACGCGCGGCTATTATCAGGGATCGAACGTGTCCTATAATCTGAAGAAGCTGGTCGACATGGGCTATATGCATCACGAACGCAGCGAGATTGATCGCCGGTCCGTGCGGGTGCGCCTGACCGAAAAAGGCCGTGGGGTGCGCGTGGTCGTGTCCAAGCTGTTCGCCGCCCATTCCGAGGGGCTGGTGGATCGCGGGGTGCTGGATCAGACCGGGATCGAGGATATCGCCACGGCATTGCGCCGGGTGGAAAGATATTGGACGGAGCAGATCCGCTATATCTATTGACGCATTTCGGTGCGGCAACTTGTGTGTAACGAGGGATTTGTTCGGCGATCTGGTGCCGCGGGGTGCCAGCCCGGGTTCAAGTATTTTGAACGGGGTTTCCGGCATCGGACTGCTGCGGGGCATGGCGGCGCGGACTGGCTGTACGCATCGGGGCGGTCTGGGCGGATGCGTGGTGCCATTACTGCGGGGGTGCTGCGTGGCCGATGGCGATGCTTTGCAGTTCGCGCAGCAGTTTGCGTTCCATGGCCGCCGCGTAGTCATCAAACCCAAGCGCCGATTCGACAAAGGCACCGGGCCCGCGCAGCACGTAATTGCGGTAGTAGGACGACAGCGCCTTGATGTCGGCCACGCGTTCATCGTCGCCGCGCTGGTCCCCGGATCCGATGACCAACCCGTTGACGATCACGCCGCCGGGCAGCAGATCGTGACCGATGTCCTGCGGGCGCGGGCCGGTGTTGGCGGGGCCGTCGCCGGCCAGATCAAGGGTGCGTTTCCAACAGTCGGTTTGATCCGCCAGAAGCGCAAAACCAGCCAGCATCGCGGACCCGATGGCGGTGGTCGGCGCGGCGCGACCCCTTTGGTGCGCGCGCAGGGTGGTGGTGGCGCGGGCCAGATCATCAGGGGCGGTCAGGGGGGTCCATGGCAGGATAATGGACTGGTCCTCGGGGCCGCTCCATTCATAGACGGTGATGCGGATGGGGGCGTCGGGCTGGGCGAAAAGCACCTGTTGCACCGCGTCGCTGGTCAGGGCCGCCGCCAGCCCATCAAGCTGGAGGCGGTATTCGGCGGCATCGACCGACCCAGATACATCAAGCCCAAGGGCAAGGGCCTGCCGACACCCCGCTGCGGCGCCCTGTGGAAGCAGGGCGCATAGGATCAGGGCGCGGATCATCCGTTGGGGTCCGGTGGCATATGGGTTTGGCCGATGATCTGCGCCGACAGTTCGCGGATCAGTTTGCGCCGCATCGCGGCTTCGTAATCGGTGAAACCATTGGTGATTTCGATGAACGCACCGGGCCCTTTGATCACCTGATCGCGGTAAAAGGGGATCAGTTCGGTCTCGGCTTCGAATTCGGCGGCGTTGATGACCAGACCGTTGACGGTCACGTGGTCCAGCGGGAAGGCGGCGTAAGCGTCGGCGGGGCCGAAGCCATCGTTGTTTTCGCCATCGCCTGCCATGTCGATCGTGTGGAACAGGCAGGCGGGCGCGTCGCGCAGGCGTGTCGCGGCGTGCCCCAATGCGTGCCCCATGGCGGTAGGAAAGTCGTTGTGGCTGCGTTTGCTGGTCGCGATGGTTTCGGCGACCCCCAGCAGATCGGCAGGGCCGCTGATCAGGGTCCAGTCAATCAGGTCCTGCTGGTTGTAGCGCCCGCTCCATTCAAAGACGAACAGCGCAACGGGATCGGGGCTGGCGAAAAATGCGGCCTGCACATCGGGGGCGATCAGCGCCGCCGCAAGGCCGCCGCGCTGCAGCATGTCTTCGTCGGCATCAACCGACGATGACACATCCATTGCCAAGACAAGCGCCAGGCGGCAGGCGTGGCCCGGACCCGCCGCAAGGCAAAGCCCGGTGATGAGGGCGCCCCTTACCAATGGCCGGTGTTTTGCATGCTGGCCCAAGGTTCGGCAGGGGGCAGGTTGTCACCTTCCTGCAAAAGCTCGATCGAGATGTTGTCGGGTGAGCGCACGAAAGCCATATGACCGTCGCGCGGGGGCCGGTTGATGGTCACGCCGTTATCCATAAGGTGCTGGCATAGTTCATAAATATTCGACGTGCGGTAGGCGAGGTGGCCAAAGTGCCGCCCATCGGACGGCAGCCCGTCGTCGCCGTCCCAGTTGTAGGTCAGTTCAACGGGGCATTCCTCTTGTCCGGGAGGGGCCATGAAAACCAGCGTGAACCGCCCGCCGTCGTTGTCGTAGCGGCGGGTTTCCCTGAGGCCGAGCAGTTCGTAAAAGGCCATGGATTTTTCGAGATCTTTGACGCGCACCATAGTGTGCAGATATTTGAGCGACATATCACGGTTCCTTTGCAAGTTGCATTGGTCCCGAGCTTAACGGGTGTCCTGCGGCTATGAAATGCGAAACTGCCCTGCGGTGCGCCCGATCCGTCAGCCGGCCCACAGGCGATGACGTCCGAGACCGGTAGCCGGACGGGCATTTTGTGGCCGCCGCGCGCTGTCGGGAATTGGCCGCAACATATGCGTTGCCGGGGGGCCGATCACCGGCACACATCTGGGGGGCAGCAATTGTACCGGTATCACGGTCAAGGCGACCAATCCCGATGTGAGCGCGGTGACGGCTACGGCAACGTCCGCCGATGGTTGACCGCTGAGGGGCTATACCTTCTTTACGTGGATACAACGACGTAAGGCATTTTGCGCGGCCCCGGCCCTGGGGGGGGCATTTTTGCAGCTGCGCGATGTCAGGGTGTGCGGCTGTGAAGCTCCATCGTGACGGTTCCGGTCCGGTTGAGTTTGTTCCATTGGCTTGTGCCACCCACAAGGGCGCGGAAGATGGCGCGCATGGAGGAGATATAAAGCAACTGGCGAAAGCCAAAGCGCAACAGCGGGATATAGAGCAGCAAGCGCCACTCCCATTTCTTTTCGAAATAGAAGACCGACAGCAGGTTGAACACGTCGACAAGTGTCAGCGCCAGATATGTGGCAATTGCGATGGTTGAAAGATTGCCAATCACCGCCGTGCCGTTCATCAGCAAGTCCGATCCAAACTGGAACAGCGTGATCACCAGAATGATGTCGATCACGGGATAAAGCAGACTGCCGATCAGTTGCAGCAACAGCGCATCGGTGATCGACACAAGCCCCACCACCTTGCCCTCGAGTACGGAGCGCCGATGCTTCCAGGCGACCTGCAACATGCCATATGACCACCTGAACCGTTGTTTCATCAGATCTTTGAGCGTTTCCGGGGCTTCGGTATAGGACCGCGCATCTTCTTGATACATGACCTTGTAACCGGCGCGGTGGATCGCGACGGTCAAATCGGCATCTTCGGTAATCGTCTCGCCTGAAACGTAGTTCGCTTTTTCGACAGCCGCTCTGCGCCATGCGCCGATGGCACCGGGCACCACCAGAATGCCGCCGAACGTCTCGTAGGCGCGGCGCACGAGAATCTGACTGATCTTGTATTCAATGGCCTGAAGAACGGTCAGTACATTGCCCGCATTGCCCACTTCGACCGTGCCCGCAACCGCGCCGACGCGTGGGTCCTGAAACGGTTGCACAATCATGCTGATGGCATCGGGATGCAAAAGCGTGTCAGCATCGACAATGATAAAGATCGGCGCTGACGACCGGGAAATCGCGAGGTCTTCGGCGTGCCATTTCCCGTGGTTTTCCTCGCGCAGGAGATTTACCTTTTCGTGGTGTTTCTGGAGGGTCTCTATGATCGCGACCGTATTGTCGGTCGATCCATCATCGACGACGGTGATTTCGAAGTTATCATAGTGTGACGCAAGGATGGATGTGATCGTCCGCGCGATCACCTTTTCTTCGTTATAGGCAGGCACGATGATGTTCACCGCTGGCCGGAAGGCGGGGTCAATCCCGGTCCGTGGCCGACGCAAGAGCGCCAGCACGAGGTAAATCGGCGCGCGGATCGTCACGATCAATGCCAGCAGCAGGATGTAGCCCTGCACGCCGATCCATGACAGCCCCAGAAACCCATAGGTAAAACGGTCGCGGGCGGGCGGCAGCGTGTTGGCGGGGGGCATGATCGTGACTGTGTCAAGACCGCCGATTTCGCGCACCGAACGAAAGGCAAATCCATCCCTGTCCAACGCCGCAAGAATGGTGGGGAGTGCCGCGACGACATCGGCGGCATTCTGGGGCGAGAAATCAAAGCTGAGAATATTGATATCGCGCGCAAGTGCCGCAGCCCTGACGTCCGACACCAGCCGCGTCGTGTCGATTTTGCCGAACGCCGCGGGAAGGCTGGCAAAGACCGGAATATATCCGCGCGCCAGAAGCGATTTCAACTGGTTCAATTCTGTCTCGCGCACGGGCAGCGGCCCGTTCAACGCAGGCGTACGGACGAGAATTGCCCCTATCCCCAGTTCTCCGGCCAGAATGCTTTGGGCCATGTTGTCGGTAATGCGCGACCAGATTTGCGTCGGCCACGATCTGCTTGTCTGCTGGGGTGAGGTTGTCCCGATCTGGTGGCCATGCGCCAGCACCTGTGCAAGCTGATCACGCGACAAAAGCAAATCAGACGCGCTGGCAAAGAAGGTCGTTTCGATGCCGTAGTCCGCGAGCAAGGTGAAAAGCTTTTGGGTGCTGGTCCTGTCGCCCAGACCGTTAAAGCTGAGAGCCAATGTTCCCGGACCGCCTGCGCCGAAGAAGGAAAAGGTCACCGGCTGCGGGATGCTTTGATACGTCTGGCCAACGATCCGGCCATCGCGCGCGTCGCGGTCTGTCTGTCTTAGCCCATCGGTCTGCGGGGCGGTCAGACGCGCAAAAGGGCCGTTGCCCGAGACGATCAGTTGATTGTCAAAGCGCAGCGGCCCGTCGATACCTGAATTGCCAGCGCGTGACTGATCCGCCGCGGTCAACTGGGTCCAGATTGACGGGTCTTCGTAACCCAGCGGCCAGACCGCCACCTGCTGTCCCGCGACCGCCAATGCGCGCTGACTGGCAAAGGAGATACCATCGAGCAACCAGATCTGGTTGATCCGCCTGCTTGCATCCAGATAGCGGATGTTGGTGTTTCCGGCGTCTGGCTGAAAGGTTATCGCACCCTGATGGATTGCGGCACGCTGCATCGCCATCGCGAAGGGGATACGCTCTGACTGGCGCTGGCCGCTGCGCCATGCCGTGCCAAACCCCCCGATTGCGAGGATGCTTTTTTCGGCGGGGACGAGGGCATTGAACCGTGGGATGTCATTTTCGGATCGGGTTTGCGAGGCTGTTGGCGAGGTTGGCCCGGGTTGCGGGTCGAACGTTATGGCGACGGCCCGATCGACGTCTTGCACCAAGGCCGCGTCCGTCCAAAATGCCGCGCCCGCTGTGCCGATAAGGCAGGTTTCCAGCCCCGACCCGGTCAATCCGGCCCGAAGGGCGTTCAGCACGCGGCGCAGGACAACATGTGGCGTATTGGGATAGTCCGTGAGGTCCAGACAGACCCCGCCATCGCGGACCGGTGGCGCAAGGGTTTGCAGGCTTTGCAGAAAAGGCTGGCTGGCCAGTATCGTTTCAACCGTATCGCGGCCCAATCCTGCCGAGGGGCGAATGATCGGATAGCCTGCGGGGACTCTTTGCCACAAGAACGGGTCGCGGAGGTCATCCAGCGGAAAGGCCCCGGCATCGCTGCCGCGCAGCATGATTTACGGACCGACGGCACCAAATGTGTAGGCGTCGTAAAGGACGCTATCCAAATTTCGGCAGTTGGCCCGAAGACCTGACAATGCGGTTGGATCATTGAAGGGAAGATACCCCGCCACGCCGACAGACCGGAAGGAACGCGGCAACAAGCGCAGGCCGCAATCTGACCCGGTTGCCGATGCCATCACCAGCAGGCGGGCGGTGCCGATTGCGTTCAAATCATCCCGTGCGACGGCCAGCGGCAGGATTTCAGCAGCTTGTGCTGACGGCGCGGGCAGGGTGTAGGTGCGGTAGAGAAAATCGGTGGTCCAGACGGTGATCACGGAAAATATCAGCAAAACCGCAAGGCCCAGACGCCGCGCACGTTGGCCGGACAAGTCCTCAAAAACTCTTTGAGGATCGGGCAATCGGAAAACTTCTGTTTTCTCCAGCTTGTTCAACTTTCGCCCCGCGCACTCATCACATACCTGCCAAGACAGGACCACTACAAATCCCATGTTACCATAAGATGCGGGTTTGCAGCTAGCGAAAGCTGGATTTTAGGCAATGTATCGGGTAGCATAGCTGGATAATCGAGAAATTATTCAAGATTGAAAATGATCAGTCGCCGCACCGTGATCATGGCAACGACCGCACTACCGTTCGTGCATTTGCCTGTGCGCGCATGGGCTGATGACGCGTCGCAAAAATCACTGTTCCTGCTCTTGGATGCAACGGCGCAAGACCTGCGGATCAATGATATTCGGCCTGTTGTCAGCGCCTTTGTCGCTGCCGGGATATCGGTTTCCGTCGTGTTGCCTGCCCTGTCAGACGCGGGGCCATCGGCGGCGCGGTCTGACGCAATTTACAGGTTTGCCGCCGAACGCGCGCTGGCAGAGCCGGGGCTTGTGGACATTGTCGTGGGCCTGCCGGAAATAACGGCCACGCGACGCTATGAGGTTTTGCGTGCCCTGACCGAGGCGCGGCGCGGAATGGTGGGCATCTGGGGTATGCCCGCGCCGCCGGTCATTGCCACATGGCAGCCCGCGACATATCCCAAGGTCGATCCCTATGCGATGCGATCAGCGGGCTTTCGGGTGCGATTTACCTTGCCCGAAACAGGCGGCGCGTCAGGTCTTGTGCCGCAAAGTTCCATCGCAGCACCGGATTGGGGGCAACTTGAACTTGCAGGTGGTGCGGCGGTGACGCTGGGTGCCGATGCCGGTAAGATACTGGGCGACATGGATGCCGCCGTCGGTGATCAGGTTCTTATGATTTCGCTGCGCCCCGGCGATACGGTTCCACAGGCCGCGCGTTGGATTGACCATCTGCAACAGGCTGTTTGGGACGGGCGGATTTTCACGACGAGATCATCGGATTACATCCTTCAGGTCAGGCCGGGCGCGTCAAAGCTGATCGGACTGCTGATGGACGCGCGTGGCCATGCGGCGCAGACCGCGTCAATGGCCGCCTTCATGCAGGACCTTGACCGAAGCAATTTTGCCTTTGGGCGGCTGGCGGATGGGTCAGCCGCGATCAAGGGCGATTGTATCCCCATTGCAGACGACGGGCCGGATGCGCCAAGCGATTGCGTGCTGTTGTCGGACGACACGGCGCTTGCGGGCGACAGTCTTGGGCGGATCGTTTTGCAGCCTTCGCATTTGGCAACCGGCTGGAGCGGCCCGGATGAGAACGGCAGGTTCGTCGTGCCGCTGGCCCGGTTCCATCCGGCGCAGTTTCTGCGGTCTCTGGACGCCGATCCAATGACGGACGCGGTTGTGCTGGTTTCCGCAGACGATGTTGCCACACCGCTGCAGCGGCAATCGCTGCTGGCGCAGTTTCAATTGGCGCGGCAGGACGGTTTGGCGCAATTCCATGGCGTGACGGATTATGTGGATGCACATTTGGCACCTGACGAGATCCTTGCGCGATATTGGTCAGACCGGCGTCGCAAGACCCAAGGCATGTCCGCGCCGACGGTCATGGGCACGGGCGACCGCGCGGCGTATCTGGATGATGCGGCATGGGCGTGGCGCTATCTTGATGAAACCGCGCATCGTGCAACGGGAGTTTGCGCGGGCACACGGCAGGGCGGGGCCAGTGTCACGCTGAACCGAGACGTGACGTTTTGGGATGTGGCAAGCCAGATTCAGGGGACTATTGCCGCCCAAGAACTGGGGCTTGTGGCAAGAGAAGACGCGCAGGGGCGCATCGGTCTGGTCCTTGGGAATTTGCCGACCACCGCGATCGAAGGGCTGTCCTTGCCCACGGCCCTGTTCGATTCCGGGACGCTTGCGATCGTGAATGCGGGGTTTGATTCCTGCGACGTGGGGCGGTTTCTTTTGTCGTTGAAATGTGCGGTTGATGCGGGGTTGCTGACACCTGATCAGGCGAAAACGGTCGTGGGCCGATGGGATTTGCCGGCAACGATCAAGGATGGGCGGGCCTTTGGGTATGCCAGCGGCCAATGGCGGGATGTGACCCTGTCGCATTGCACGGCCTACGCACGACAGGGCTATGCCGCGTGGGGAATGCCGATGACGGACCCGATGCCCGCCGTCGATGAAAAAAGCACCGCAGATCATTATCTGCGCTTGCTATATATGGCCGACGATGTGGGCCATTATGGCACGGAACCGTACCTGTTGGAGGCGATAGAGGGGCGTCTGAGCGCGCAATCGCGTTATCTGGCCGATATCTTGTTCGATGCGCAGCTGAGCTGGTTTGAGGACACCGGGCGTTTCAAATGCATTTCCGAGGCCCCGCTCAACTTTGCGCCATGGTTCAGTTTTCAGGGGCTTCGGCTTGGCCGGGAAGGGGAGAGTGCCTGGGTCGTTTCAAGCCGGAGCCGCGATCCACGGCATTCCAGCCCGGCGTTCCTGAGACGCGCCGCCGTGATCAGCGCCAAATCGGCCTATTTATGGTCGGCGGTCTATCCGCATGCCTATTCTGACACACTTGTCGGCGTGATCCGTGAAAACGGACGGTCGGACGGTGGTGGCTTCTGCGTCGGGCTGTTCGAAAGCGACTTGTCTGCGATGCGTGACTACAGTGACTTGAATACCAACGGCATTATTTTGCAGGCCATCGCCCATAAATTCCGCGACCGATCCTGAATGCGCGGTCAGTTGTTGAGCGCAACCACCTGCGGATCGCCGGGGCCGAAAGGGATATCATAGCCGTTCAGTTTTTCGATATAATTGGACAGGGGCATGCCATAAGGATCGCGCAGATCTGCCCGCCCATCCGATTTGATGTATTGCGCCAGCGATCCCGCACCCAGCAGATGCGCCGCGGCGAGCATGCCGCTTGGCGTCAGTTCCATCGCGCCGACTTCGGTCCAGGCATAGCTGTCGATCTGCTGATCCTCGATGTAGCCCCACATGACATGCATCCATTCCACGGCCGCATCATCCTGGACCGCCGGGGCGTTGAGAAACTGGTTGGTCGAGTTGATCCCGTTTTTGCCGGTCCAGCCACCACTGAAGTTGTTGTCATATGGGTCGCGGTCGCGGCTGACGTAGCCGAGGTCAATCAGTGCCGCCTCGCCAAATTGATAGGCGCCGATGAAATTGAGTGAATTGACGATTTGATAGTCCCCGCCGGATTCCATCATTTTCAAGGCGATAAGAAATGCGCCAAAATTTGACATAGACATAGTCCTCTCGGGCCCGCGACAAGCGGACGAGCAAAGGTAGTGCGACGCCAAGACGGAAAATCCAGATCGGATTCCCGTGCGGACGCCAATGAAGTTGCCGGAGCCTGCTCGGTTTGTTTGTCTTTGTTGTGATCGATTTTAGGACCGTATTGGCCAATTGCGGCCACATTAAGAACGCATGACCGATCTTGGGTCAACAAGGCAGCGCATCACCACACATGGGGTCATTTGCGCGAAACCCCGCCTATGCGGGCAATTCTTTGCCAATGTTCTTCTGAAATTGACGCAAATCATGGCAACAGACGGTGCCTGACTTGCAAGGCGACTTGCCGACGCAGACGCTTGCCCTGAATAACTGTGCTTTTTCTTGAAAATGGAGGCCGTCGCTCATAGCGTAAGGCATATTCGTTTCATGGGTCGATGGGCGGGGCCAGTGAAGCCCGCCGCGACCGGATTTGAGAAGTAGCCGCTTATGTTGTTTGTTATGCGCCAGTTACCTGCCCAGCGAACCGGCTTGTCGGTAAAGGATGGCGCATTCGGGGCCTGCAACGCGGGCGCATGCGCCGAACCACACAGCGGCGCAGCGAACAGATGCCGTGTCTTGCGTGGCCGCGCGGTGCGATTCGGGCAAGGGCACAGGTTTTTGGGTAACATCGCAAGACTGCGGGCTGCGGTGCCGCCGCGCATACCCGCAAAACGGCCAAACGCAGGCGCCCGAGGATGAACAATCACGCCGCAAGAAGATACCTGCTTGCAGTTGCGGCCATTGCAGCGATTGGATTGGGTCTTGTGGTTCTGGGACCGCACTTGCGTATCGGCACGGAAGGTTCACCGGCGCCGAAACGCGGTATCGTCACCATCACCTTTGACGACGCGGGCCTGTCGCAATACGACGTCGGTTTGCGGGTGGCGCGGGCCGAGGGCGTTGTCGGGACATTGTTTGTGCCAACCGGGCTGGTCACGGACGCGAATGAACCGTCCTGGGTGATGAGCTGGGATCAAATACGTGATTTCCGCGATGCCGGCTGGGAGATCGGTGCCCATGGTGCCCACCATCTGCCCATGACCCAACTTGGCCCCACGACGATGGAAAGCGAGCTGACCGATCCAATCGACGATATCGGTGCGCAAATCGGCGTGCCCCCTGTGTCGTTTTCGTCACCGTTCGGAGACTTCAACGATACGACGATCACAAGGATCATGGCATACTACGATTATCAACTTTCCTGGAAAGGCCACGGTGGCCGCAATCCCATCCCTGACATCGACCCGCGCTATATAGGGCGATTGGAAGTGATCCCGGCGATGAGTTCTGCCGAAGTCTGCGGCGAAATGGTGCGCGCCGCCGAGACGGGGACATGGCTGGTCTTGCTGTTTCACACCATCGTCGCAGGCGAGCCCGTCGCCTATGAGGTGTCCGAGGCGGTCTATACCGAAGTTGTCACCTGTCTGGGGCTGCTCACGCGCAGGGGCGTGGTCGAAAACATGACAGTCCGCGATGCGATGGCCCTGATCACCGCGCAAGAAAGGATGCCCACGCAATAGTGGCCATCCTGGGCATGCTTTTGTATGGCTGTCCGGGCCGCAGCGTGCGCAAGTTCCGGCCTGCCGCCGATGTCGGCATTGCCAAATAGGAACGTATCCAGACCATTCACGAAAGCGCGGTTGATTTTTATCCGCCGCAGCGCAGGTCAACCAAGTTTCAGGGAGAATTCCGTCGTGCATGAAGATTTTCAGATTGTTGGACAAAGTGACTATCATGCAATTCACCAATGGCAGTCCCTAGGGGAATTGAACCCCTCTTTTCAGGTTGAAAACCTGACGTCCTAACCGATAGACGAAGGGACCGCACTTGGTGTGGAGGTTTTAGGGAAAGCGCGGGCGGCGCGCAAGAGGGTATTTGTCGTTTTTTTGGCTTTTGTTCAGTGCGCGGGTGCGGCGTCTTCCAGGCGCAGTTGTACGGACTGCCGCCCTTGCCAGATATTGATTTCCAACCGCCCGGCAAGGTGGAACCGCGCGCCGTTGTGGCCCATCAGCATGGGCCCCAACGGGCCGTCCATTGCCCCAAAGCTGATGGCGTCGATCCGGGCACCCAAGCCGTCGCCAAAGCTTATTTTCAGGTGATTTGCGCCAACTTGCTTGGCAAACAGGATCTGGCAATCGGGAAAGGCAAAGCGCGGGGCAGGGGCACCGGCACCGAAGGGACCCGCATTTTCGATCTGATCAATCAGTTCAACGGTGGCGGCGCCGGGCATCAGGATGCCGTCAAGCCGCAGGTCCGCAGGGCCGATGTCACCCGCGCCTTGTTTGGCGAGTAAATCACCAAGGCGTTGCATCGCGGCATCAAGCTGGTCGCGTGCAACGGTCAGGCCTGCGGCCATCTTGTGCCCGCCGCCTTTGATCAGGAGCCCTTCGGCGGCGGTACGCTGAATTGCGGCACCCAGATCGATTCCCGAAACGGAGCGACCAGAGCCTTTGCCCTCGGGGCCGTCCAGACCGATCACAACGGCGGGGCGGTTGGTGGCTTCTTTCAGACGGGCCGCGACGATGCCGACAACGCCGGGGTGCCAGCCTTCGCCAGCCGCCCAGACCAGTGGGCCATCAAGGCCGCGTTCGGTGGCCTGTTCAAAGGCAAGGTCGCGCACCTGTGCTTCGACCTCGCGGCGTTCGGTGTTGAGTTGATCGAGGCGCGCGGCAAGCGCTGTGGCCTCGTGGCGGTCGATGGTGGCAAGCAGGCGCGCGCCCAGATCGGCCTTGCCGATGCGCCCGCCTGCGTTGACGCGCGGACCCAGCAGAAACCCGAGGTGATAGCTGGTGGGCGTCGCATCAAGCCCTGCGACATCGGCCAATGCGGTCAGGCCGATGCGCTGGCGGCGGGCCATGACGGTCAGGCCTTGCCGGACAAAGGCCCGGTTGACGCCGATCAGCGGCGCGACATCGGCAACGGTGGCCAGCGCGACAAGGTCCAGCATTGCCATCATGTCGGGGCCTTTTTCGCCCTTGGCGCGCAGTTGGCGGTTCGATTCGACCAGCATCAAGAACACGACGCCCGCAGCGCACAGGTGGCCCAGATCGCCGCTTTCGTCCTGCCGGTTGGGGTTCACAACGGCGAGGGCACCGGGCAGGGTTTCGCCGCCGAGGTGGTGATCCAGCACCACGACGTCGGCGCCTTTGGCGGCTGCAATGGGGCCGTGCGACAAGGTGCCACAGTCGACGCAGATGATCAGGTCGTGATCCCTGGCCAGCATTTCCATGGCTTCGTCATTGGGGCCGTAGCCTTCGTCGATGCGGTCGGGGATGTAGAGCGTGGACGGCAGGCCCATATCCCGCAGCCACGTGATAATGAGGGCCGCAGAGGTGCCGCCATCGACGTCATAATCGGCAAAGATCGCAATCTTTTCGCGGGTCGCGACCGCGTGCAGGAACCGCGCGGCGGCTTTTTCCATGTCGCGCATCGCATGGGGGTCAGGCAGCAGATCGCGCAGGGTCGGCGCAAGGAAGGTGGTCGCGTCTTCGGCACCGATGCCGCGCCGCACCAAGGTCCGGCAGAGTGGCGCCGGCAGGCCGGTGGCTTGGGTCATCGCCTCTGAGAGGCGGTCCTCTTCGACAGACGGACCGATCCAGCGCCGCCCCGTTGCAGAGGCGGCGACATTGAGAAAAGCGGGTTTATCTGGTGTGTTTATCATCAACTGCTACGATATGCGCGATCGGCGCAGTTGACCACGGCCATTAGCCCGTCGGGTTGCGATAACGCATGCGCCGGACGGATCCGGTCTTGGAGCGCATCAGGATCGTTTCAGCGGTCACGAACCCGACCTCGCGTTTGATCCCCGGCACCAGCGACCCGTCGGTGACGCCTGTCGCGGCGAAAATCACGTCGCCGGTGACCATATCGTCGCGGGTATAGACCCGGTCGAAATTGGTGATGCCGGCCTTTGTCGCGCGCGCGCGTTCATCATCATTGCGGAACATCAGGCGGCCGAAAATCTGCCCGCCCATGCATTTCAGCGCGGCGGCCGCGAGAACGCCCTCTGGTGCGCCTCCAGAGCCCATATACATGTCGATGCCCGTCGTGATGGGTTCGGCGCAATGCATCACGCCCGCCACATCGCCGTCGGTAATCAGGCGGATGGCAGCGCCAGTGCTGCGGATTTCGGCGATCATGTCTTCGTGCCTTGGACGTTCAAGGACGCAAACGGTGATGTCGTTGGTTGAACAGCCCTTGGCGGCGGCCAGCACCGAGACCCGTTCGGCCGGCGACATATCAAGGGTGACGACGCCGGTACGAAAGCCCGGCCCGACGGCGAGCTTGTCCATATAGACGTCGGGCGCGTGCAGCATGGACCCGCGTGGACCCATGGCAATAACGGCAAGCGCGTTGGGCATGTCCTTGGCCGTAAGTGTCGTGCCTTCGAGTGGATCAAGGGCGATGTCCACGCCGGGGCCGTTGCCGGTGCCGACTTCTTCGCCGATGAACAGCATTGGGGCTTCGTCACGTTCACCTTCGCCGATCACGACGACACCGGCGATGTCGAGCTTGTTCAGCTGGGTCCGCATCGCGTCTACGGCGGCCTGATCGGCGGCTTTTTCGTCACCGCGCCCAATGAGGGACGCGCAGGCAATCGCGGCGGCTTCTGACACGCGGGCAAGCCCGAGCGACAGCATACGGTCGTTGAAATCGGCAGGATTTAGCATCGGGTCGTCCTTTGATGGCGTGGAGCCCGTAAAGCCTGTCTGGGGTGCGTGGACAAGCCTGTTTGCGCTAAACGCCGGTCAGGCAGAATTTTCGGGAACATTCCGGTTCCCGACAGTCTGGAATGTTGCGGCGCCGTCAGACGGCTTCAATGCGAATCGCGACGGGGGTGCCGGATACGACGCCAGTGGCTTTGAAATCAGCCAGCGCCGCGTCCAGTGCGGTTCGTGTTGTCTTGTGCGTCACGATCAAGACGGGGGCTGTGATATCATGATGGTCATACTGGCGCATCCGGTCGATCGAAATCCCCGCCTCGCCCAAAGCATGGGCCACTTTCGCCAAGGCACCGGGTTTATCGAGAAGCAGCATCCGCAGGTAATAGGGGGCGGCGACGGCGGCGCGCGCCGCGCGTGCTTTTCGCAGTGTCCTGGCGGGCTGGCCAAAGGTTGAAATCCGCGCGCCACGTGCGATATCCATCACGTCGCCCATCACGGCACTGGCGGTCGGCCCCTCGCCGGCGCCGGGGCCGCGCAGCACGATCTGACCCACAGAATCACCTTCGAGCACAACCATGTTGGTGCCGCCCTGAAGTTGCCCGAGCGGCGACGTGTCGGGAACCAGACAGGGTGACATGCGTTGTTCCAGCCCCCGCCCGGTCATCTGCGCCACGCCAAGCAGTTTGATCTTGTAGCCCATATCGGCGGCCTGATGGATGTCTTCGATGGTGATGGACCCGATGCCCTCCAATTCGACGGCATCGAAATCAACCTGAGTGGCAAAGGCGATGGCAGAGAGCAGCGCCAGTTTATGACCGGCGTCAATGCCGCCCACATCCAATTCGGGGTCTGCTTCGAGATAGCCAAGCTGGTTGGCCTCGTCGAATACCGCATCATAGCTGAGCCCGGCGTCCTCCATCCGGGTCAGGATGTAGTTGCAACTGCCATTCATCACGCCAATGACACGGGTGATTGCATTTCCGGCAAGACCTTCGGTCAGCGCCTTGACCACGGGGATGCCACCGGCGACCGCAGCTTCGAACCGGATCACGAGGCCCGCCTCTTCGGCCATTTCAGCAAGGGCCTGACCGTGGATGGCCATCAGGGCCTTGTTCGCTGTCACCACGTCCTTGCCCGCTTTTATGGCGGCCTCGGTCGCGTGTTTGGCGGGGCCGTCGTGGCCACCCATGACTTCGATAAAGACATCGACGTCCGGGCGTTGGGCAAGGGTCACGGGATCGTCTTCCCAAGCATAACCGGAAAGATCGACCCCGCGGTTCTTGCTGCGCGAACGGGCCGACACGGCGCTGATCACGATGGGCCGGCCCGCACGGGTTTCGAGCAATGCACCGTGTTTTTGCACGATCCGTACAATGCCGATTCCGACGGTGCCAAGACCCGCAATTCCAAGGCGCAGTGGTTCAGTCATCGGCTTATATCCATCGGTTGGGGTATTTGAAAAACGTACTAGCGAATAGAACCACTTACTGCAACGCGGCGATGTCAGTCTGGCGCAGGCGGGCGGCGCGTGCCTGTAAGGCGGCGATGCGGCGGGCCAGTACCGTGTCATTTGTGGCCGTGTCGGTGGTTTGCTGCAAAAGCGGTGAGAGCGCCGTCAATTGCGGGTAGGGCGCATTGCGCGCCGTTGCGCTGACGGACCCTTCCAGGGCGGGAAACGGGGCGCAGGCGCCACAGCAGATCAGGAAAAGGGCGATGCGCATGATAGTCCCGGCGTTCACAGTGTTGCAGCAGGGTATCCGCTGCGCCCCGGTGAGGGCAAGACGTGCATCAAGGCTTTTCAACTGAACATCTGTTCAGTTAGATGCAGGGTATGGCGCGCAAGCAAGGTTCACATTCCGATATCACCGGCCCAAGGGTGCTTGAAACGGCGCTGCGCCTGATTGCGCAGCATGGGTTTGCAGCGGTGTCGATGCGCCAGATTGCGGCGGAGGTCGGTGTGCAGGCGGGCGCGCTGTATAATTACACACCTGATAAACAAAGCCTTTTGTTCGATTTGATGCGCAGCCACATGGCCGATTTGCTGAATGCGTTGGCCGCGGCTGACCTGCAGGGTGATGCGCTGGCACGGCTTGAAGGGTTCACCCGCTTCCATATCCGGTTTCATTTGCCGCGATCAGATCAGGTTTTTGTGTCTTATATGGAGCTGCGCAATCTCGCGCCCGAGAATTTCGCCGCGATTGAGGCGATGCGCCGCGATTACGAGGATGTGCTTGAGGATATTTTGCGTGCCGGCGAGGCCGAGGGGATATTTGCGGTCCCGGACACCCGTGTCGCCACGATGGCCCTGATCGCGATGCTGACGGGACTGAGCCATTGGTACCGCGAGGGCGGGCGGCTGGCGATGAATAAGATTGAGGCGATCTATTGGGATTTGGTGCGAAAGGCCGTCTCTGTCTAGGCATTCGCGCGTAGCTGGGATAGGCCGGGTTCATCACATGTAAGAGGGCAGGGATGTTTAACGCGGATGAAAATGGGGTCTATGCCCGGGTGCAAGCGTCGTCGGCGCGCAGGTTTTTTGCCTATGGCGTGCTTTTTTCGCTGGGGGCGCTGCTGATTTATGCGCCATTGGCAAAGCCACCTGCGTTGCCGTGGCTGGTGTTCATGCTTGGATTCGGTGGGTTGGTGTTGTGGCTGGCCGAGCAATTGCGCCGGGGCACCCGCGTGTCAATTGAATTAACCGAGACCGAAGTCCGCGACAGCACTGGCCGGGTTCTGGCACGGCTTGACGATGTGCGCAGTGTAGAGCGCGGCGCGCTTGCCATGAAGCCATCAAATGGGTTCACACTGGTTTTGAAGAGTAAAAAGCCCCGTGCCTGGGCGCCGGGGCTTTGGTGGCGTCTGGGCAACCGGGTTGGTGTTGGCGGCGTCACGTCGGCGGGCGAAGCGAAATTCATGGCGGAACAAATCGCCTTTCGTATCGCCACACGCGACGACTAGCAGATTTCGTCGCCGTTTGATGGGTCTGCCGGCGATGGATCAAAGCAAATTGTGCTCGTGAAGCGTGGGGTGATGACGGTGAACGACTGGAATTCGAGATCGTCCAGTCTTGTCCCGGTAAAAGGCCCCATGCCGATTGAGAAAGGCGCGCTGTATTGGATCCGGGTCTCTACCAGAATCGCCTTGTCGCCGTTTGCCATCAGAGGCAGCCTGTCGCGCAGACCTTCAAGGTCTGTGTTGGTCAGTTTTGATCCCATGCCACGATGACGTGACCAGACCACCATGTATTTGTCGGTTGATGCACGGTATTCGTAGACGGTTGCGCGGAAATCGGGGTCACTGTCCGATGATGTCAGGACGCGCAGCACATTACGTATCCCGACGAGATACTCCCAGCCGATCGGCGTTTGTTCACGGCTGATCATGTCTGCGATGGTCAAACCGGCGCGCGTGCTGATTGATTCCGCCCGAAACACATCAAAGTACACAAGGGTCGAGAGCAGTGCCCAAACCAGCATCGGCACGACCAGCAGCAGCTCAACAGACATGTTGCCTGCGTCATCTTCGTGAAAGTCACGCAGTAATTTCGCGATTTTGGTCATTGCGCAAATGGCTCCACAACAAATGCCGAGGTTGCGACCAGCGCATAGGACCCCTGTGCGGCGCTGCTTGTATTGCTATCGGCAATGGCCTTGCCAATACCAGAGGTTGGCAGCATCGGATCGAACCGGGCGCAGACGCGCAGGATCAAGAGTTCATTATTGGATCCGTTCGTAAATTCGATCACAGGCTGCACGGCGGCACCCCGATCGATGCATTTCACGACAGGATCGACCGCAGCCCAGTTGCGTGGGTTGCGCCGCACCATTTCGAGTTCAAGCTGACTGGTGCAATTGGGGATAATGCCGGCCACATCGCAAATCCGCTCGCGGAGCGTTTCGCGGGTGGGGTTCGGCATCCGTCCGATCCGCACATCCCGTACGGCAATATCGACTCCGCGCTCTAACATGACATGGCGCGCAGAGATCATGCCGTTTTCGTAGGTCATCAGGAAGAACATGAAAAAAACCGGAAACACGATCACGAATTCAAGCGTGGCCGTGCCGTCCTCGGACGCCCGAAACCGTCGGAGCAAGGTTTTGAGTGTTGCGAATGCGCGTGTCAAAGGCTCAACCTCAGGTCCGTAATCTGTTCGGCGATATTGGCGAAAATATCGTTGAGCGCGGCACCTTCGGTTTCAAAGTAATGCGCGGATGATGAGGCACAGTCGCGCATTTCATCTTCACCATGGGATGTGGCACCCATCGCAATCGCAAAAATTGTGATATTCTGGGCTTTGGCGGCGTCACACAAGCTTTGCATCATGGTGTCTGCCTGCCACGCAGTATAGCCATTGTAGGTCAATGAATTGAGCGAAATCCGCCGCGATCGAGGGGACAGGTGATAATACCAGTATCTTTGGTTATAGGTTCTCCAGCGCAGCTGTTCTTCTGCTGTGTCGTAGTATTTCGTTTTGAGCCGCCGCCCTGCGACGTTTTCACCATCGGTCATCAGGACCATGTATTTCACGGTATCCAATGCCGAGCTGGCTGTCGGGTAATCCGACGGGCGCAGACCCGCAAACGCGGGGTCGATGCTTGGCATTCCAGCGATCAAAGGGCGCATTGATGGGTCAAGCAGCGACAGGCCCCATTTCAGGCCAAGATGGATCGCGGTGTAGGTCCGGGGGCTGTATTGGTTGATGGCTGCCTTCAGAACATCCGCATCCTGGCTTAACGGAATGATGCCTTCGAAGCTTTCTTTTGGACAGCTTGGTTCACGCACCGTGCCGTCGCCGGAGCTTGAATAATAGTCAAATGTTTCAACTTGCCGATAGGTCCGGGAAATGTCGAATTCGGTGGTGTTGAATTCGGACGGCAGGAAGTCGACGCAACGGGACGGATTTAATCCGGCGGTCACTGCGGGGTCCACAGGATCACTGCCCGACACGGTCATCGGAATAGGTTCGGTGGTCAACGCAGCAAACAGTTCATCACCAATGCTGACGTTTGCCGAATAGGCCACCAATGATATGGAAATCTGATCTTCGTATTCCGGCTTGAGCAGCTCATCGATAAAATTGGTCGCAGCGGTGCGCAGCAGTCGATACCTGTAATTTCTGGCGCTGCTGACCCAGCTGCCCATCGAACCGGAGATATCCAGGACCAGGGATATTTCGATATTACCTGTCCCCTCGATCGCGGCGGATTTCGCGGGGGCTTCCAAAGTGTCGATACCGACGAGTTTGAGGTAGAAAGTGTTCAAAGCCAACTCTGACCGCACCTCTACAGAGCGCGAGCCGACCTGCGTGCCGATGATCGGTTCGCCGATGATGGCACCGTCAAATCCGGCCTTGTCGAAATAGTCGATCACGACGGCTTTGGCATCTAGGCTTTGGTCAAGTTCGGCGGCGGCCAGCACGGCCCGGTCCGACACGCTTTGCAACAAAGCGCGCCGCGATTCGAAGCGCATGAAATCAACGGCCATACCGCCGAGCACCAGCATGAGGACCAATAGCAACAAGGCCATGATCAAGATACTGCCTTCCTCATTGCGCGCAAACTTGCCCAGAAACGTCGTCGGGGCCGGTTTCACATCGGAAGCGATTGCAGTTCTAACAATCTTGCGTGGTCTGAACATCATGTTATCCCTCGTGGCAGCGCAGCGCGTAATCATACCGCCAAAGCGGTACTCACACATCCCCAAACCACATCAAAGCACACCACTGTGGCAAAATTGGGGCGAAATCATCGCCGTAAGGCTGATTCAATCGCGCAAAATGTGACATTCCGAATGAAATTACAAAATTGCCCAACCGTTGGAAACAATGCGGCGGGGTGCGATTGTGCTGCGAAAAGTCAGGGGCGCGGGAAATCTTCCTTTTTTCTAAACTGCCCATTTTTTAGACGCCTTTAAGAGAATCATCGCTATGTTGCGCGAAGGGCCATTTGAGACCCGTCACTACCGGCAAAGCCGGAGCAGGAAGGAAGAATTATGACTGCGCACCAGTCCCCCATTGAACCTAGTTTCCGCCAATCCGTTGATATGATGTTCAACAGGGCCGTGGCCCTGATGGACCTTAGTCCGGGTCTTGAGGAAAAAATCAGGGTTTGCAATGCCACGTATACCGTCCGTTTCGGTGTCCGCCTGCGCGGCGCGCTGCATACGTTTACCGGGTATCGGTCTGTGCATTCCGAGCATATGGAACCTGTCAAAGGCGGTATCCGCTTTGCGCTGAGCGTCAATCAGGACGAGGTCGAGGCGCTGGCGGCGTTGATGACGTATAAATGCGCCTTGGTCGAAGCCCCGTTTGGCGGCTCCAAGGGTGGTCTTTGCATCGACCCGCGCGCATGGAACGAACACGAGCTTGAGTTGATCACGCGCCGCTTTGCCTATGAGCTGATCAAACGTGACCTGATCAACCCTGCGCAAAACGTCCCCGCACCCGACATGGGCACCGGCGAGCGCGAGATGGCCTGGATCGCCGACCAGTACAAGCGCATGAACACGACAGATATCAACGGCGCTGCCTGCGTCACGGGCAAGCCGTTGAATGCGGGCGGTATCGCGGGCCGGATCGAGGCGACAGGCCGTGGCGTGCAATATGCGCTGCAAGAGTTTTTCCGCTATCCCGAAGACGTGGCGATTGCCAATCTGTCGGGCACGCTCAAGGGAAAGCGCGTCATTGTGCAAGGTCTGGGCAACGTGGGGTATCACGCCGCCAAGTTCCTGTCAGAGGAAGACGGCGCGATCGTCACGGGGATCATCGAACGCGACGGTGCATTGCACGACGAGGCCGGTCTGGATGTCGAAGCCGTGCATGCCTGGATCGCGAAACACGGCGGCGTGACGGGTTACCCCGCTGCCAATCACCACACCGATGGTGCGGCGTTGCTGGAAGCTGAATGCGATATCCTGATCCCGGCGGCGCTTGAGGGGGTGATCAACCTGTCGAATGCGGACCGGATCAAAGCCCCCCTGATCGTCGAGGCCGCCAACGGTCCGATTACAGCCGGTGCCGATGATATTCTGCGCGAAAAGGGCTGTGTGATCATCCCTGATATGTATGCCAACGCCGGCGGTGTGACCGTGTCCTACTTTGAGTGGGTCAAGAACCTGTCGCATATCCGCTTTGGCCGGATGCAGCGGCGGGCCGAAGAAAGCCGTCACCAGCTTGTCGTGGACGAGTTGGAGCGGCTGTCGGCGGATAAGGGACTTGGGTGGGAGCTGAGCCCCAACTTCAAGGAACGCTATCTGCGTGGCGCGGGCGAGCTGGAGCTGGTCCGGTCCGGTCTGGATGACACGATGCGCGCGGCCTATCAGGCGATGCGTGCGGTGTGGCATGGCCGTGACGATGTGAAGGACCTGCGCACGGCGGCCTATTTGGTGTCGATCCGCAAAGTGGCTGACAGCTATCGGGCCAAAGGGCTTTAGGCCCTCAAGCGCAAGGCGTATGCCTTGCACATCTGCGTACGCGCGATCAGGGGGAACTTTGGTCGGGCGTATGTTGGGTTGTCTTGGCAGCCCGATGCAGCAGGTGAACACGATTGGCACAGCTTGCCCCGCCGTGCGCGGTGCCAAGAGCGGATACGCCCCATGTCCCGGCGCGCGTTTCATATAACAGAGATCGGAATTGATACGACCTGTCGCCCATCGCCTCTGCTGCGTCGAAAAGAGGACATGCAGTGAAAGCCAACCCTTGCTAGTCTTGTCCTGCAGGCAAGGGGACGTTGCATGGGATATTCCGGTTTCCGGGTCATCAAAGAGGGGCTTTTCGGCCAACGGGGTTGGAAACCTGTCTGGCGTGATCCCGAACCCAAAGCTGCATATGATGCTGTGATCATCGGCGGCGGGGGGCACGGTCTTTCTACCGCTTACTATTTGGCCAAGGAGCATGGGCTGACCAATATCGCGGTGCTGGAAAAAGGGTATATCGGCGGCGGCAATGTGGGCCGGAATACCACCATTGTGCGCGCCAATTATTTCCTGCCCGGCAATGCCGAGTTTTATTCCCATTCCCTGAAGTTATGGGAGGGGATGGCGCAGGACCTGAACTATAACGTCATGCATTCGCAGCGCGGGCTGATCAATCTGTTTCATTCCGATGGCCAGCGTGATGCCTTCGTGCGGCGCGGCAACGCGATGATCAATCAAGGCGATGATGCCGTTTTGCTGGACCGCGAAGGCGTGCGCCGCCATTTGCCCTATCTTGATTTCGACAACGTCCGTTTTCCGATTTATGGCGGGTTGCTGCATCCGCGGGGCGGCACCGCCCGGCACGATGCGGTGGCATGGGGCTATGCGCGTGGCGCGGATCAGCGCGGCGTTGATATCATCCAGAATTGCGAAGTCACCGGCATTGATATCGAGGGCGGCGTCGTCAAGGGCGTGCAGACGACGCGCGGGGTAATCCGGGCCAAGAAGGTTGGGATTGTCGTGGCCGGTCGGTCCGGGCAGGTCGCCGCGATGGCGGGAATGCGCCTGCCGATCGAAAGCCATGTGTTGCAGGCCTTTGTCACCGAAGGGCTGAAGCCGATCATTGATCATGTCGTCAGTTTTGGCATGGGCCATTTTTACATCAGCCAGTCCGACAAGGGCGGGCTGGTTTTTGGTGGCGATCTGGATTTTTACAGCTCTTACGCCGCGCGGGGGAACCTGCCGATGAAGGAGCATGTGATGGATGCGGCGATGACGCTGATGCCGGTGATCGGCAAGGCGCGCGTCTTGCGGTCATGGGGCGGGATCATGGATATGACGCCTGATGGGTCGCCGATTATTGACAAGACCCCGACCGAGGGGCTTTTTGTGGATTGCGGCTGGTGTTACGGCGGGTTCAAGGCGGTGCCGGGGTCCGGTTTCAGCTTTGCGCATCTGATGGCGACGGGGCAGCACCATGAACCCGCAGCCAAGTTCCGGCTGGACAGGTTCCGCACCGGCGTGGGCCTGATGGACGAAGAGGGCACCGGCTCTCAGCATAATTTGCATTAGGGGATAGGGATGCGGATCAATTGCCCCAACTGCGGGACGCGCGACCGGCGCGAGTTTTATTATCAGGGTGATGCACTGGCGCTGGATCGTCCCGCACCTGATGCGGGACCTCTTGTGTGGGATGATTATTTGCACAATCGGAAAAATCCGGCGGGCGAAACCCGCGATCTTTGGTTCCACGAGGCGGGCTGCGGCGCATGGCTGGTGGTGGAACGCAACACGCTGACCCATGCCATCCACAGCGCGACCCTTGCTGAAACGGCCATCCGATGAGGCTGCGTGACCCCGCAAACACCGTCAGTTTCACCTTTGACGGGCAGCGTCTTGGGGGGGTTGCCGGAGAGCCTGTGGCGGCGGCGCTGCTGGCCAATGGTATAAAGCTGGTCGCGCGGTCGTTCAAATACCACCGCCCACGCGGCATCATGTCTGCGGGATCCGAAGAGCAGAACGCACTGGTCACCATCGGGCGCGGGGCGCAAACCGAACCCAATGTGCGGGCCACGACACTGGAGGTATCCGACGGGTTGGAGGTGTTCAGTCAAAACGCCTGGCCAAGCCTGAAGCATGATCTGATGGCTGTGAACGATCTGATTTCGCCGTTTCTGGGGGCGGGGTTTTATTACAAGACGTTCATGTGGCCCCGCGCGTTCTGGGAAAAGGTCTATGAACCGATCATTCGCCGTGCCGCTGGCCTTGGCGGCCTGAGCGGTCTGCGCAATGAGGACCGCTATGAAAAGGCGTTCGCATTTTGTGATGTGCTCGTGATTGGTGCGGGGCCTGCGGGGGTGATGGCGGCCTTGACCGCGGGCCGGGCGGGGGCGGATGTGATCCTTGCCGATGAAGATACCGCGATGGGCGGGCGTCTGCTGCGCGAGGTGGAACAGATTGACGGCAGGCCTGCGGTGGATTGGGTTGCCGATGCTCTTGGTGAGCTTCAGGCGATGGAAAACGTCCGTCTTATGACCCGGACGACGGTGACGGGTGCGTATGATCAGGGCACTTTTGGCGCATTGGAACGCGTGGCCGGGCCGCGCGCGCCGGACAAGCCGCTGGAGTGTTTCTGGCGCATTGTCGCGCAGCGGTCGATTTTATGTGCCGGTGCGTTGGAACGCCCGATTGCGTTCCCCAACAATGACCGGCCCGGGATCATGATGGCCAGCGCGGTACGCGCCTATGTCAACCGCTGGGGCGTGGCGCCCGGCAAGTCGGTTACCGTTTTCGCTAACAATGATGACGCCCACCGCACCGCACGCGATCTGGTCGCGGCGGGGGTCAAGGTTGCGGCAGTGATCGACAGCCGCGAAGAGGTGGCCATTGCCGGCGATTACCCGATCTTTGTGGGCGGTCAGGTGACCGCAACAAAGGGCCGTTACGCGCTTGAAACGATTACGGTTTCGCATGCCGGCGGTGTTCGCGAGATACGCACTGATTGCCTTGCGATGTCGGGTGGCTGGAATCCGACCGTGCATCTGACCTGCCACATGAACGGGCGGCCCGCATGGCGCGAGGATATCGCGTCATTCGTGCCGACGCCGGATAGTATTCCGGGGATGGTGACGGCAGGGGCCTGCAATGGCAGTTTCAGCACGGCCGCCTGTCTGGCCGAAGGGGCCGCGGTTGCCGTGCAGGTCGCGCGCGGTCTGGGGCGCCAGGCAGAGGCGGCGGTTCCGGTCGCTGACGACAGTGCCTATGTGATCACGCCCCTGTGGGCCGTTCCGGGCAAGGGCCGCAAGTGGATTGATTTCCAGAACGATGTGCATGTGAAAGATATCAAGTTGGCCGCCCAGGAGAATTTCCGGTCGGTCGAGCATATGAAGCGCTATACCACCCAGGGGATGGCACCGGATCAGGGAAAGTCATCCAATGTTGTGGCGCTTGCCGTGTTGGCAGATGCGACCGGGCGCGGGATACCACAGACCGGGACCACGACGTTCCGCCCGCCCTATGTGCCCGTGTCGATTGCCGCGATGGGGGCCGGATCGCAGGGCAAAGGCTTTGCGCCCGAACGGCTGACCACATCGCATCAGGTCAGTGTCGCGCGCGGTGCCCCCATGATTGAGGCGGGGCTGTGGTATCGGCCCAGCTATTTCCCGCTGCCCGGCGAGACGACATGGCGGCAATCATGTGACCGCGAGGTGGGTTTCGTGCGCAATGCCGTGGGGGTCTGCGATGTCTCCACGCTGGGCAAGATTGACATTCAGGGGCCGGATGCGGCGGCGCTCCTGGATTTTGTTTACGCCAACATGTTTTCGACGCTGAGGGTCGGCCGTGTCCGCTATGGGCTGATGCTGCGCGAGGATGGTCATGTGCTGGATGATGGCACGACCGCGCGCTTGGCAGAGGGCCATTTCGTGATGACGACCACGACTGCGGCGGCGGGCCTTGTGATGCGGCATCTGGCATTCGTCCTGCAGGCTTTGCGGCCTGATCTGGATGCGCGGGTGATGTCCGTCACGGAACAATGGGCGCAGTTTGCGGTGGCGGGCCCAAGGGCGCGTGAATTGTTGAATTCCATTCTGGATCAAGAGATCGGCAATGATACGTGGCCGTTCATGGCCTGCGGTGCGGTGTCGGTTGCCGGGGTGCAGGGGCGGCTTTTCCGCGTCTCATTCTCGGGCGAGCATGCGTATGAGATCGCCGTGCCGGCCCGGCGTGGCGAGAGCCTGTTTCGGATGCTGGTCACGCAGGCCGAGATGTTGGGTGGCGGTCCTTATGGGATGGAGGCGCTGAATGTGCTGCGGATCGAAAAGGGCTTTATCACCCATGCGGAAATCCACGGACGCACGACGGCCTTTGATATCGGCATGGACCGCATGGTGAGCCTGAAGAAAGATTGCATCGGTCAGGCGGCATCGCGCAGGCCGGGGTTGCGGGACGATAGCCGCGCGCAGTTGGTGGGGCTGCGGCCGCTGGATGCGGCAGAGGCGCTGACGGCGGGTGCGCATCTGTTTGCCAAAGACGCGAAAGCGGTCCGCGTGAATGATCTCGGATATGTGACATCGGTGTGCTATTCGCCGACGTTGCAGACGTATTTGGGCATGGCGTTTCTGCGCGGCGGGCCAGCGCGGCTTGGCGAGGTGATCCGCGTCGTCGATCATCTGCGCGGGATTGATGCGGTGGCCGAGGTGTGTGATCCGGTTTTCCTTGACCCAGAGGGAGGGCGTGCACGTGGTTAATTTGCTTGCGGTGCCGCCCGGTGCCGGGATTTTGCCACGATCTGCGGGTGGGGTCGCCTTGACGGAGGTGGTCGTGGACATTGCGCTGTCGGTGATGCCTTTCGCCGGACAACATGATGCTGTCGCAGCAGCCTTGCGCGATCAAATCGGGGTTGGTCTGCCGCTGGCCAATCGGTGGGTTGGCCGTGGTGAGGCAAGGGTCCAGTGGTTTGGGCATGGAACATGGTTGGTAACAGGTGCGGTCGCGCTTGAGGGTTTGGCGGCGGTCACGGATCAAAGTGATGCCTGGGGGGTCGTCCGGGTCGCGGGGGCGGGCGTGGAAGACGTGCTGGCGCGGCTGGTGCCGATGGATCTGCGGTTGGCGCGCTTTGATGTGGGGGCTGCGGCGCGCACGATGCTGGGGCATATGTCGGTGGCCGTGGCGCGGGTGGATACCCAGGCGTTTGACGTGATGGTGATGCGGTCGATGGCGGCCACGCTGGTGCATGATCTTGATGGTGCGATGCGGGGTGTCGCGGCGCGCGGATCAAATTTCTAGAAATTTGATGCCTCCGGCGGGGATATTTTCGCTTGGAAGAAGCGATTGGCCTTTGCGTCACAATAGCCGATAATGGAGGTATGAGTCTGCCTCCCGGTTTCCTTGATGAGTTGCGCACCCGGCTGTCCCTTGGGCAGGTTGTTGGGCGCAAAGTCATGTGGGACACACGCAAGTCCAATCAGGGCAAGGGCGACCTATGGGCGCCGTGCCCCTTTCATCAGGAAAAATCCGCCAGCTTTCATGTGGATGATCGTAAAGGTTTTTATTATTGCTTTGGCTGTCACGCGAAGGGCGATGCGATTTCATTTGTCCGCGAGACCGAGAATGTCAGCTTCATGGAAGCAGTGCAAATTCTGGCCGCCGAGGCCGGGATGCCCGTGCCGGAAAACGACCCTCAGGCCCAGCAGAAAGCTGATCAGCGGACCGGCCTGACGGAGGTGATGGAGCAGGCCGTGCAATGGCATCGGCTTCAGTTGCAGACTGCGGCGGCGGCGGAGGCGCGCGATTATCTGGTGCGTCGTGGCTTGAGCCCGGAGGCGCAGGCGCGTTGGGACATCGGTTTTGCGCCCGACAATGGCGGCATTTTGGCCTATTTGACGGGTAAGGGGATTGATCCCAAGTTGGTCATCGAGGCGGGGCTTGCTGCGCCAAGTGAACGGGGTGGCGCGCCATATGACCGGTTTCGTGGCCGCATTATTTTCCCGATTCGCGATGGACGGGACCGACCCATTGGGTTGGGCGGGCGCGCAATGGACCCCAATGCGCGTGCGAAATACCTGAATTCGCCCGAGACGCCGCTGTTTGACAAGGGGCGCAGCCTGTATAATCAGGGGCCTGCGCGTGGCGCTGCGGGCAAGGGTCTGCCGCTGATCGTGGCCGAAGGTTACATGGATGTGATTGCCCTGTCAGAGGCGGGGTTCGGGGCGGTCGTGGCGCCGCTTGGCACGGCGATTACCGAACATCAGCTACGCCTGTTATGGCGTATCGCGCCCGAGCCGATCATCGCGCTGGATGGCGATACGGCAGGTTTGCGGGCCGCCATGCGTGTGATTGATGTGGCGCTGCCGCTGTTGGAGGCGGGGCAATCGCTGCGATTTGCGTTGATGCCAGAGGGGCTTGACCCCGATGATCTGATCAAGACGCAGGGGGCTGGGGCCATGCAGAAGCTGCTTGATGGTGCCATTCCCATGGTGCAACTGTTGTGGCAGCGCGAAACCGAGGGCAAGAGTATCGACAGCCCCGAGCGCAAGGCTGCTTTGGACAAGGTGTTGCGCGAAAAGATCAAGTTGATTGCCGATCCGTCGATCCGAAATCACTATGGCGATGCGATCAAACAGATGCGCTGGGAGTTGTTCAGCAACCGCAGGCCTGCGGCGCGCAGGAATTTGCAAAAAGCCTGGTCGCGCAATCAAGACCCCTGGCAGCGCGATATCAGCCCGGTTGCGACCAGCAAGATGTCATTTCTGGGTGCGGGAGCGGCGGATGAAGATCATCTGCGCGAGGCGGTCATTCTGGCGACCCTGATCGCCACCCCGGCTGTTGCCCCGGAATTCGAGATGATCCTTGAACGGATGGACAGTCGTGACGCCGGACATCGCGATATTTTGGCCAGCATCTTGCGGCATCTGGGCAACCATGATTTGGGAGCCGCAGTGCGTGCCGATCTTGGTGGTGCGCCCCTTGAAAAGCTGATGGCGCAGAACCATGTCGCTATCAGCCCTGCAATTCGCCGCGGCGGTGATGTGACCGTCGCACGTTTGTGTCTGGCCGAAGAATTCGCCAAGCTGGCCGCGCGCCGGGGACATGCACGCGAAATCGAGGATGCCGTCCAGGACCTGAGTGGTGTGGCCGATGAAGGTTTGACGTGGCGTTTGGCGCAGGCTTCGGCTGCGATGGACCGGGCAGAGCGCGGCGATACCGAGGATCGGGCAGAGTATGATTTTGGCGCCAATGGGGCGCGCATGAAGAAAGACGAACGCAATGCGCTGGATGATCTGGTCGATGGAATCAACTTTGCCAAGGGGCATGAACGACCTAAGTCATGACTGGCGCAACATACTTTGAAAATAAGGCGTGATCTGCTTGCGAATCGTTCCGATGCGGGATTGATTCGACCTTAACCGAATCAGCCGAATCATATCGGCGGACAATTGACGACTTTGAAAGGGCCCCGAATGGCTGCGAAAGATACAGACGATCATAAGGATGCAGACCAGGACGGAGATATCAGCCTTGATATGAGCCAAGCCGCGGTCAAAAAGATGATCGCTGATGCACGCGAACGGGGCTACATCACCTACGATCAGTTGAACGCGGTTCTGCCGCCTGAGCAGGTATCGTCGGATCAGATCGAAGATGTGATGTCGATGTTGTCCGAAATGGGCATTCAGGTCACCGAGGACGAAGAATCCGAAGAGAGCGAAGAGCCGCAGGGTGGCACCGATGTTGCGACCATTGCGGGATCGCGCGATGTGACAATCGGCGGCGCCGAGGCTGAGAAGCTGGACCGTACCGATGACCCCGTGCGGATGTATCTGCGCGAAATGGGCTCGGTCGAGTTGCTTTCGCGCGAGGGCGAGATCGCGATTGCCAAGCGGATCGAGGCGGGCCGGAATACGATGATTCTCGGGCTGTGTGAAAGCCCGCTGACGTTTCAGGCGATCACGATCTGGCGCGACGAATTGTTGTCCGAAGACATTTTGTTGCGCGATGTGATCGACCTTGAAACCACCTTTGGCAATCAGCTGGAGGAAGACGGCGACGAACCCGTTGTTGCCCCCATTGCCGGAGTCGCGACGGCCGAAAAAACGGCGTCCGAGGAATTGGACGCAGACGGCAATCCGATCGCGAAGGACGATGAAGAAGACGATGATGAACAGGCCAATATGTCACTGGCCGCGATGGAGGCCGCACTGAAGCCGCGCGTGCTGGAAACATTGGAAATCATCGCCCGCGACTTTGGCAAGCTGTCCGACATGCAGGACGCCCGGATGTCGGCGACCCTGAATGAGGATTCGTCGTTTTCGGTCAAGGATGAAAAGAAGTACCAGAAACTGCGCTCCGAGATTGTGGAACGGGTGAATTCGATGCACCTGCACAACAACCGGATCGAGGCGCTGATTGATCAGATGTACGGGATTAACCGCCGGATCATGTCAATCGACAGCTCGATGGTAAAGCTGGCCGATCAGGCCCGGATCAACCGCCGTGAGTTTATTGACGCGTACCGGGGACGCGAATTGGACCCCAACTGGCTGGACGATATGGCCGAAAAGGCCGGGCGCGGCTGGCAGGGTCTGGTCGAAAAATCGACCGCCAAGATCGAAGAACTGCGCGGCGAGATGGCGCAGGTCGGGCAATATGTCGGTGTGGATATCACGGAATTCCGCCGGATCGTGCAGCAGGTCCAGAAGGGCGAAAAAGAAGCGCGGCAGGCCAAGAAAGAAATGGTCGAGGCGAACCTGCGGCTCGTTATTTCGATCGCGAAGAAATACACCAACCGCGGCCTGCAGTTTCTGGATTTGATTCAGGAAGGCAACATCGGCCTGATGAAGGCGGTCGATAAGTTCGAATATCGTCGCGGGTATAAGTTTAGCACCTATGCAACATGGTGGATTCGTCAGGCGATCACCCGGTCCATCGCGGATCAGGCGCGCACGATCCGGATTCCCGTCCACATGATCGAGACGATCAACAAACTGGTCCGGACGGGCCGCCAGATGCTGCACGAAATTGGCCGCGAACCGACACCCGAGGAATTGGCGGAAAAGCTGCAGATGCCATTGGAAAAGGTCCGCAAGGTGATGAAAATCGCCAAGGAGCCGATTTCGCTGGAAACGCCGATCGGCGACGAGGAAGACAGCCAGCTTGGCGATTTCATCGAAGACAAGAACGCGATCCTGCCGTTGGATTCCGCCATTCAGGAGAACCTGAAGGAAACCACGACGCGTGTGTTGGCATCGCTAACCCCGCGCGAAGAACGCGTGCTGCGGATGCGGTTCGGCATCGGCATGAACACCGACCACACGCTGGAAGAGGTCGGCCAGCAGTTTAGTGTGACCCGCGAGCGGATCCGCCAGATTGAGGCGAAAGCGCTGCGCAAGCTGAAACATCCGAGTCGGAGCAGGAAGCTGCGAAGTTTTCTCGATCAGTAACCCCGAGAAGGAAAGGCGCCCCGCAGGGCGCCTTTTTTAGTTTATACCGACCCAGATGCAGATGCGTGGGTGCCAGCCGGAGCCTAATGGATATGCGATTTCCTTGGCCGCGCGGGGCAGGTCGCCGGTTGATCTAAATGCACGGCCGCGCGCCCGGTCTTGCAACCGCGACGATTGAGAAAGATCAAATCGTGGTCATCCTGCGATCTTTAGGTTGTTCAACATGGGTCGGCGTGTCTGACCAGAGCGCAACCAAAGCGAGGACGCCATGAAATTTATGATCTGGACTGCGGGCATTGTTGCGGCCTTTGCCCTGACCGCCTGCGCGCAAGACGGGCGGTATCCGCTGTCGGGCGAGGCGTGCGCGCCCACGGACCCGGTGCTGTCGCTTGACGCCAGCAATTATATGGTGGTGCCGATGATCCGCTAAATTGCGCCATTTGCCCGGCGGGACGTGACCCCGGCGCGGTCTTTCTGGGATAACATCTGTGCCAGCTTTGATCAATTCTGGCATATTTTTGCCTGATTTTAGTAGCAATATAACTCGTGTTTGATGAGTCGGTTCTGGTGCTACGGTCAGGTGTCTTCATGTTCAGAGTATCGCGTTTGTGCGCCATAATTATTGTGGCCTTATTGGTCGCCACGGCGGCACATGCCTATGGGGCAAAACCTTTGATTGTTGTAAGACCGGGGCAGGACGTGCGGGTGGCACAGATGTGTCCGCCGCGGATCAGCCCGCAAATGGCCGCCGCTTTTGGTCTGCCAGTGCTGACGGTGCGGCCCTGTGCTGCGCGCTAAAGCGGCGCTTGACGTGCAGTTGACGCCCCGTTTCATGATCCTGACCCCGGGCCCAAACCAAAGCCGACCCTGCGCGCTGCGGTTTTTGTCCTGCATGTAGCGGTGCAATTTGCCCACTACCCAAAACCTGTACACGTTCCTATAGTGGCTGTGGATAAATGGGGCTCAGGCCCCAGCACTGGACATAAGGACCCGATATGCGTTGCCCCTTTTGCGGAAATGTTGACACGCAGGTAAAAGATTCTCGCCCGGCTGAAGACCACGTTGCAATTCGCCGGCGTCGCCTTTGCCCGGCATGTGGTGGCCGGTTTACGACATACGAGCGCGTGCAGCTGCGCGATCTGGTGGTGATCAAATCGAACGGTCGGCGCGAGGATTTTGACCGGCCCAAGTTGGAACGCTCAATCAGGATTGCGTTGCAGAAACGCCCGGTGGAGCCGGAACGGATGGACCAGATGATCAGTGGCATCGTGCGCCGGTTGGAAAGTCTGGGCGAAACCGACATCCCGTCGGGCACCATTGGTGAGATCGTCATGGAAAGCCTGGCACGGATTGATACGGTCGCCTACGTGCGGTTTGCGAGCGTCTACAAGAATTTCCAGGCTGCGGATGATTTCGATAAATTTGTCAGTGAATTACGCCCCGGCGCCGCCGCAGAAGACGAGTGAGCGCAGCAGCTGACGCCCGTTTCATGGCGCTGGCCCTGACCTTGGGGCGGCGCGGCATGGGGCGCGTGTGGCCCAATCCGGCGGTTGGCTGCGTGATCGTCAAGGATGGCGTGATTGTCGGGCGCGGGCAGACCGCTGACGGCGGGCGCCCCCATGCCGAGACTTTGGCGCTGGCGCAGGCCGGACCTGCCGCGCGCGGTGCCACCGCCTATGTCACGCTGGAGCCTTGCGCCCATCACGGCAGGACGCCGCCCTGTGCCACGGCGCTGATCGCGGCCAAGGTAGCGCGCGTCGTGATTGCGGCGGGCGACCCTGACCCGCGGGTGGCCGGGCGTGGTATCACGATGTTGCGCGACGCCGGGATTGATGTGGATACCAATGTGCTGGGCGATGCGGCGGCGCGGGACCATGCCGGATTTCTGCTGCGGGTCACGCAGAACCGCCCGTTTGTCACGCTCAAGCTGGCCGGAACGCTGGATGGGCGTATCGCCACGGCGGCGGGTGAAAGCCAATGGATTACCGGGCCTGATGCGCGCCGCGCGGTCCATATGATGCGTGCGCGCCACGATGCGGTGCTGGTTGGGGCCGGGACCGTGCGGGCCGATGATCCGGCGCTGACGGTGCGCGGCATGGGGCTGACCCGGCAGCCCGTGCGCGTGGTGATGTCGCGCGCGATGAAAATTCCTGCGACGGGGCAGTTGGCCAATAGCGCCCGCGAAACGCCTGTATGGCTTTGCCATGGGCAGGGTGCGAACGTCACGGCGTGGACGCTGAAGGGGGCTGTCAGCCTGCCCTGTACGGTCACTGCCGGGCAGGTCGATCCGGTTGCGGCCATGCAGGTGCTGGCCGCGCAAGGCATCACGCGGGTATTTTGCGAGGGTGGTGGCATGGTTGCCGCGTCGTTGCTTTCAGCGGGGCTGGTTGATGCGCTGGTCGTGTTTACGGCGGGCATTGTCATCGGTGCAGAGGGCACACCGGCCCTGTCGGCGATGGGGATCGACAGGCTGGCCGCTGCGCCGCGATTTGAATTGGATCAGGTGCGCGCGGTCGGCGGCGACATCATGCACCGTTGGGTCCGCGTCTAGCGCCACAGTGACGCATAGCTGGCCAAGAGACCCTGCAGCTTGGCAAGGCTGCGGTTCATCGGTCCGGGGCTGGGGATGTCATTGTTTTCGAGCCGGTCAACGATGACTTCGACCGGGCAAGCCAGCCCGGTTACCGGATCGAAATAGCGCGGATAAGCGATGAGCGTGGCATGGACCAATGCGACCAGATCAACCTGCGCCGTGCGGCGTGTGATCGGCATGGCCCGGTCATCGGTCAAGCCCCATCCGGCATAGAACGGCATCCCCAGACAGGTCACTTGCTTGCCGCGCAGCAAGGCTTCGAACCCCAGCAGCGACGTCATTGTCCACACCTCATCGACGGCAGTCAGCGCGGCAATCGGATCTGATCGGGTCAGGACCACGTCTGCGACCTGATCTGCGTCGGGCACCGCACCGGGGCGCAACCCGGCCTCGATGTCGGGATGGGGTTTGTAAATGATCACAGCCGCGGGGTTGGCCGCACGGACCATGCCAAGCAAGGCGCGGTTGGTCGTGATATCTGCGGTTCCCAACCGGATTGACGCATCATCTTCGACTTGGCCGGGCACCAGAATACGGCGGCCTTTGGGCAGGTCAGGCAGGGGGTGGGCGTGCCGCAGATTGTACTTGGACAGCCCTGCATCGGTGATCCGGTCGATCAAGGCGGCTGCGCGCGTGCGTTGCGTATCGTCAAGGTCGGGGGCTGCATTGATCAGGTTTTCCAGCCGACTGGGCCGCGTCGCGTCATAGTAGATGCCAATGTCATCCAGCACCAAGCTGAGCGGCGCAACCAGATCGGCCCCCAACCCGCGCGAGCGCACAAAGCCATCTTCGACCAGCACCGCATCGGCGTGGCCTGTGTTTGCCCAGCACATCAGACGCCGTTGCGTGGCCTTTGCCTTGGCGAAGGCGGGTGGACCATCTGCAAACTGGACGCGTTTGGTTCCGCCGAAGATCTTTTGCAGCGGCCCGCGTTTCCAAAGCCGCATATCTGCCGCGACCCAGCCGCGATGATCGTCGCGCCATGCGCCGCTGAGTGCGGTCAGGGTCGCGGCCGCCTCCTCGAAGGTGCAGAGGCGATCGTGATAGGGGTCGTACCAGGTTGGATAAAGCAACATCGCGCCCGCAAATAACTGCGCGCGCGTCAGATTGCGCTGGCGGCGCTGCAACGGCGTGCGATCATCCGTCAGCCCCCATCCCATATAAAAGGGCTGGCCAAAGACGACCGGTTTGTGCCCGGCCAGAATTGCTTCGAACCCCAGTTGTGAACTGACGGTGTAGACTGCAATCGCCCCCTCCAGCAACGCCCAGGGTGACAGCGGCGCATCGCAAATGCTGATCCGGTCGGTTGCATCCTGGGGTTTGAAATACCCCGCACGGTGGCCTGCTGTGGTTTCGGGATGCGTCTTGATCACGATGGGCGCACCGGGGTGTTCGGTCTGGGCGTAGAACAGCATTTCGAGGAAGGTATTGCTGTCGGCCCCGCTGGCCTTGATGGATGCGTCTTTGCGGGTCTGATCAATCACCAGAACATAGCCCGGCGCGGGCGCGGGCAGTGCGGGGTCAAAGGCATTGTATTTTGACAAATGCGCGGTCTTCAGCGCGGCAATGCCCGCACGCGCACGGTTCAGCAGCGCCGTATCATCAAGCAGGTTTTCAGCCAGCAGTACTTCCAGGTCAGAGGGCGTGCGCGGGTCGAAATGCACGCCGCGCCGGTCGATGTTCAGCCCGATTGGCACATCGCCGGCGCGCCCCAGATTGACCGATCGCAAAAATGCGTCCTCTATTCGCACCACAGGGGCCGCGCGCCGTTCGGCAACGGTTTCACCGCGCGGCGCGGTCGGGCTGTGCCCCCAGACGCCGACCAGATCACCGGCGCCGGGCGCACCAAGCCGGATGTCATACCCCGCCAGATCAAGGATGCGCCTGACCCGGCCTTGGGTCAGAAAGCCGCCATTGTAGACATAAAGGTTTTGTCGCGCCTGATCCGCCACGCGGTGTCCTTTTCAGTGGTTGCGCGAAACGCTAGGGCAAGGGTGCGGGGTTGGCCAGACCTGCCGTCTCAGTTCACCGCTTTCAAGCGAGGATGCGGCTGCGGTTCCGTCCGCTGCAACGCATCATATGGGTCTGCGCCGGACAGTAATTTGTCCACCAGATGGCGCAGCAATTGCTGGCGCCCTTTGGATGCGTAAAAACTGCCGGGCACTTGGCTGGTCTCCAGCAAGAACCGACGATAGTCACGATAGGCGCGCCGGTTGGGGTAGCTTGGATTGGCAAAGAACTCTGGCAGTGGCTGATCGGATACGAACTCTGGCTGGTCATAGACGGCGGTGCCAAACACTTTGAGCGGGATGCCGCGCCAAAGCACCTGTTGGGCCGCCGTTGAATTGACCGTCACGGCGGTGCGGGCATCGTCGAGCAACTGTGCCAGTTTGCCGCCACGCACATAATGGACCCGCGCGGCGATGCCGTGCCGCGCGGCGATTTCCCTGATCATGCAACGCAGTGGCGACTGCCCGTTTTCCAGCGGATGCGCCTTGAAAATCAAGTGGTGATGACGCGGCGCGCCTTTGGCAAAACCGACGATGACAAGGTCCAGAAACTGGCCGATATCGTCAAATGGCGAATGGACCTGAAAGCTGGCGTCATGCTCTAGCTGCAGCAGTGCCAGATGGTAGGGGTGTCCGCTGGCCCTGATGCGCCGTGTCGCCCAACGGCGCTGCAGCGCGAACATCGGCATCAGAAGCAACCGTTTGGTGTAAAGCGCCGCCTCGCGGCCTATGGGCAGCGCGCGGTGGGTGCGAAACGCCGGGTATCGCCGGTTCAGGAACATGACGTACCAATGATACAGGGCACCGTAAAAGATATGCTGGCGCATGTCGCCCCAATGGGCGGATGGGGTCGGCATCTCGGTCTCGGACCGTGCGAGGCGGTTTTGCATGTCGGTCACCGACAGCCCCATCAGGCGCGAATTGCCATTGCTGCCGCCGCGTTCGTAGGTCACCCAATAGGGGCGCATGTAGCCTTCTTCGAACACATGGACCCGCAGACCGGCGGCCTGTGCCTGCCGCGCGGCCTGTGCATGAATTGGGCGCGTATCCCCATAAAGAACGATGTCGGTGATGTGGCGGTCGCGCAGCAGGGTGGCGAGGGTGGCCGGCCAGTCCGCCAGCGCCGCGCGAAACGGAATATAACCCGGTTCGCGCCACCAAAAGGCGGCGTCACCGGCGTTGAACCCGACCCGCCAGACGGTCGCCCCGGTGGCCCGCAGCATGCTGCCAAGCTGGCGGAAAAACGGCCCATGCGGTCCTTGCAGGAACAGAAAGTTGCGGTCGGGTGTTGGCGTCATGATCCGGTTCTAGGTAACAAGTGTGCAGGTTTGGTTAGCAATGTTCTGTGACCGGATTGCGGCGCGCTGACAAGGATGTTGTCTTGCCCGTTGCGGGCCAAGCCGCTAGGTCATGGGAAAGCGAAAGGGTTGCGACATGTTTACAGGGATTGTCACGGATATCGGCCACGTGCTGGCGCTTGAGCAGCGCGGCGATCTGCGGGCGCGGATCGGCACGGGCTATGATGTGGGTGGCATTGATATCGGTGCATCCATCGCTTGTGAGGGTGTGTGTTTGACCGTAATCGCGCTGGGGCGTGAGCCGCAGAACTGGTTCGATGTCGAAATTTCAGCCGAGACGGTAGCGGCCAGCAATGTGAGCGGCTGGCGCGTCGGCACACCGCTGAACCTTGAGCGGGCGCTGAAGGTCGGTGATGAGCTGGGCGGTCATATCGTTTCGGGCCATGTGGATGGCGTTGCCGAGGTCGTGGCGGTGCATGATGAGGGCGACAGCACGCGCGTGACGTTTCGCGCGCCTGACGATCTTGCCCGTTTTATTGCGCCAAAAGGATCTGTTGCGCTGAACGGGACGTCGCTGACTGTGAATGCGGTCGATGGGCGCGAATTTGGCGTCAATTTCATCCCCCATACGAAGGCCGCGACGACCTGGGGCGCGGTGGCCGTGAGCGACCGTGTCAATCTTGAGATCGACACGATGGCGCGGTACGTGGCACGCCTGCGTGATTATGGATGACGCAGGGTGGGTCAAGACCCACCGCCCTTTTCAAATCCAGGGCGCTGGGCTATCTGCCTTGCAACAAGCTATCGGGGACGTTCATGACGCAGAATTTCGAAACGCCCGGTCCGGTCGAACGCGACTGGTCCGACGCCATCAGCAAGATCGAAGATATCATCGAAGATGCGCGCAATGGCCGGATGTTCATCCTCGTCGATCATGAGGATCGCGAGAACGAAGGTGATCTTGTCATTCCTGCACAAATGGCGACGCCCGATGCGATCAATTTCATGGCCAAGCACGGGCGTGGCCTGATTTGCCTGACGCTGCCCAGCGAACGGATTGACGCGCTGGGTCTGCCGTTGATGGCTTCGCACAACTCATCGCGGCACGAAACGGCCTTTACCGTTAGCATCGAGGCCCGCGAAGGGGTCAGTACCGGCATCTCTGCGCATGACCGCGCCCGCACCGTGGCCGTCGCGATTGATGCCAGCAAAGGGGCCAGCGATATCGCCACCCCCGGCCACGTCTTTCCGCTGCGCGCGCGCGATGGCGGCGTGTTGGTGCGGGCAGGCCACACCGAGGCCGCCGTCGATATCAGCCGGCTTGCGGGGCTTAACCCGTCCGGTGTGATCTGCGAAATCATGAAGGAAGACGGCGAAATGGCGCGTCTGCCTGATTTAATCGCCTTTGCCCAGATGCATGGCCTGAAGATCGGCACGATCAGTGACCTGATTGCGTATCGTCGCCGCCACGACAACCTGGTGCGGGTGCGTGACACCCGCATGATCGTTTCGGAATTCGGCGGCACCTGGGAGCTGCGTATCTATACCGACGAAACCCAGGGTGCGGAACACATCGCGCTGATCAAAGGCGACATTACAACGCCGGAACCCGTACTGGTCCGCATGCATGCGATGGATCCGCTGCTTGATGTGGTGGGCGCTGGTGCGGCCGGACGGCGTAATGAATTTGGCGATGCGATGGCGATGATCGCTGCCGAGGGGCGCGGCGCGCTTGTGCTGTTGCGTGATGTGCATATGAAGCTGGATACAACCGAAGACGTATCGCCGCAGACCCTGCGCCAATACGGTCTTGGCGCGCAAATTCTGAGCTCTTTGGGCCTGCATGCCATCGTGCTCTTGACCAATTCGCCCAAACCCAAGGTCGTGGGTCTTGATGCATATGGTCTTGAGATTGTCGGGACGCGCAAAATTTCGGAGATTGGATAATGGCCGGACCGTCGCATCACATCATGGCGCTGCCAACATTCGACAAGCCGGTGAAAATTCTGATCGTCGCCTCGCCGTATTACAAGGATGTGTCGGACGATCAGATTGCGGGTGCCAAAGCCGAGATCGAAAAGGTCGGTGCCACGTGGGATTTGGTCGCAGTTCCCGGCGCGCTGGAAATCCCGACTGCGATTGGCATCGCGGAACGGATGAGTGATTTTGACGGCTATGTCGCCCTTGGCTGTGTTATTCGTGGTGAGACGACACATTATGACACGGTGTGCAATGACAGCTCGCGGGCGCTGCAACTTTTGGGATTGCAGGGGCTTTGTATCGGGAATGGCATCTTGACGGTCGAGAATTACGATCAGGCCGTCGTCCGTGCCGATCCGGCAAAAATGAACAAAGGTGGCGGTGCGGCTGCTGCGGCCTTGCACCTGATTGCGCTGGCCCGTAAGTGGGGCAACGCCGACAAGGGTGTCGGCTTCACACGGGAAATAAGGCTGGCTGGTGACACGGACAGCAAGACAAAAGCATGACAATTTCAAACAACCAACGCCGTAAAATGAAATCCGCAGCCCGGCTCTATGCCGTGCAGGCGCTGTTCCAGATGGAAGCCACCGGGCAGACCGTTGATGCCGTCATAGGCGAGTTTGAAGATCATCGCTTTGGCGCGACCTACGATGATATGGAAATGGCCGAAGGCGACAGCGAGACGTTTCGTCTGTTGATGGAAAAAGCCGTGGATAATCAGGCCAGTATTGACCAGATGACCGACCGCGCGCTGGTTGCCAAATGGCCAATCGCACGGATCGACCCGACATGGCGCGCCTTGTTTCGGGCGGCCGGGGCCGAATTGGTCGAAAAGCAGACCCCACCGAAAGTGGTGATAAGCGAATTCGTCAGTGTCGCCGAAGCGTTTTCGAGCGATGGTAAAGAGCCCAAGTTCGTGAATGCCGTGTTGGATCACATGGCGCGTGAAGCCCAGCCAGAGAAATTCTGACCGCCCATTGGACACCGCCCATTGAACTCGGCCATCCGACGACACACGTCAGATGAAAGGAGTTTTGCAATGACGGACAAACGAATGCGCCCCGATGTGATGGACGCTGTGCGGCAGTTTCATGAATATTTCCGCAATGTCGGCATCGTCTTGATCGTCCTTGGCGTGCTGGCCATCGTGTTCCCGCTGTTCTTCAGCATCGCGGCCAAGACGTTGCTGGGCTGGGTCTTCCTGCTGACCGGTGCGGCGCTTTTGTATCATGCCTTTCAGGCAAGGGGCTGGCGCTCTGCGATGTTGAGCGGTGTGATTGCCGTTCTACATCTTGCGCTGGGGGTCTATCTGGCGTTTTTCGCGCTGACTGGCCTGGTCGGCCTGACATTTTTGGTCGGCGTTGTGTTCTTGCTACAGGGCGGATTGGAAAGTGTCATTGCGCTGCAACATCGCCCCGGTCGGGGGTGGGGTTGGCTGGCGCTGAACGGGGCCGTGACGCTTTTGTTGGGTATCTTGCTGATTGCCGGGCTGCCGGGCACGGCGCTTTGGGCGATTGGGGTGATTTTAGGGATCAATTTCCTGATGTCGGGTATTGGATTTGTCGCACTTGCAAGCGCGGCATCCGGCCAATAGCGCGGCGTCTGGGGGGAGTGGCGGGAACCGCGGCAGCCGTAAAGGCAACTAATCCCGAGGACCTGTATGTACAGGTGGGCGCCAGGTAATCAGACCAAGATCTGAACAGAGCCAGCCCCCTCGGATTTGCTTAAGGCCACTGGATTTGTACCCATACTTACGAGGAGCGCAGAAACCCGCCACAACAATAGGTAGGTAGCAATGGCGCAGAGAGCAAGTGGTGCTGTAGCTTATTCTTCGATATCGGCTCGGATCAGCCAGCCATTGGGACCGACCATCTTGATCGGTGCATATGCCAAGAGCGCGCGTTCTGCCATGCCAACCGTGACAAGCGCCATGCAGACCTCGAAAAAAGTGATATCAGTGAAAATCGACATTGGGTGGCTCCTTGCGTTCTTCTCACCTTTGCTTCTGTCAGCTAATCCCGACCAAATCGTGACCGTCAGATGAATTTTCCCCAGCCTCTGCACGTAAGGCGCCCCAATCGCGTCACATTCCTGATCCATTTCGATGAACGGGATTTCGGCGGATTTCCGCTTGGGCGCTGATAGGAAACGGAAATTCATGCTTTGATAAGATGAACGACCGGATATTTGCGGCGCGCAACACGGCACCAAGCTGCGCTTGACCGATGTTTACGGTTTGTTCATATTCACGGCATGTCTGATGATGATTTTCCGTTTGCCATGCTGCCCGGCCAATTGCTTGCCCGTGGGGTCAGCCGACATCTGCGCGGCCATGATTTTGTGAGCGTCGAAGAGCTGGTGCCGGCATCGGGGTTACGGGTTGATGTTATGGCGCTGGGCCCCAAGGGCGAGGTGTGGATCGTCGAATGCAAATCAAGCCGGGCTGATTTTCAATCGGACCATAAATGGCAGGGCTATCTGGCGTGGTGTGACCGGTTTTTCTGGGCCGTGGACACCAATTTCCCGACCGAACTGCTGCCCGACGACACCGGGCTGATCATCGCCGATGAGTATGACGCAGAGATTGTGCGCTTTGGGCCGCTGACCAAACTGGCACCGGCCCGCCGTAAGGTCATGGTGCAAAAATTCGCGCGCCATGCCGCCGTGCGGGCACAGGCGGCGCGCGACCCCGGGTTTACCGGCGTTTTTTGACCGAGCGGGCGGCAATTATGGCGGCCCGGATTTCTTCGGCGATCTCTTCCGCTTCTTCGGGCTCAAAATCCATCGGGATCTCAACGCCGTTGGCTTCGATGAAAATCCGCACCATGCCAAGGTCGGTCGGACCGATCTGCATGTTGGCTTCGATGTCGCGTTCGTTGTTGATACCCATGGTGATCCCCTTGATCTGTTCTGGTTTTCCTAGCCCGATCGCCCAAGGCTTGGCAATAGTTTCACCGCAATCAAACCGCTGAACAGGTCTTGCAATCATAAGCGCAGGGCGCTAAATCACCCTCGATGCCGCCTTAGCTCAGTTGGTTAGAGCACTGGTTTGTGGAACCAGGGGTCCCCCGTTCAAGCCGGGGAGGCGGTACCATCCCTCCCATGCCGCACGGAGACGAACATGGGTGAAGCCCTTATAGAATTTGACATCGGACCAAACCCGCCGCCCCGTCTGGACAAGGCGCTGGGGCGTGATGTGCCTGATGATGCCGCACTTAGCCGGTCGCGGTTGGCCAGATTGATCACGCAGGGCGCTGTCGCTGTGGACGGTATCGTGATCACCGACCCGCGTTTCCGGGTTGTCGAAGGTGCGGCGGTGGCCGTGACTGTCGCTGTGGCCGAGGAAAGCCATATTGGCGCAGAAGACATTCCGCTTGATGTTGTGTTTGAAGATGATGATCTGATTGTTATCAACAAACCTGCGGGCATGGTTGTGCATCCCGCACCCGGTACGCCCGGCGGCACGCTGGTGAATGCGTTGATCCACCACTGCGGCGAAACGCTGTCCGGTGTCGGCGGGATGAAGCGGCCCGGCATTGTGCACCGGATCGACAAGGAAACCACCGGCCTGCTGGTTGCGGCGAAAACGGACCGCGCGCATCATCACCTTGCCGATCAATTCGCCGCCCACACGGTCGAGCGACGCTATCTTGCGATATGCTATGGCGTGCCTGACGCCAACGACCCGCGTCTGCGCGGCATCAAAGGGACGTCGTTCGAGCCGGGCAATATCTTGAAGGTGCAGACCATGTTGGGGCGCCACAAGACCGACCGGCAACGGCAGGCGGTGTCGTTTAATGCCGGGCGCCATGCGATCACGCGGTCCCGGATTGTCGAACCTTTGGGCAATCCGTCCTGTGCTGCGTTGATTGAATGTTGGCTTGAAACGGGCCGCACCCATCAGATCAGGGTGCATATGGCCCATTGCGGACATTCGCTTGTTGGTGATCCTGTTTATGGCGGGCGGCGTAAATTGTCGCCCAAAGCTGTGACCGAGGCGGGCGCCGCAGCGGTTGCCGTATTCCCACGACAGGCGTTGCACGCGGCAACACTTGGTTTTGAGCATCCGGTCTCGGGCGAGTTTCTTGAGTTTGAGGCGGAATTGCCCGCTGATATGCGCGCATTACTGCGCGTTCTTGGCTGGCAGGGCTGAAATATTTGATCCCATGTGCGTGAATGCACGCAGATGGGCCTCGCCAAGCTGAACTGATCGGTTCATAAATCAGGAACGAAATGCGCTTGGCCGTTCTTGAAACGCGGTGGGTGTGTTACTATCTTCATGTTAAGCCTTTAAACATTAGGAGGGCAACGACAGTGAGTAACTTTAAGAATCTCCCGGCGCCATCGCCGGAACAAGGTCTGAACCGCTACATGCAGGAAATTCGCAAATTTCCGATGCTGGAGCCGGAAGAGGAATATATGCTGGCCAAACGCTGGGTGGACCATGAGGACACCGAAGCGGCGCATAAAATGGTCACGTCGCATCTGCGGCTGGCCGCAAAAATCGCCATGGGCTATCGCGGCTATGGTTTGCCACAGGCCGAGGTGATCTCGGAGGCGAATGTTGGCCTGATGCAGGCGGTGAAGCGGTTTGACCCTGAAAAGGGCTTTCGTCTGGCGACCTATGCCATGTGGTGGATTCGTGCGTCGATTCAGGAATACATCCTGCGGTCGTGGTCGCTGGTGAAATTGGGCACGACGTCTGCGCAAAAGAAGCTGTTTTTCAATCTGCGCAAGGCGAAATCCCGTATCGGTGCGTTGGAAGACGGTGATCTGCGGCCTGAAAACGTCGCACGGATCGCAACCGATCTGGGCGTGACCGAGGCGGAAGTCGTTTCCATGAACCGGCGGTTGTCGGGTGGCGATGCATCGTTGAACGCGACCGTAGGATCGGACGGCGAAGGGACGACGCAGTGGCAGGATTGGCTTGAGGATGACAGCGCCAACACCGCGGCCGATTATGAAGCACATGACGAGCTGGATGCGCGGCGGGCGCTGCTGGCCGAGGCGATGCAAGTCCTTAATGATCGCGAAAAGGATATTCTGGTCCAGCGCCGTCTGGCTGATGAAACCATTACGCTGGAAGACCTGAGCGGCCAATATGATGTGAGCCGCGAACGTATCCGCCAGATCGAGGTGCGCGCCTTTGAAAAACTGCAAGCGAGGATGCAGGAGCTGGCGCGCAAAAAAGGGATGCTTGCGGACGCGTAATGCGTCCCGCGTGATTGTACTGAATATCCCCGTCGGAGCCTCCGGCGGGGATATTTTTTGCTCGGAAGAAGGGCAGAGTGGTTTCCCTTGGCCCGGCGTTTGCGCTAACATGCCGGTGTTTGAAGGAGCATCACATGACACCGATCCGATGGGGCATCCTGGGGGCCGCGCAGTTTGCACGCGACCATATGGCCCCGGCCATTCACGCGGCGCATGGCGCGGAGTTGACGGCGCTTGCGACATCTGACCCGGCAAAGGCTGCAGGGTTTCAGGCCTTTGCACCGGAGATGCGGGTGCATGATAGTTATGACGCATTGCTGGCCGACCCGGAAATTGATGCGGTTTATGTTCCGCTGCCGAATCATTTGCATGTGGCGTGGACGATCAAGGCGTTGGAGGCGGGAAAGCATGTTTTGTGCGAAAAGCCGATTGCGCTGCGGGCGGATGCGTTTGATGCGTTGATTGCGGCCCGCGACAAGGCGGGCAGGCTGGCAGCCGAGGCGTTCATGATCGTGCATCATCCGCAATTCATCCGCGCGAAAGAGCTGGTGCAGGGCGGTGCGATTGGCACAGTGGCGCATGTGGATGCGACATTCACCTATGATAACGCGGGTGCCGTTGGGAATATTCGCAACCGGCCCGAAACCGGCGGCGGCGGATTGCGCGATATCGGCGTCTATACGTTTGGGTCAGCCCGCTATGTGACGGGTCAGGATGCGGTGGCTGTGCCATATGCCAAGCTGCGCTATGAAAATGGGGTCGATGTTTTTGCGCAAGTCGGGGCGCAGTTTCCGGGGTTCAGCTATTCGGCGATTGTTTCAATGCGGATGTTCCCGCGCCAGCAGATTACGTTCCATGGTGACAAGGGCGTCCTGCGTCTGACCTGCCCCTATAACGCCAATCTGTTCGATGTGGCCCAGCTCACCTTGGAAACGGACGAGCGCACGGTGGTGACAGAGCGGTGGCCGGCTGCCAATCATTATGTGCTGCAGGTCGAAAACTTTGGCAATGCGGTGCGCAATGGGACACCCTACGCGTGTCCGTTGGAGTTTTCGCGTGGTACGCAAGAGATGATGGATATGGTATTTGCCGCCGGTGGCCCGGCGGATTAGGAGACGACGATGGCACAAGATAACGAAACAACGCCCAACGCGGATGCGCCGCCCGATTTCGAAAGCATGTGGCTGCGGCTGATCCATATGCTGATCATCGGGGTGTTGTTGAGCATGGCAAGCACGCTGCTGGGGATCATGACCGTTGCCCAGTTCCTGATTATGTTGCTGAACAAGCGCGAACCCAATGAAAGTCTGGCCGAGTTTGGCACGACCATGGGGGTCTGGATGGCCAAGGCAGCCCGCTATCAGACGGGTGCCAGCGAGGTGAAGCCGTGGCCGTGGACCGAGCTGGATTAGACGCCAAGATCTAGTTTCAGGATATGTTGCGGGCCTGCGGGGCCGTGCTGCCATTGCTGAGCGGTGTCATGAAACCCGCCATCAAGGTAGACCTTGCGCGCGACCGGGTTGCGCAGGTTGACGGTCAGGTAGATCGCATTGGCGTCGCGGTAGTGATCGCGCAGATAGGCCTGCAGCAAACGCAGCGTTGCCGTGGCAATCCCGCGCCCCTGTAGCGTTTGATCGACCAGAAATGTCCGCAGGCCAAAGGTGGCCGGATCTGCAAACGGGTAGTGGGTATGATAAGCGCGATCAATCCGGAACATGCCAGCGACCTGATCGCCATAGCGCATCACATGTATGTCTATCGCGGGATCATTCAGATATATGAATGCTGCGGGCTGGCCCGAGAAAACCACCTGATCGGGGGCCACCGTCACCTGCCGCAGCGAATGGGCCAAGGCAGGTGACAGGGGTGTCAGGCTGACCGGTATGGTCAATCCTCCATCGCTTCCAGTTCATCAATGAAGCCTTCGATCATCGACAGACCCTTGTCCCAGAATTTGGGGTCTGACGCGTCCAGACCAAAGGGGGCAAGAAGTTCTTTGTGGTGTTTGGACCCACCCGCGCGCAACATGTCAAAGTACTTTGCGCGGAAATCCGGATCGCCTTCTTCGTAGACGGCATAAAGCGCGTTCACCAGACCGTCGCCAAATGCATAGGCATAGACGTAGAACGGCGAGTGGACAAAGTGTGGAATATAGGCCCAGAAGGTTTCATATCCGTCTGCAAAATCAAACACATCGCCCAGCGATTCCGCCTGCACCGACATCCATAGTGCGTTGATGTCATCGGGCGTCAGCTCACCTTCGCCACGGGCGGCGTGGAGTTTACATTCAAAGTCGTAAAACGCGATTTGGCGCACGACCGTGTTGATCATGTCTTCGACTTTGCCGGCCAGCAGGACCTTGCGTTCTTGTTTGGTTTTGGCCCCTCCAAGCAGTTTGCGGAAGGTCAGCATTTCCCCAAAGACCGACGCCGTTTCGGCCAGTGTCAGCGGGGTCGAGCTGAGCAGTTCGCCCTGTTCAGCGGCAAGAACCTGATGCACGCCGTGGCCCAATTCATGCGCCAGCGTCATGACGTCACGCGGTTTGCCAAGGTAGTTCAGCATCACGTAGGGGTGCACGGGCGTGACGGTCGGGTGGGCAAAGGCACCGGGAGCCTTGCCGGGTTTCACGGCGGCGTCAATCCAGCCCTTGGTAAAGAACGGCTTGGCAATCGCGGCCATCTCGGGGTCGAAATCGGCATAGGCAGACAGGACGGTATCTGTCGCCTCTTCCCAACCGACGGTGCGGGTGATTTCCATTGGCAGTGGCGCGTTGCGGTCCCAGACCTGCATCCGGTCAAGGCCTAACCATTTGGCTTTCAGGGCATAATAACGGTGCGACAGGCGGGGGTAGGCGGCAACGACGGCGTTGCGCAATGCCTCGACCACCTCTGGCTCGACATGGTTTGCCAGATGTCGGCCGGTTTGCGGGGTCGGCATTTTGCGCCAGCGATCTTCGATCTCCTTTTCTTTGGCCAGCGTGTTATGGACGCGGGCAAAGAGCTTGATTTTGTTTTGAAAAACCTCAGCGAGCGCACGGGTCGCGGACTCGCGCGTGGATCTGTCCTGTTCGGTCAGCAGGTTCAGCGTTGCTTCAAGGCCAAGTGTGTCGCCATCCACCTCGAATTCCAGACCCGCCATGGTTTCGTCAAACAGGCGGTTCCACGCGGCGGCACCCACTGTGGATTGGTCGTGTAGGAACTTTTCCAACTCGTCTGATAATTGGTGCGGCTTCATCGCGCGCATCCGGTCAAAGACCGGTTTATAGCGGGCAAGATCGGCATTGGCGGCCAGCAGACCGGCAAGGTGTGTATCGTCCAACCGGTTGAATTCCAGCCCATAAAACACCAGCGGCGTGGTGAAGTCGGTGACTTCATCCTGACAGTCTGCCATGAATTTGGCGCGCTCGCTGTCGGTCGTCATCTGATAGTAGCGCAAGCCGGCATAGGACATGATGCGCCCGGCGATCACGTCGATTTGTTCATAGCGCAGCACAGCGCCCAAAAGACCTGCGGCATCCAATGTCGCAAGTTTGCCTTCATAGGTTTTGGCAAAGTCGACACATTCCGTTTCCAGCCACGTCAGATCGCGCGCCAGTTCCGCGCAGTCCGTGCTGGCGTAAAGGTCTGTCAGGTCCCATTCGGGCAGATTGCCAAGGCTTTTGCCGCCGCTTGTGGTGACGTCGAAAACGGGTTGGGGGAAGTGCATTTGTTACCTCTAATCATCTGTTTCACATAGCATAGGTATTGGAATGGCAGGTTGAAAGGCTTGACCCGTGCGTCAGCCGAATGTGGCCAGCATTTCTTGCAGATCGGCCAAGGTATTCGCTTCGTGCACGGGTTTGTCGCGGCGCCAGCGCAACATACGCGGGAAACGCAGGGCAACGCCGGATTTATGCCGCGGACTTGGCTGGAGCCCCTCGAACGCGATTTCAAAGACATGCACGGGCGGGACCTGCCGGACGGGGCCGAATCGCTGCAATGTGTTCTTGCGGACCCAGGCGGTGATTTCGCGAAACTCTGCATCGGTCAGTCCGGAATAAGCCTTTGTAAATGGGACAAAGTTTTCACCGTCACGCACGGCGAACGTGTAGTCGGTGAACAGATTGGCCCGTCTGCCGTGACCGGCCTGGGCATAGATCAGCACGGCGTCGATGGTCAGCGGGTCGATCTTCCATTTCCACCAATCGCCCCGTTTGCGGCCCGCAAGATATGGGCTTTTCCGGCGCTTCAACATCAGGCCTTCGGCGCCGACCGCGCGCGACTGGGCGCGGGCATTGCGCAGGTCGTCCCAATTGGCAAAGGCGAGCGACGCCGACAGGCGAAGGGGCGCACCTTCGGGCGATTGATCCGTCAGCGTTTTCAAGAGCTTGCGCCGGTCAGTGAAGGGTAGCGCGCGGATGTCCTGACCATCGTGTTCCAGAATATCATAGGCCATCAGGATTGCGGGCGCATCGACCAGCAGCTTTCCGGGCACTGTCTTGCGCCCGATCCGTTTTTGCAGGGCATTGAAAGACAGTGGTTTTTCGTCCTTGTAGGCAAGGATTTCACCGTCGATCACGGTCCCGTCGGGCAGGTCATCCCGGAGCCGCGCGAGTTCGGGAAAACGGTCTGTCATCAGGTCTTCGCCACGGGACCACAGGTGCTGTTCGCCCCCCCGGATGATCAGCTGGCCCCGGATACCATCCCATTTCCGTTCGGCATTCCAGTCATCCGGCTGGCCCAGGTCATCAAGGCTATCCAGTTGATATGCCAAATAAAAAGGGTAGGGGCGCGACAGGTCTGCGGTGGGATCATCGGCCACGATCAGGCTGTCCCAGGTGGCCGTGTCGGGGGTCCAGTTGCCCATCAATTTATGGGCCAATCGCGGCTCGGGCTGGCCGGTGGATTGGGCAAGGGCACGGGTGATCAGCTTGGCGCTGACGCCGATGCGGAAACCGCCGGTCAGCAGCTTGGTGAACAAGAAACGCTGGGTCGTGGGCAGGCTGTCCCATGCTTGCAGAATACCGGTTTTTCGCGCCGCATCGTCCAGTGTTGAAAGATATTTTATGTAATTAATCCAATGGGAAAGCGGGATTTCTGTGGTTTGGGTCGGGGGCGGCAGGACCAGCGCGATCGTCTCAGCCAAGTCACCGACGATGCTGTAGCTTTCCGCGAACAGCCAATCGGGCAGGTTTGCCACCTCGGCGGCCCATTCGCGCAGGCGTGTGGCGGTGATGGTTCGCTTGGGGCGGCGGCCCGTAAAAAGCGCGATCGTCCAGAGCCGGTCATCAAGCGGCGCAGTGCCGAAATAGTCAGCGAGGGCGGCAATCTTGACGGTCGTTTTCGTGCTTTCGTCGATGTGGGCAAAGAGGGCGGCGAAGTCTTTCATTCTTCGATTTCCTTTGGGTTATCAAAGCCTTCACCCTGATAGTCGGTGCTGCCGACATGGGCGTCATAACCCTGTTCGCACAGCCAGCGCCGGAAGGTTGCGGTGTAGCCGTGTGTGGCAAATATTTTGGTCGCGCCGGTGGCTTTTATGGCCATGTTCAGGCCGTCCCAGTCGGCGTGATCCGAGACGATGAAACCCCGGTCGGCAGCACGTCTGCGCCGCACGCCGCGCAGAGCCATCCAGCCGCTGGCGAACGCAGTGGAGGCGGGGCCAAAGCGGCGCGCCCATGTGCTGTCGACGGCGCTTGGGGTTGCTAAAACCAAGGCGCCGGGGTGATTTTTGGCGTTTGTCTCCGCAGTGACACGAATTGTTTGAGGCAGAGTAACACCTTGATTTCGAATAACTTCGTTGGTGTTTTCAATGGCGGCGTGGGTCAGGATCGGGCCGATGTCGGGGTTCAGAAGGCGCAGCAGGCGTTGCGCCTTGCCCAAGGCGTAGGTACCAAGGATCGACGTGCGCCCGGCGGCGGCATTGGCCGCCCACCAATCATTGATCTGACCTGTCAGAATCGCTTGGGGGGTCCATGAAAAGACCGGCAGGCCAAAGGTGCATTCGGTAATAAAGGCATGACATTTAACGGGTGCGAACGGCGTGGAAAGACCATCGGCGACCGTCTTGTAATCGCCCGACACGACCCAGACCTGACCTTTGACTTCGACCCGGATCTGCGCCGAACCGGGGACGTGGCCGGCGGGATGGAACGACACACGCGCGTCGCCAATTTGCGTTTCACTTCCGTATGTTACGGTATCTACGCGGATATTGCCAAGTCGGTGTTTCATCACCGGAGCGGTGCCATCGGTGGCCAAATACGACCCCATGCCGGGGCGGGCGTGGTCGCTGTGGGCATGGGTGATCAATGCGCGGTCAACCGGGCGCCATGGGTCGATGTAGAAATCGCCTGCGGGGCAGTAGATGCCGCGATCTGTGAAGGTCAGAATATCGGTCATGGCGGTAATGATAGCGTGGTCTGCGGCGGGGTCACGCAACGCGCGGTGGGTCCGCCCTGGACTGCCGCGCCGCAGGGCGGAAATCATCTGTTAATGCGGGGGCTTTCGCGGCAAATGGCGATAAGGAACCCGTGTGAAAGCCGTACAGACCCTGTACGTACGTTTCGCCGTCATATGGCCCGTGAACGCGGCGTGCGGTGGATATGTGAACCGGTCGTTAAGGTTTGTGCGCTACCGATGGGCGTCAAAATAGGCGACCGTTTCATCGAGCAGCAAGGTGCGGACGGCAGGCGTATCCATCAGCATCTCGTGCAGGCCGCTGTCGATCACGCGCAGCGTGCCGGCGGGCCAGTTGGCCATGCGGTTGCGGATGCGCCGGGGATCGACAATCGCCTCTTGGCCACCCAGAAAGGTCAGGCAGGGGACGTGCGGCGTGGGCCGCAGGCTCAGCCGCTGCATTTCACGCAAGGATGTGTTCAGCCAGCGCAGCGAAGGGCCGCCAAGACCCAAATCAGGATGCGCATTCAATTGGGCGCGCATAACGTCGAACATCGGTTGATCCGTGGTCAGCATATTGGCGGCAAAATCAGTGCGCAGCACATAGGATTGTTCCGATTGCCCCGGCGCAAGCGCCTGATCAAAGCCCAGGGTTCGGCTGAGCGACGACAGGCCCCATGCGAATGGACGCAGGTGGGCGGACATCAAGATACCCCACATCGGCGCCGAAAACATGGCCGCCTGAATGTCGATCCCGTGCATCAGTGATCGCAGGCCGATGCAGCCGCCCATCGAATGGCCGATCATGAAATACGGTTTGGGCAGACCAAGTGCGGCAAGGTGGGTCATGACGACGGACACGTCATTTTGATAATCGGCGAAACGGCTGACATGGCCGATGGCGCGGTTCGGCGTCAAGCGATCCGCGATCCCTTGCCCGCGCCAGTCGATGGCGAGGGTGGCATAGCCGCGATCATGCAGCCCCTGCGCGGTCGGGCCATATTTTTCGACATATTCGGTGCGACCGGGAAAGATGACCACCGTGCCTTTGGCATCGGCCCGGTTCCAGTGACCCACGCGGATGCGCACTCCATCGGCGGTTTTCAGCCAATGGGCGGCGCCACCAACCGGCCCCTGCACGATATCGTCAAAAAATGGTGCGGTTTCCATGTCTTAGGATAGGACGCCGGCCAGCTTCATGGCTTGGCCCATGTCACCTTCGACGGAAAGCTTGCCAGTCATGAACGCGGTGGTCGGGTTCATCTCTCCGTCCAGGATCGCCTTGAAGGTTTCGGTGCTGGCGGTCAGGGACACGTCTGCGTCTTCGTCGCCGGCGTGGGCGCCATTTGCATCAATGATGATCGCGCCTTCGTCTTCGATTATAAACTTTGCGCTTCCGTCAAACCCGACGCCGTTCATTTTGGCATTCAGGGCGGCGACGGCTTCGTTTACGACTTCGCTCATGTATTTTGTCCTTCTTTATTAAAGTGGCGGCAAGGCCACTGGTGCTGGCCGCGCAGTGCGCTACATTAGGGTTATGAGCAAGCAGACACATCGCTTCAAATGTATCGTTACGGCACTTGTGCTGGTAGTAGGGGTTTCCTTACCTGCTTTTGCGCAACAAGCCACGCTGGACACGCTTTATCAAGAGCTGCTTGAGGCGGATGAGGCGAGTTATCCGCGCATCGAAAGCCGTATCGTCGCCCAGTGGGAAAAGAGCGGGTCGCCCGCGATGGATTTGTTGTTGCGCCGGGGCCAGGATGCCCTGGATGAGGGCGCGGCAGATATCGCGGTTGAACATTTCTCGGCGCTGGTAGATCACGCGCCGGAGTTCACCCAAGCCTATTACGGACGCGCGACGGCCTATTATGCGTTGGGGCTTGTTGGCCCCGCTTTGGATGATATCAGCACGGCGTTGCGTCAAAACCCGCGGCATTTCGAGGCGATCCGCGCCTTGGCTTTGCTGATGGAAGAGTTGCAGCGCCCCGATGATGCGCTGTCGCTTTATCGGATGATCCTCGCGATCAACCCGCAGTCGGCGGAAACGCAAGATGCGGTGAATAATCTGCTGTCACAGCGCGCGGGTCAGGCGCTTTAGCGTCTTGGCCCCAATCGGGGAATGATATGAAGCCTTCCCGGATTACGGCCGTTCTTGGCCCGACGAACACCGGCAAAACGCATTACGCGATCACGCGGATGCTGTCGTACCGCACGGGCGTGATCGGCCTGCCGCTGCGCCTGTTGGCGCGCGAGGTATATGACCGGATTGTTGCCATTCGCGGGCCGGGGGTCGTGGCGCTGATCACGGGGGAAGAACGAATCGTGCCGCCGCGCGCCGCGTTCTGGGTCTGCACGGTCGAGGCGATGCCCGAGGGGATGGGCTGTGATTTTCTGGCGGTGGATGAAATTCAGCTTTGCGCCGATCCAGAGCGCGGGCATGTGTTTACCGACCGTTTGATGCACGCGCGCGGCCTGCACGAGACGCTGTTTCTGGGGGCCGAGACGATGCGCGGCGCGATTGCGACGCTGATACCCGATGCGCAGTTCATGCGCCGGGAGCGGATGTCGCAGCTTAGCTATTCAGGTTCGAAAAAGATAAGCAGGATGCCCGCGCGGGCCGCTATCGTGGGATTTTCGGTTGAAAATGTCTATGCCATCGCAGAGCTGCTGCGCCGTACAAAGGGCGGTGCCGCGGTGGTGATGGGCGCGCTGTCGCCGCGCACCCGCAACGCGCAGGTCGAGATGTATCAAAATGGCGATGTCGATTATCTGGTGGCGACGGATGCGATTGGCATGGGCCTTAATCTGGACATTTCGCATGTCGCGTTTTCATCGCTGACCAAATTTGACGGTCGCCGGATGCGCCATTTGCAGCCCGATGAATTGGCGCAGATCGCGGGCCGCGCCGGGCGCTATATGGAAAACGGGACGTTTGGCGTCACCGGCGAGGCACCGCCGTTGGATGATGCGGTGGCCGAGGCGATCTGCAACCATCAGTTCCGGCCCGTGGCCAAGTTGCAGTGGCGCAACAGCCGGTTACAGTTCGGGTCGGTCAAGCGGCTGATCCAGACATTGGAAACGCGCACCGACGACCCATGGCTGACCCGCGTGCGCGAGAGCGATGACCTTGCCGCGCTCAAGGCGCTGTCCGCCGATGCGGAGGTCGCGGCGCGGGCCACGGACGGCCCATCGGTCAAATTGCTGTGGGACGTTTGCCGAATTCCCGATTTTCGTGGTATAAGCAAAGGTGAGCATGCCAGCCTGCTGACGCAGATTTTCAATGACCTGCACCAGCTTGGGCATGTTTCGGCCAATTGGTTCGGATTGCAGGTGCGCCGTATTGACCGCATTGATGGGGACATTGATACGCTGTCAAAAAGGCTCGCTTACATCCGCACGTGGACGTATGTTGCGCAGCGCAACGGGTGGTTGATTGACGAATCTCATTGGCGTGATGAGACGCGCGCTGTAGAAGACCGATTATCGGATGCGCTACATGGCGCGTTGACACAAAGATTTGTGGACCGGCGGACAAGCATTCTGCTTCGCCGGCTCAAACAGAAGGAGAGCCTTTTGGCTGACGTGAACGAAAAGGGTGAAGTGACTGTCGAGGGCGAATTCGTCGGACGGTTAGAAGGGTTTCGCTTCCGTATGGATAAAGCGGGCAGTCCGGACGAGGCCAAGACATTGCGTCAGGCCTCATTTCAGGCGTTGGTGCCGCAGTTCCATCTGCGCGCCGATCGGTTTTATAACGCGCCCGATCCCGAGATTGATTTTACCGAACAAGGTGGCCTGATGTGGGGCGATCAGGCGGTTGGCAAACTGGTTGCCGGGTCTGATCCGTTCAAGCCGGGCATCGAGGCGTTTGTCGACGAAGAGGCCGGCCCCGATGTGACAGCCAAGGTGCAACGGCGTCTGCAACATTTCATCGACCGCAAGGTCGCGGCGGGGTTCGAGCCGCTTTTGGCGCTGAAGAATGATGAGACGCTGACAGGTGCCGCCAAGGGCTTTGCGTTTCGGATGGCCGAAAGTTTTGGCATCCTGCCGCGTGGCGATGTGGCTGACGAGGTCAAGGCGCTGGATCAAGAGGCGCGCGGCGCATTGCGCAAGCATGGCATCCGCTTTGGTCAGTTCACGATCTTTTTGCCTCTGGTGCTCAAGCCTGCGCCGACCCGGTTGCGGCTGGTGCTTTGGTCGTTGGCCAAAGGCTTGCAGGAATTCCCCGAAAGCCCGCCCCCCGGTCTGGTAACGGTGCCCGCCGCCAAAGATGCGGTGCCGGGCTATTATGCCATGGCGGGCTACCGTGCTGCCGGTGATCGTGCGATCCGGATTGATATGCTGGAACGGCTGGCCGACATGCTGCGCGACAAAGACAGCCGTGGTGGTTTTGAAGCGAACGCAGATATGCTGTCGATCACGGGCATGACGCTGGATCAGTTCGCCGATCTAATGGCCGGTCTGGGCTATAAGGCTGAAAAGGCCGAGCGGGCAAAGATCAAAGCGGCCCGTCCGCCAGCCGAGACACCGCCCCCGGCCCCCGAAGAAATGCCCGATGACGCGCCGTCTGAAACACCTGCGGAAGCGCCGCAGGAAACGCCGGCCGATCCGCCGTCTGAAACGCCCGTCGATGTGCCGCAGGAAATACCCGACACACCCGAGATGGAGGCGTATTACACCTTTACCTGGGGTGGGCGTGCGCCCCGCGCGGCGCGGCCCGCAGTGTCGGATAAACCCCGCAGCAAGGGCAAGCCAAAGCCGCGCGGCAAGCCGCAACAGCGTGGTGATGACAAGCCGCAGACCTTTGCGGCCAAGCCCAAGCGTGAAAAGCAGATTGATCCCGATAACCCATTCGCCGCCGCGTTGGCGGGGTTCAACAAGGGTTGACCGACGCCCCCCGGCAAACGATTCGGCTGGATAAATGGCTGTGGCAGGCGCGGTTTTTCAAATCGCGCAGCCTGGCCGCCGGGGTGGTGTCTGCGGGCAAGGTCCGGATGAATGGCCAATTGGTCAGCAAACCGGCCCGCGCGGTCGGCGCTGGTGACGTTTTGACGTTCGTGCAGGCGACCGAAACCAAGGTCGTGCGGATCATTGCGTGCGGCGTGCGGCGCGGCCCGGCACCCGAGGCGCAGACGTTATACGCGGATATGTCACCTGTGGTGGAACGCCGTCCCTATAATCCGGGGTCTGACAGGAAAGGCCGCCCGACAAAGAAGGATCGGCGGGATATGATGACGCACCGTGCGGGCGACGGGTCTTTCGACCTTGAATGACGCTGGCGTCTATTCTAGCAAGTCAGGCGAAGTCCCTTCGAAAGACGCCTTATGACCTATATCGTCAACGACAATTGTATCGCCTGTAAATACACCGACTGCGTCGAGGTATGCCCTGTGGATTGTTTCTACGAGGGTGAAAACATGCTGGTGATCCATCCCGACGAATGTATCGACTGCGGCGTCTGCGAACCTGAATGCCCCGCCGATGCAATCCGCCCGGACACCGAGCCGGACATGGAGAAGTGGGTTGAATTCAACCGCAAGTATTCCGAAATGTGGCCTGTGATCATCACCAAGAAAGACCCGCTGCCCACGGCAGAGGAGATGGACGGCAAGGACGGCAAGATGGAGCTGTTTTCCGAAGCCGCAGGCGAGGGCGGCTGATTCGCGGCTCCGCCCTGCGCCACGGGGGCGAAACGCCTGTTTTTATGGGATTATGGCGTATGTTGCGCCATGCTTCCAGAACGACCAGTTTTGTGGTATGGTGACGCCAATGCCGCGAATAAATTGATCCATTGTGCCGACCCGAGTTTTCCGACGGAGACATCATGTCACCGGCGGTTTTTGTGTCGGGTATATGTGTGGGTCGCCATGGAAGGACCATCATGAGCAAGAAGAAAAACGATTTTAGCCCCAACGAGTTTGTTGTGTATCCAGCACACGGCGTTGGCAAGATAATCTCGATTGAGAAGCAAGAAGTCGCCGGGTTCGAGCTGGAGCTTTTTGTGATCTCGTTTGAGAAGGACAAAATGACCCTGCGCGTCCCGACGCATAAGGCCACGGATGTAGGCATGCGCGCGCTGGCGACACCCGATGTGGTGGCCCATGCGATGAAGACGCTGCGTGGCAAGGCCAAGGTCAAAAAGGCCATGTGGTCGCGCCGGGCGCAAGAGTACGAGCAAAAGATCAACTCGGGCGATCTGATCGCCATTGCCGAGGTGGTCCGCGACCTCCACCGTCAGAATGACCAGCGCGAGCAGAGCTATTCCGAGCGGCAGCTTTACGAGGCCGCGTTGGAGCGTCTGACCCGTGAATTCGCCGCCGTTTCCGGCGATGGCGAGACCGCCGCAGGTCACGAGATCACATCTGTTCTGATCGGCCGCGCTGCGTAGGCACTGCGTCTGAACGTCCAATGAAAGCCGCGCCTGAAAGGGTGCGGTTTTTTGTTTTGGACGATCATCTACATGTCTGGTGGCCATTGGGAAGGTCGTGCCCTTGGGTGATGTGCCGTCAGATTAGCCGCGCCTGACGTGGCCGGATTGAGGCATGTCAATTCGCCAGCGCCGCCTGTGGGCTACCCTCGGAGGCAAGTTAACCAAGTGAGGGAGGACCATGTGATGCGCAGGATCAGTCCGGCATTCATCGCGGCCATGACAGTCATGGCCTCAGCAACGGCGGCCCAATCGCAGGGCATGTCGTTCGGCGAGTTCGAGTATCAAAACAGCTGTGTTGCGTGCCACGGCGCATCGGGTAAAGGCGACGGTCCGGTGACCGATTTCCTGTCCGGCGCGGTCCCCCCGGACCTGACCGTTCTGCAACAGAATAACGGCGGCGTGTTCCCGGTGGCTGCGGTATACGACATCATCGTCGGCACCGACACGGCAAGCGCGCACGGCACCAGAGATATGCCAATCTGGGGCAACCGTTTTCGCCAAAGGGTAACGGAGTCGGATGATGGGAACTTTTCACCGCTGGCCACGGAGCGCTATGTCAATGCGCGTGTGCTGGCGTTGACGGAATATCTGGCCAGCATCCAAGTGCCATAATCCGCCGCAGATGGCGCTTTAGCTGCGGTCTTGGCCGATGGCCATTTCGGGCAAGACCTGCGCGAGTTTGTTGATCACCAGGGCGTTCCATGTGTCGTTCCCGTGCAGCACATCATCCGCCGCAAAATCCGCGCGCAGCGTGCCGGTTTCGTCGCATGTATCGCCATGCGTGTCTAGGACGGTGACACCCATCCGCGTCATTTCGGCGTGCATATAGCCGTCATAGGCCAGCCACGGCGCCGGGTGTTCATCCGGTATCCGCGCGGGCGCAGGCACAAAGACCACCGTGCGGCCTGATGTCACGAGGTGGCGGTGGAAATCAAGGTAGGGGGCGCAAAAAGAGCCAAGCAACGCGCGCAGCATTTTCCCCGAATATTGCGGCGCGGCCTGATCTTGGGTGCGAAAGCCAGCGGCATGCGTGCGGTAAAAGCGATGCGTCGCCGATCCCAGCGTGGACACGATTGGCCCCCGACCCGCGATGATCGCCTGTAGCTGGGTGTCCAGCCGCGCGCGGGCGTTCAACATCGCATCGCGGCGCGGCCCGTCAAGGCGCGGAAAGATCGACAGCAGGTCGCCTTGGGCGATGTGCAGCCGGTCATCGGCGATGGTGCAGAACTGTCCGGCGAAATGCTTGGACGGCGCAACCATACTGGCGGCAAAGCGCAGGCGCGGGGCCAGATATTGGCGCAGGATATTGGCATGGGAATCGCCAATCAGCGCCACATCAATCACAGGTGGCAACGCGCGCGGTTGCCCCATGTCACAGCGCCCGCCAGCCGATGTCAGACCGATAGAACCCGCCCGGCCAATCGACCGTCTGGGCCATGGCATAGGCTTTTTCGTGGGCTTCTTCCAAGGTCGCGCCACGGGCCGTCATCCCAAGAACGCGGCCGCCGGTGGCGATGATCTGCCCGTCCTTTTCCGCCGTGCCTGCGTGGAACACCATGTGAAAGCTATTTTCGGGTTGCTGGTGCAGGCCATTGATCACGGACCCGTTTGTGTAGGCACCGGGATAGCCGTTGGCGGCCATCACGATGGTCAGCGCGTGGTCATCGGCCCAGTTCACCTGCACCTCATCCAGCCGCTGTTCGGCGCAGGCCTGTAGCAGGTCGAGGATTTGCCCGCCCAGCCGCATCATCAGAACCTGACATTCGGGATCGCCAAAGCGGACGTTATATTCAACCAGCCGGGGTTGCCCGTTCTTGATCATCAGGCCGGTGAACAGCACCCCCTGAAACGGCGTGCCGCGACGGGCCATTTCATCCATCGTCGGCTGGACGATTTCAGTGATCGCCTTTTGGGTGATCGCATCGGTCATCACGGGGGCCGGGGAATAGGCGCCCATGCCGCCGGTGTTCGGCCCGGTGTCGCCATCGAAGGCGCGTTTGTGATCCTGGGCGGTGCCGATGGGCAGCACGGTTTTCCCGTCGCAAAGCAGAAAGAACGATGCTTCTTCGCCCTCCATGAATTCTTCGATCACCACCTCGGCACCCGCGTCGCCAAAGCTGCCGTCGAACATGTCGTCGATGGCGGCAAGCGCTTCGTCCAGTGTCATTGCGACGATGACGCCTTTGCCTGCGGCCAGACCGTCGGCCTTGACCACGATGGGCGCGCCCTGTGCGCGGATATAGGCGCGCGCGGCCTCGGCATCGGTGAAATGCGCGTAGCCTGCGGTGGGCGCATTCGCGGCGGCGCACAGTGCCTTGGTAAAGGATTTCGAGGCCTCGAGCTGGGCTGCGGCAGCCGAGGGGCCAAACACCAGCAGGCCTGCCGCGCGCAAACGGTCCGCGACACCGGCGGCAAGCGGGGCTTCGGGGCCGATGATCACGAAATCAACCGCGTTTTCTTCGGCGAATGTGGCGACGGCATCGCCATCGAGGATATTGATGTCCGCACATTCGGCGATGGCCGCAATGCCTGCGTTACCGGGTGCGACGATCAGCCGGTCGCATTTCGGGTTCTGTTTGATGGCCCATGCAAGGCTATGTTCACGCCCACCGCTGCCTAAGATCAAAATGTTCATCACGTCCCCGCTTGGCCTTTGGTTGGGGGCGTTCTAAGGTTGCACGCGATAGACCACAAGGGCAGTCCATGGACCTTTTTGACGACGCTACCCCCGTTGACAACACGCCGGAATTTACCGTGTCCGAGATTTCAGGCGCGGTGAAGAAGGCGATTGAGGGCGGATTTTCCCATGTCCGGGTGCGCGGCGAGGTGGGCCGCGTGTCGCGCCCGGGTTCGGGGCATCTGTATCTGGACCTGAAAGATGACCGATCTGTCCTGTCGGCGGTGATCTGGAAAGGCCGTGCGCAGGGGCTGGCGCATCGGCCCGAAGAGGGGATGGAGGTGATTGCCACGGGCAAGCTGACCACATTCCCCGGTCAGTCGAAATATCAGATGGTGATCGAGGATATCGTGCCTGCGGGTGCGGGCGCGCTGATGGCGATGCTGGAAAAGCGCAAGGCCGCGCTGGCCGCCGAGGGGCTTTTTGCCCCCGAGCGCAAAAAGCCGCTGCCGTATCTGCCCGAGATTATCGGCGTCATCACGTCGCCTTCGGGGGCTGTGATCCGCGATATCCTGCACCGGCTGCGGGATCGGTTCCCGCGCAAGGTTCTGGTCTGGCCCGTGGCCGTGCAGGGGCAGAAATGTGCGCCCGACGTGGCCGCCGCGATTGCCGGGTTTAACCGGCTGACACCCGGCGGGGCGTTGCCGCGCCCGGATTTGTTGATCGTGGCGCGCGGCGGTGGATCGCTCGAGGATCTGTGGGGGTTCAACGAAGAGATTGTCGCGCGCGCGGCGGCCGCGTCGGAGATTCCGCTGATATCGGCGGTGGGCCACGAGACGGACACCACGCTGATTGATTTCGTGTCCGATATGCGCGCGCCGACGCCCACGGCTGCGGCAGAGCTGGCCGTGCCGGTGCGGATGGAATTGCTGGCTTGGGTGGACCAGCAGGGCGCACGGTTAAGCCGGGCCTTGTCGACCGGGGTGCAGCAGCGCCGGCAGCGCGTGCGCGATTTGGGTCGCGCCCTGCCACAGGTCGAGACATTGGTCGAAGGCCCCCGGCAACGGCTGGATTATCTGGGCGAACGGTTGCCGGTTGCGTTGCGCACGGCGGCGGCGCGCAAGCAATTGCAACTGTCCGAGGCGGCGTTGCGTCCGGGGATATTGTCACGCCGCGTGGCCGAGGATCGGCGGCGGTTGGACGCTTTGGCGGGCCGTCTGGTGCCTGCATTGCAACGCAGGTCACGCGATGGTGCTGCGGCGCTGGAACGGGCGGGCCGGGGGTTGCGCGCGGAGGTCTTGCAGGACCGGGTCGCCCGGCAGAGCGAGCGGTTGGACGTCTTGTTGCGCCGTCTGTCAGATCGCGCGTCGCGCCAGCAGGCCGAACGGGTGGCCAGGCTTGACGCGCTTGATCGGCTGCACGAGACCTTGGGCTATGTCGAAACGCTCAAACGGGGCTATGCGGTGGTGCGTGGCGATGGTGCCGTGGTCACCTGTGTCGCTGCGGCTGAAAACGCCGCCCGGCTCGAGATCGAATTTGCCGATGGCCGCGTGTCGGTGAAATAGCGCGGCCCGCCTATGACGACAGGTCGTTGCAGATCAACGGGTCTTCGCGGTCGGGGATTTCGTAGATGACGGTGTTATTTGGCCGGGTCATATAGACGCCGCGCATCCCGTCTGGGTCATTGAACATCACCCAGCATTTATGTTCGGGGTCGCCGTCGTAGCGAAAGCAGATGCTGCCTTTGCTTTCGAACCAAATGCCATATTTGCAGGTCCCATCAAAGGCCGACCACATCACGCGGCGTCCGGGCAGATACCGTTCGATGCCGTAGGATGGGTTTTGTGATGTGCCGAATGTGATTGTGCGCCCGCTGACATGGGCGTCAAATTCCGCCGCGCTCATGATGTCCTGGGCGGTGGCGGGGGTGGCCAGTGCCAGGCAAACAAGCAAACTACGCATCACGCCACCGGGCCGCGCAGGGGTCCATGATCCGCCGCCACAGGGGCGGGATCAGCGCGATACCGGCCATCAGCGGCAGGGGTCTTGGCAGCATCGGGGCGTCCTTTGGCAGGGTCAGCGCGGGATAGGGCCGTGCGGGGTGGGCGTGATGGTCGGAATGTCGGGTCGCGTTCAGCAGCAGCGCAGATGAAAACCAATGCGGGCTGTTCCAGCTGTGTCGGGGGCCGACGGGGTGCGGTTTGCCGTCTGCGCCCGTGCCGCGCATCAGACCGTAATGCTGGACGTAATCGGACAGCAGCAGTTGCATCTGCGCGTAACCCGCAAGCGCGACATACGCGATCAGGGCGCGCCTGCCACCGGTCATGTATGCGCCCAGCAGCAACAAAGCCGCACCGCCGATGTAGATCACATAGGGGGTATGCCATGCGGCACGCTTGATGCGGCGCAGGCGCGCGGCCTCGGCGGTGTAGCCCTTGCGGAACGAACCGACCCACGCCCGCAGCGCAAAGCGATAAAAGCTTTCGCCGCGCCGCGATGTATTGGGGTCTGCCGGGGTGGCGACATGGCGGTGATGCACCAGCACATGCGCCGAGGTGTGATGCCCGAACAGCAATGTAATATAGACCCACATCCCCAGCCGGTGCAGCGGTCGGGCCCCCCGGTGGATCAGTTCATGGGCATTGGCGTTGCTGACCTGCCCGAAAAACAACCCCGCTGCAAAGAAAAGGCCGGTTTTTTCCACGGGCGTCAGGGCGTGCCCCGCCAATGCGGCCACGGACAACACCAGCAGACCAAAGTGGGCGATGGCCAATGTCACGGCAAGCGTGTCGCCTGACGGGAATGCGCTGTCGGGCGGGATGTGCCGGACCATCCGGTCCAGCGCGCCGGTGAACGCGGTCAGGTATAGAACGGCAAGCGCGATCCAGACGCCGCCCTGCACTGCGCCCACGGCGATCAGGCCCACAGGCGCGAGCGTTGCGATCGTGAAAAGGCGCATTTGGGTCGTCATGTTTCGGATAGTTAACACGGGTTTCCCGGTTGGGCAGGATTAAATGCACCAAGGAACGGTTTGGTGGCTTATGGGGTCGCTTTTGCGTGGTTCGGGGCGGGCGGCGGCGGTATGTTGCCCGTGATTTGGCATGGGAATGGCGTGATGGCACTTGATACGCGCAAAGGCGTTTGGAAAACCGGCAAGGGCAAGGGGCGCCATACGCCCAAAGGGCGTCAGCTGGATGATGTCGCTTGGGAACAGGTCAAGGCGCTTTTGGGCGACAGACCGCGCCGCCGTGATTTGTTGATCGAGTTTCTGCATTTGGTGCAGGATCAGTTCGGCTGCCTGTCCGCCGCGCATCTGCGTGCATTGGCCGAAGAAATGCGCATGTCACAGGCCGAGGTTTATGAAGTCGCAACCTTTTACGCGCATTTTGACGTGGTAAAAGAAGGAGAGCCGGTGCCGCCCGCGCTGACAATACGGGTATGCGATTCGTTGTCGTGCGAACTGGCGGGCGCACAGCAGTTGCAGGCGGCGCTGACCGATGGGATGGACCCCGCAAAAGTCCGTGTCGTGCGCGCGCCGTGCATGGGGCGGTGTGATACGGCACCGGTGGTCGAATTGGGCCATAACCACGTTGATCACGCGACTTTGACAAAGGTCGCAGCGGCGATTGCGGCGGGGGATACCCACGCGCATGTGCCGGACTACCAAGCGTTTGCTGCCTATGCGGCGACGGGCGGCTACGACACGCTGAAATCGCTGCGCGCGACTGGTGATTGGGCGGCGGTGCAGGACACGGTTCTGGCATCGGGTCTGCGCGGGCTTGGCGGTGCCGGGTTTCCGTCGGGCAAGAAATGGGGCTTTGTCCGCGGCAATGCAGGCCCGCGTTATCTGGCCGTAAACGGGGACGAGGGCGAGCCGGGGACGTTCAAGGACCGCTATCATCTGGAACGCACGCCGCATCTGTTCCTTGAGGGGATGCTGATTGCCGCATGGGCGGTCGCGGCCGAGACGTGTTTTATCTACATGCGCGACGAATACCCGGCGGTATTGGAGATTTTGCGCCGCGAAATCCGCGCCTTGGAAGATGCGGGGATCGTCGCCGCAGGTTATATTGATCTGCGGCGCGGTGCGGGAGCCTATATCTGCGGCGAGGAATCCGCGATGATCGAAAGCATTGAGGGCAAACGCGGTATTCCGCGTCATCGCCCGCCTTTCGTCGCGCAAGTGGGTATTTTTGGCCGACCGACGCTGGTGCATAACGTGGAAACGCTGCTGTGGGTTGCGCGGGTGTGCCGCGAGGGGCCAGAGGTTCTGAATGCCGCCGAAAAGAACGGGCGCAGGGGGCTGCGGTCCTATTCGGTGTCGGGCCGGGTGGCGCAGCCGGGGGTGTATTTGCTGCCTGCGGGGTCCACGATTTTGGACGTGATCGCGGCGGCTGGCGGCATGGCGGCAGGCCATGTGTTCAAGGCCTATCAACCCGGCGGGCCGTCATCGGGGCTGTTGCCGGCGTCAATTCACGATGTGCCGCTGGATTTTGACACCTTGCAGCCGCTGGGCACATTCATCGGGTCGGCGGCTGTGGTTGTGCTGTCGGACAAGGACCGCGCGCGCGATGCGGCGTTGAATATGCTGCGTTTCTTTGAAGACGAATCGTGCGGGCAATGCACGCCGTGCCGTGTTGGCTGCGAAAAGGCGGTAAAGCTGATGCAGGCAAAGACCTGGGATCGACCGTTGCTGGATGATCTGTGCACCGCGATGGCCGATGCCAGCATTTGCGGTCTGGGGCAGGCGGCGCCGAACCCGATCAAGCTGGTGATGCAGCATTTCAGCGATGAAATCTGACTGGGCTTTTCAATTGGTCTGACAGGGATTAGGTCATTTGAGGTAATGATCCAAAGGCGCGCCGATGTCGTTTTTCAAAAAGCTCAAGGACCGGATGCTGCGGTCGTCCTCGAAAATCGACGAGGGTCTGGACGCGATCATCGGCGATGGGGTGGCGCAGGACGCACCGCCCCAAGAGACGCAGGCGCCGGTCGTGGTGCAGGACGCAGCCCCGGTTTCCGCGCCGCCGCCAGAGGCCGTGGAAGATACGCAACCTGTTGAAAAGAAGGGTATTATAGGCCGTCTTTTTGGGGGTGCCGATGATGCCGATGTTGTCCGCCGTGCGCTGGACGATGCCATGCTGGAGCAGTTGGAAGAGCTGTTGATCAGCGCCGACATGGGCGTGGATACCGCGTTGCGCGTCACTGCGAATATGGCCGAAGGCCGACTGGGCAAGAAGCTGTCAGTGAACGAGATCAAGCAGTTACTGGCCGATGAGGTCACCCGGATCATGGAGCCGGTGGCACGGCCCATGCCGCTTTATGCCAAGAAACCGCAGGTGGTTCTGGTCGTGGGGGTGAATGGGTCGGGCAAGACCACGACGATCGGCAAACTGGCCAGTCAGTTCCGCGCGGCAGGTAAAAATGTGGTGATTGCGGCGGGCGACACGTTCCGTGCGGCGGCGGTCGAACAGTTGCAGGTCTGGGGCGAACGGGCCGGGGTGCCGGTTCTGACGGCCCCCGAAGGGTCGGACCCGGCCAGCCTTGCGTTTGACGCAATGACGCAGGCACAGGCCGATGGCGCGGATCTGTTGATGATCGACACCGCGGGCCGGTTGCAGAACCGTGCCGATCTGATGGAAGAACTGACCAAGATCGTGCGCGTGATCCGCAAGAAGGACCCCGACGCCCCGCATAACACGCTGTTGGTTCTGGACGCGACGACGGGACAAAACGCGCTGCAACAGGTGAAGGTGTTTCAGGAACTTGCCGATGTGTCCGGCCTTGTGATGACGAAGCTGGACGGCACGGCCAAGGGCGGAGTGCTGGTGGCGTTGGCCGATAAATTTGGCCTGCCGATCCATGCGATTGGTGTGGGCGAACAGATCGACGATCTGGCGCCATTTGATCCCGAGGAATTCGCAGCCGCGCTTGTCGGGTTGGAGAATTGAACGCTTGTCTGACCTGCGCATATGGCGCGGTTGACTGATGGGGGAATGGATTGTGTCAATTGCCGGCACGCCCGAGGGGGCGCGTCTGGCCACGATGCTGGCGTTGATGTCGGCCTTGGCACATGCGGTATTTGGCGCGCTGCAGAAGGGGCGCTATGACCCGTGGCTGACGCGCGGGGCGATTGACGGCTGGCTGGCGATTTTGTCGGCGCCGATTGCGTTGTTTGTGGTGCCTTGGCCAAATCTGACGACGGCCCTGATCCTTGTGGGCGCGATTGCGGTGCATTTCGCCTATAAGGTCACGATGGCGATGGCCTATGAAAAGGCTGCGTATACAGTGGTTTACCCGGTGGTCCGTGGCACTGGGCCGCTGGTGACGGTGATCGCGGCAACGGTGTTTTTCGGCGAGCATTTCACCCCTGTGCAATGGCTGGGGGTCGCCTGCCTGTCGGGGGGGATTTTGATGTTGGCGCTGCGTAACCTGTCGGAAGAGGTGATTGACCTGCCTGCCCTGAAACTGGGGTTGATGTGGGCGGTGGCGGGTGGTGTGCTGGTCGCGCTATATACGACATATGACGCCTATGGTATTCGGCAGTCGCCGGACCCGTTCACATTTCTGGCCTGGTTTTTCGTTGTCACGGCTTTGGATTTCCCGATTCTGGCGGTGTTACGCTATCGCCGGATGGTTACCCCGCCGGTGCTGGCGCCGCTGATGTGGCGGGGCATCGCGGGGGCGTTGATTGCATGGGTCAGCTTTGGCGGGGTGATGTTGGCCACGCGGCTGGACAAGGTGGGCGAAGCGGCGGTATTGCGCGAAACCTCGACCGTGTTTGCGGCGCTGATCGGCTGGTTTATCCTGGGCGAAAAAGTGGGTCCGCGCCGTTTGTTTTTGATGGCACTGGTTGCGCTGGGCGCCGTGATTGTGGAAATGGGGGGCTAGGGGGACAGTCATGGCTGAAAAAACGATTAATCCGGTGCTGAAACAGGTGCTTGAATTAGGCCCGACAGTGGCGTTCTTCCTGATCTATATGCGGATCAAAGGGGACACGTTCACCATTTCCGGGACCGATTACAGCGGATTCATCGTCGCGGCTTTGGTCTTTGTGCCGATCCTGCTGGTGGCGATGGGGCTGCTGTGGCTGCTGACCGGCAAGCTGAGCCGGATGCAGATGTTTACCGCGTTCATGGTCATCTTCTTTGGTGGCCTGACGGCGTATTTCAATGATGAGCGGTTTTTTAAGGCAAAAACCACGATTGTTTATGGGTTCATGGCGGCTTTGCTTGGTATCGGGTTGTTGCGTGGACAAAGCTATCTGCGGCTGGTGATGGAAGAATTTTTGCCGATGCAGCCAGAGGGGTGGATGATTTTCACCCGCCGCCTGACGGGTATGTTTGCCGCGCTGGCCGTCGCAAACGAGGTGATTTGGCGCACGCAATCGACGGATCTGTGGGTCAAGCTTGAGACGTTCGCGTTTCCTGTGGTGCTGTTCGTCTTTTTGTGGGTGCAGATAGCCGGGCTTCAGCGGTATCTGATTGAGGACCCTGAAACCCCCGAGGACTAGCGCATTTCCGCAAAGCCAAAGCCGACGCCGCGATTGTCCGTTTTGCGGCCGTCACGGCGATAGCGCAGCGTATCGACCTGATCGTTGGTGATCTGTGGCCGAAAGACGATGCCTGCACGCCCGCCTGCGACCCATTGCACCACGGCATCCACCCGCAAGCTCAGGATATTGAGCTGCAGTTTGTCGCCGCGTCGGGCACCACACAGACCTTCGATCCGGGCCCCTGTATTATTGACGTCGACCACCTGGGCCTTTTCCGGTCCGGTGGCGGTGCGCAGCTCAATCGGGTACTGCGTATTATATCTATGTTGCCGATGGTGCATGGCGTGACCTCACTCAGAAAAACAAGCGATTCCTACGCCTCCGAGGCTAACAATTCGTTACGACGGTTTTTGAAACAGAATATTTTGAGCGCCTTGATTCTTGCGGAAATCGCCCCGCTTTTCGGCAGCGAGGGCGCGCCCGCGCTGCACGCCGGGCCGTGCGCCCATCATGTCCAGCCAGCGCGCCATGTGGGGTTTGTCGTCCAGCGTTTGCTGCTGCCCTTCCCAGAGCGAGGCCCAGCCCCAGATCGCCATATCTGCAATCGAATAAAAATCGCCCGCGACGCATTCATGCAGCGCAAGCTGCCGGTCAAGCACCCCATAAAGGCGCGCCGTTTCATTGCGGTAGCGGTCCTTGGCGTAGGGCAAATCGTTGGGCGGGTCCATCGCCGGGGCATATTTCAGGAAGTGGTGCGCCTGACCTGCCATCGGGCCAAGGCCGCCCATCTGCCACATCAGCCATTCGTCCACCCGGATGTGGTCGCGTGCGGTCGTGCCATGGAACTGGCCGGTCTTGCGGGCCAGATATTGCAGGATCGCACCGGATTCGAAGATCGAAATCGGGGCGCCATCGGGGCCGTCGGGATCAATGATCGCAGGCATCCGGTTGTTGGGCGCAATTTTCAGGAAGTCCGGCTTGAACTGATCGCCCGCGCCGATATCCACCAGATGCAACGTGTACGGCAGCCCCATTTCCTCGAGTGCGATCGAGATTTTCCAGCCATTCGGGGTGGGCCAGAAATACAGGTCAATGGGCGCGGTCATAGGCAGTCCTTCGGCAATGTCCCCGGCCAGAATGGCATGCTGTGGCGAAAGGACAAGGGCTGTATTGGGCGCAGGATCGTTGCCGGCGGCATCTTCTTGACGTGCGCATGGCGCGGGCTTATGCACATAGTCGTGGCGATTTGTTACCGGATTGCGGGCCACGTTAAATATGCCGCTAAAGAGGGTTGCGGGTTTGTAGACCCCGATACCTTTTCCCGGTGTCGGGGTTTTTTTATTGCGCAATCGCGCGGGGACTAAAGATGAAAACGTGGAAGAAACGCACCAAGGCGGTGCATGCCGGTATCCGGCGCAGCCAATATGGCGAGGTGTCCGAGGCGATCTTTATGACGCAGGGCTTTGTTTATGACACCGCAGAAGCGGCAGAGCAGCGGTTTGTCGAATCGGGCGCGGATGAATTCATCTATGCCCGCTACGGCAACCCCACCGTGGCGATGTTCGAAGACCGGATCGCCGCGCTGGAAGGGGCCGAGGACGGCTTTGCCACGGCCTCTGGCATGGCGGCGGTCAATGGCGCGCTGACGTCGATGCTGCGGGCGGGCGATCATGTGGTGTCGGCGCGGGCACTGTTCGGGTCCTGTCTTTATATCCTCGAGGAAATCCTGAGCCGCTATGGCGTTGAGGTGACGTTTGTGGATGGCACCGACCTGACCGCATGGGAGGCGGCAATTCGGCCAGATACCAAGGCCGTATTCTTTGAAAGCGTGTCAAACCCGACCTTGGAAGTGATTGATATATCGACCGTTGCGATGTTGGCGCATGCGGTGAACGCGGTTGTGGTTGTCGATAATGTATTTGCGACGCCCGTCTTTTCGAACGCAATCGCGCAGGGCGCCGATGTGGTCGTGTATTCGGCCACCAAACATATCGACGGGCAGGGGCGCGCATTGGGCGGGGTGATCCTGGGTACCCGCGATTTCATTCGTGGCACGGTCGAACCCTATATGAAGCACACCGGCGGGTCGATGTCGCCATTCACCGCTTGGCTGATGCTGAAGGGGCTGGAGACGATGGACCTGCGGGTGCGCGCGCAGACGGCGACCGCGCTACGGTTGGCGCAGTTGCTTGAATCGGATGGCAATCTGGCGCAGGTGATTTATCCGGGGCTGGACAGCCACCGCCAAGCGGCGCTGGCCCGGGCGCAGATGGGCGCAGGCGGCACCGTGCTGGCGATTGATGCAGGGTCGCAGGCTGCGGCGTTTGGATTGCTGAACGCGCTGGAGATTTTCACGATCTCGAATAATCTGGGCGATGCGAAATCCATTGCGACGCATCCTGCCACGACGACGCATCAGCGGTTGCCTGATGCGACCAAGGCAAGGTTGGGGATCACGCCCGGCCTGATCAGGTTGAGTGTCGGGCTGGAGGACACGGATGATCTGCTGGCTGATCTGCGCGGGGCCATCGACGCGGCCTGCAGCCAGCGCTGAGCATTGAGACCGCCGCAGGCCGGGCTTGCGGCGGAGCCTCCGGCGGGGATATTTCTTGCTCGGAAGAAGGGCAAGGGGCGACCATGTGGGATTGGCCGTTCTGCCGAACCGGTGGCGCGGCGCGCCGTGGCTTTGTGCCGGGAAACGGGTTAATGTGGCATGTCCGAGCCAGTAAAAGGTGGCTGTCATGACTGATCCGCACGCCGATTTATTACGTATCTATGAAGATATCGTTGGAAAACCTGACGATGCGCCCCATCTTGGGGTTGCAGACGTAGTGCAAAGGGATCGCCAGATGAATATCCATTCCCCCGATATGGACCGAAAGCCGACCCGCGCCGAGGCCGAGGCCGCGCTGGCATTGCTGCGCCGCTGGGCCGTCGATGTGACCGCAGAGGAAGTCGCAACGCTTGATCCGCTTGTTTCGCGGTTGATCCCGGGGCAAGAGGTGTCGAATTATCCTGCCCTCGCGCGGGCCTACCCCGATGCGTTCGAGGTGGATGACGCCTATAAGGCGACGATGCCGGATCTGCAAAATGGTCCATCCAGCCTGATCCGTGGTGTCAAACAGCAAATTCAGCATGTGGGCATTTCCAACTTTCGCCTGCCGATCCGGTTTCACACCCGTGACAACGGCGATCTGACGCTTGAAACCTCGGTCACCGGCACCGTGTCGCTGGAGGCCGAGAAGAAGGGCATCAACATGTCCCGGATCATGCGGACGTTTTACAAGCATGCCGAAGAGACATTCAGCTTCGAGGTGATCGAGCGGGCGCTCGATGCGTATAAATCCGATCTGGACAGTTTCGACGCCCGTATTCAGATGCGTTTCAGCTTTCCGATGAAGGTCGAAAGCCTGCGGTCGGGCCTGTCGGGCTATCAGTATTACAACGTCGCACTTGAGCTGGTGGAAAGCGCCGGCGTGCGCAAGAAGATCGTGCATCTGGACTATGTCTATTCATCGACGTGCCCCTGTTCGCTGGAGTTGTCGGAACATGCCCGCCAGTTCCGGGGGCAGTTGGCGACCCCGCATTCGCAGCGCTCTGTCGCACGGATTTCTGTGTTGGTCGAGGACGGCGCCGGTTGTTTGTGGTTCGAAGACCTGATCGACCGTGCCCGCACAGCCGTACCCACCGAGACGCAAGTCATGGTCAAACGCGAGGATGAGCAGGCATTTGCAGAGCTGAACGCGGCTAATCCGATCTTTGTCGAAGATGCGGCCCGCCTTTTTACCCAGCAATTGCAGCGCGATCCGCGCATTTCAGATTTCCGCGTGATTGCCAGCCATCAGGAAAGCCTGCACAGCCATGATGCGGTGTCGGTGCTGACCGAGGGGGCCACTTTTTCCGCCGAAAGCCTTGATCCACAGCTGTTTGCGTCATTGTTCCACGTTGGATGACCGTAAGGTGGGTTTTAACCCACCCCACGCGGTGACATGGCTAATTGGGGGTGCGGCGCTAAATCGGCCCGGTTTCCCTTGAAGCCTTTGGCGCCCAACACTAAGACTCTATCAGGAATTTAGAAGTAGGACGTTACCGTCCAACAATGAGGCAATAAATATGCAAGACCCCGTCCAAACCTATATGAACCTTGTCCCCATGGTCGTTGAACAGACCGCAAGGGGGGAACGCGCCTATGATATTTTCTCGCGCTTGTTGAAAGAACGGATCATTTTTCTCAGTGGCCCGGTCCACGACGGGATGAGCCAACTGGTCGTTGCGCAATTGCTCCACCTCGAATCCGAGAATCCGAAAAAAGAGATCAGCATGTACATCAACAGCCCCGGTGGCGTGGTGACATCTGGTTTGTCGATTTATGACACCATGCAGTACATCAAGCCCAAGGTCAGCACGCTGGTGATTGGGCAGGCGGCGTCGATGGGGTCGCTGCTGTTGACCGCCGGTCATCCCGGCATGCGCTTTTCGTTGCCCAACAGCCGGGTCATGGTCCACCAGCCGTCAGGTGGCTATCAGGGACAGGCGACGGATATCATGATCCACGCCCAGGAGACCCAGAAGCTGAAAGACCGTCTGAACGAGATTTACGTCACGCATACCGGTCAGACGTTGAAAAAAGTTGAGACGGCGCTGGAGCGTGATAACTTCATGTCACCCCAAGAAGCCAAGGACTGGGGTCTGATTGACGAGATCGTTGTGAACCGTGAAAAATCGCAAGAGTAAACCCTGATTAACGTCCCGTGCGCATGGTCATTTTGACATTGTGGACCTTGGCGGGCTGTCCTAGTGTTACAGACGGGGACAGCCCGAAACATGTTTGAAAGGCCAGTGGGCCAAGAGGTTTGAGATGGCAACTACATCCGGTAACGACAGCAAAAACACACTTTACTGCAGCTTTTGCGGCAAAAGCCAGCATGAGGTGCGCAAGCTGATTGCCGGGCCGACCGTTTTCATCTGTGATGAATGTGTTGAGCTGTGCATGGATATTATCCGCGAAGAGACGAAATCGGCGGGCCTGAAAGCCGGCGATGGCGTGCCCACGCCGACTGAGATTTGTCAGGTGCTGGATGACTATGTGATTGGCCAGGTGCACGCAAAGCGGGTGCTGTCCGTGGCTGTTCACAACCATTACAAGCGCCTGAACCACGCCGGGAAATCCGATGTCGAGTTGTCCAAATCCAACATCATGCTGATCGGCCCGACGGGCTGCGGCAAGACACTTTTGGCGCAGACTCTGGCGCGGATTCTGGACGTGCCGTTCACGATGGCCGATGCGACGACCCTGACCGAGGCCGGTTATGTCGGCGAAGATGTTGAAAACATCATTCTGAAGCTGTTGCAGGCGTCTGAATACAATGTCGAACGTGCGCAGCGCGGCATCGTCTATATTGACGAAGTTGATAAAATTACCCGCAAGTCGGACAATCCGTCGATCACCCGCGATGTATCGGGCGAGGGCGTGCAGCAGGCGCTTTTGAAGATCATGGAAGGCACTGTGGCGTCGGTTCCGCCGCAGGGGGGCCGTAAGCATCCGCAGCAGGAATTCCTGCAGGTGGACACGACCAACATTCTCTTCATCTGCGGCGGCGCATTCGCAGGTCTGGACAAGATCATCGCGCGGCGCAGCAAAGGGTCCGGTATGGGCTTTGGCGCGGATGTCAAAGATGTCGATGAACGCGGCGTCGGCGAGGTGTTTCAGGATCTGGAGCCCGAAGACCTGCTGAAATTTGGTTTGATCCCGGAATTCGTTGGCCGCCTGCCCGTGATCGCGACATTGACCGATCTGGACGAAGACGCGCTGATCACCATCCTGACCAAGCCCAAGAACGCATTGGTCAAGCAGTACCAGCGCCTGTTCGAACTGGAAGACACCAAGCTGACATTCACCGAAGATGCGCTTGCCGCGATTGCCAAGCGTGCGATCAACCGCAAGACCGGTGCGCGTGGCCTGCGGTCGATCATGGAAGATATCCTTCTCGACACGATGTTCGACCTGCCGGGCATGGATACCGTGACAGAGGTTGTGGTCAACGAAGAGGCGGTCACATCCAATGTGGCACCGCTGATGATCCATGACGAGGGTAACAAGAAAGAATCAGCCACGGCGAGCTAGGCCGTGGCCGTGCGGCACATCTCGACGGGGTCGCCATTTGAGGCGCAAATCGGCTATAGCCGCGCCGTTGTCGCCGATGGCTGGGTTTTTGTGGCAGGTACGACGGGATATGATTACGCCACGATGACCATGCCGGACGGTATCGTGGCGCAATGCCGGAACACGCTGGCCACCATAGCTACGGCGTTGGACGCGGCTGGCAGCGGGCTAGACCATGTCGTGCGGGTCAATTACATCGTTCCAAACGCTGACGAATGGCCCGCCTGCTGGCCCTTGCTGGCTGCGGCGTTTGACGTGGCGCGGCCAGCGGCAACCATGATCTGCGCACAGCTACAGAACCCCGAAATGAAGATCGAGATCGAGGTGACTGCGCGGGTCCCTGCCTGACGCCACTGGACCTTTGCGGCCAGTTGGTGCATGACAAGGCATCGTAATCGGAGACGCGACATGGGCCTTGGTCACAACATCAAACGCATCTTTACATGGTGGGACGGCCAGACATTTGGCACCCAGCTGTGGACGTGGCGCAATGGGAAACGGGTCGGCGAGGACGCGCAGGGCAATGTGTTCTACCGTAATGCCGACGACAGCCGCCGCTGGGTCATTTTCAACGGTCAAAACGAAGCGTCCCGCGTCAGCCCCGACTGGCATGGCTGGCTGCACCATACATGGGACGAGCCGCCGACCGAACGCGCGCTGCCGCATAAGTCGTGGGAAAAGCCGCATTTGGCAAACCTGACCGGCACGCCCGACGCCTATGCCCCCGCCGGATCAATCCGCAGGTCGGCGGCCCCCGTCACGCGGTCCGATTACGAGGCGTGGACCCCTGAATAGGGTTGTGCAATGCGCCTTCTGAAACCCCTCTTATGCGCGGTTCTGCTGGCGACACCCGCCGCAGCCCAAGACGTGACGACAGCCCAAGGTGGGGTTGTGCGTGTTCTGGATAAATTGACGGGTGCGATCACCGACTTGTCGCTGCGCGCTGGCGAAGCGGGCGGGCTTGGCTATTTGGACGTCACGTTGAACCAGTGCCGATATCCCACCGCAAACCCATCTGGCGACGCCTATGCAGAGGTCGTCGTGCGTTACCGCGACGCGCCAGAGCCGGTTTTTGCCGGGTGGATACTGGCATCATCGCCGGCGCTGCATGCGATGGATCATCCGCGTTATGACGTCTGGGTGTTGCGCTGTATGACGTCCTGAGCGGGGGGTAATGCGCCGGGTGCCGTGAATGACGCCGGGGTTTGCACGGCTGCATGCAGCAGTTTGCGGTATCGGTCGCGGGGGATTTCGACCGCACCAAGGCTGGCCAGATGCGGGGTGATGAACTGCGTATCGAACAAGGTAAACCCACCGGCGCGCAGGCGATCGACCAAATAGGCCAGCGCCACTTTTGACGCATCGGTCGCGCGGCTGAACATGCTTTCCCCAAAAAATGCAGCGCCGACCGTCACGCCGTAAACGCCCCCGACCAGCGCCCCATCCTGCCAAACTTCAATGGAATGGGCGTCGCCGCGCCGGAATAGCGCGCGGTAGAGATCAAAAATAGTGTCGTTGATCCATGTTTCATCACGGTCCGCACAGCCGCGCACCACATCGTCGAAGGCGGTATCGACGGTCACGTCGAACAGTCCGCGCCGCATGGTGCGTGCCAGCCGGCGTGAAATCCGAAACCCGTCCAACGGAAATATCCCGCGCATCCGCGGGTCGACCCAGAACACCTCTGGGTCGTCGCGGCCTTCGGACATGGGAAACACGCCGGCCCGATAGGCCTGCAGCAGCAGGTCCGGGGTCAGGCGAGGTTCTGTTCGAGCCAATGCTCTAGCCAGTGGATGTTGTAATCGCCGGTTTGCACGGCCTCTTCGGCCAAAAGCGCGTGAAACAGTGGGATCGTTGTGTCAACACCATCGACAATCAACTCGCCCAATGCGCGGGCCAGCCGGGCCATCGCCTCGGGGCGGTCGCGACCGTGAACGATTAACTTGCCGATCAGGCTGTCGTAATAGGGCGGGATCCGGTAGCCATCATACAGCGCGCTGTCCATCCGCACACCCAGACCGCCGGGCGCGTGATACTGCGTGATCGTGCCGGGGCAGGGCGCAAAGTTCGGCAGTTTTTCGGCGTTAATCCGCACTTCGATCGCGTGGCCGTTGATTTTCAGGTCGTCCTGTGTGAACGACATCGGCAAACCGGACGCAACGCGCAGCTGTTCGCGGACCAGATCGACGCCAAAGATCGCCTCGGTGACGGGGTGTTCAACCTGCAACCGGGTGTTCATTTCGATAAAGTAGAATTCATCGTTTTCGAACAGGAACTCAATCGTGCCCGCGCCGATATAGTTAATCTTGGCCACGGCATCGGCACAGACTTTGCCGATTCGCGCGCGCAGTTCAGGCGTGATGCAGGGGCCGGGGGCCTCCTCCAGTACCTTCTGGTGGCGCCGCTGCAGGGAACAATCGCGTTCACCCAAATGCACCGCATTGCCTTTACCGTCGCCAAAGACCTGAATTTCGATGTGACGCGGCGTGGTCAGGTATTTCTCGATATAAACTTCGTCATTTCCAAAGGCGGCCTTGCCCTCGGCGCGGGCGGAATGGAACGCTTTTTCCATGTCAGCGGCGGTCAAGGCCACCTTCATGCCGCGCCCGCCGCCGCCAGCGGTGGCTTTGATAATGACCGGATAGCCGACTTCTGCGCCGATCCGCTGCGCATCCTTGAGCGTGGGCACACCGCCGTCAGAGCCAGGCACGCAGGGCACGCCAAGCGCCTTCATCGTGTCTTTTGCAGTGATTTTGTCGCCCATCATGCGGATATGTGCAGCGGTGGGGCCGATGAATGTCAGGTCGTGATCTTCGACCGCCTGAACGAAGGCCGCGTTTTCGGACAAAAAGCCGTAGCCGGGGTGGATCGCCTGCGCGCCGGTGATTTCACACGCCGAGATGATCGCCGGGAATGACAGATAACTTTGTGCGGACGCGGGGGGGCCGATGCAGATCGCCTCGTCCGCCATGCGCACATGCATCGCGTCACTGTCGGCTGTGGAATGCACGGCCACCGATTTCACGCCCATTTCACGGCAGGCACGGACGACACGCAGGGCAATTTCGCCCCGGTTCGCGATAAGGATTTTGTCGAACATGCTGGCCGCCTATTCGATGATCACAAGAGGGGCGCCAAATTCGACCGGCCCGCCATCTTCAACCAAGATGCGTTTCACCGTGCCGCCGCGTGGGGCGGGGATATGGTTCATCGTTTTCATGGCTTCGATGATCAGGATCGTGTCACCTTCCTTTACGACGGTGCCGACACTGACGAAGGCGGGCGCGCCGGGTTCAGCGGCCATATAAACGGTGCCGACCATGGGCGATGTGACTGCGCCGGGATGGGCGGCTGGATCGGATGATTCGGCCGCAGCGGGGGCGGCGGCGGGGGCAATGGCGGCTGGTGCCTGCACTGGTGCGGCTTGCATGACGGTCTGTGTCTGTCGGCTGACGCGGACGTTCAGGCTGTCGTTTTCGCCATAGTCCCGTTTGACCTGCAATTCGGTCAGATCGTTTTCGCGCAGCAGTTCTGCCAACGCCTGAATAAAGCTGACATCGCTTTCGTGAGAGGTTTTGTTGCTCATCGTGTCCCCGGCCCGTTGCCCATATTTTTGGCTTTCGCGCGACGTGACGCCACACGAATTCAACATGCTTATAGGGCAAGCCAGCGGAGGTGGAAAGCGGTGGTGCCTTGAAAAACAAAAGGCCTACCCCGGTGTGTCATCGGGGGCCGCTGCACCGACGTCGTCTTGGGCGTTCTTTGCATGTGCGGGGGCATCGTGGTCATAGGGCAGCATCGGTACGTCATAGGGGCGCAGGGTACGTTCCGGCGGCGCGATTTCGCCGGGATTTTCAGGAAACGCAGTGCCCGCAAGCCGCGCGGAGACCACTTGCGCGATAAATACCTTGTTGGCGGGCTGGGTCGCCGGGCCCCCTGACGCGCGTGTCGCGGGGACCTTTGTGCCAGTCACGGGCGGTTGCGCGGCCAGATGGGGAACCGCGGCAACAGCCTGGGGCGCAAGGGTGCGTGTGGTATCCATGGCAGGCTCCGAAAAGCGAGAATCTTATTGCTAAAGATTCGCTCTTCCAGCCTACCAAAACCTTAACGTCGCCCCAATACATGCCCACGTTTTGGTTCAAATTGCAGCGATCAGCCCTCAGATGGCCAAATATTGCGAGCGAAGCTGCTCGTTTTCCAGCACCTCGGCGGCGGACCCGTCAAAGACAACCGTGCCGGTGTCCAGAATGACCGCCCGGTCCGCCAGTTTCAGAGCCGCGACGGCGTTTTGTTCGACGATCACCGTCGTGATCCCCTGATCGCGGATAATGTTGAGCGTTTTCGCGATTTCCTGCACGATGACAGGCGCGAGACCCTCGTAGGGTTCGTCAAGCAGCAGCACCTTGATGTCCCGTGCAAGGGCGCGGGCGATGGCCAGCATCTGCTGTTCGCCGCCCGACAGCGTCACGCCTTCTTGTTTGCGCCGTTCGCCAAGACGGGGGAAAAGGCCGTAGATCCGGTCCAGGGACCAGCCGATGGGCGGGGCAATCTGGGCCAGCTGGAGGTTTTCCTCAACCGTCAGGCCGGGAATGATTCGCCGGTCTTCGGGGACAAGGGCGATACCCGCTGCGGCCGCCTGATGGCTTTTCATTTCGTGCAACGGCTGGTGGTCCAGCCAGATTTCCCCATGCTTGAGCGCGGGATCATCCATGCGCGCGATGGCCCGCAGGGTCGATGTCTTGCCCGCCCCGTTGCGCCCCAGCAGGGCCAGAATTTCGCCCTCGTGGATGTTGAAGCTGACGTTTTGGACGATGTAGCTTTCGCCGTAGTAGGCCTCGATCTCCCAGACGGACAGGAAGGCGGGGTGGGTCGCGGCGTTGTTGGCGTTCTTGTTGAATGGTGCGTTCATAATTCTCTCCTGCCGGGGCGATCATTCTTGCCGGAAAATGATCGGCGGGCGTTGTCAGACTTGCGCTTCACCCAGATAGGCTTCGCGAACCTTGGGGTGGCCTTTGATGTTTTCGGGGGTGTCTTCGACCAAAGGCATGCCCTGCGCCAAAACGGTAATCCGTTCCGCCAGCGAGAACACGACGTTCATATCATGCTCAATAATGGCCATTGTGATTCCGCGCTTGGCGCGGATGTCCTTGAGCAGTTGAATCGTATTTTCGGTATCGGCGCGTGCCATGCCGGCTGTCGGTTCGTCCAGCAGCAGCAATTTGGGATCTTGCACCAGACACATTGCCATTTCCAGCCGCCGTTTGTCACCGCGCGACAGGCTGGATGCGATCATGTGCCGCTTTTCAAGCATATTCACATCAGCCAGCATTTCCTCGGCCTGCTGCTGGATGCCTTTTTCGGCAAAAACGCTTTCGATGGCATGCATCCGGAATGACCCGTCGCGTTTTGCAAAGCAGGGGATCATGACGTTTTCAAACACCGTCAGGTCGCTGAAAATTTCGGGCGTCTGGAACACCCGGCTGATGCCCAACTGGTTGATCTCGTGGGGTTTGCGGCCCAGAACCGATTGCCCGTCGAACATGACCGACCCCGAGTCCGGGATCAGTTTGCCGATCAGCACGTTGAGCAGCGTGGATTTGCCAGCCCCGTTTGGCCCGATGATCGCATGCACGGTGTTTTCCGCCACGCTGAGGTTCACGTTCCCCAGCGCCTGCAGGCCACCAAAGCGTTTGTTGATGCCTTTGATTTCAAGGATACCCATGTTTTTGTCTCCTTATTCGGCAGGCTTGGTGGCGGTTTCGCCAGTGTCTTTGGACTTCTTGCGGCGCAGCAGCGCGCCAATCTTTTGACCACCCTGAACAAGGCCACCGGGCAGAAAGATCACGACCGCCATGAACAACAGGCCCAGCGTCAGGTGCCAGCCCTTGCCGATGAAGGGGTGGATGATCGTGACCAGCAGGTTGTCCAGCCAATCGGGCATGAACGCGAACCAGTTGTGCAGAATGGTGTCATTGATCTTGGACACGATGTTTTCCAGATATTTGATCAACCCGGCGCCCAGCACCGGCCCGATCAGCGTGCCGACCCCGCCCAAGATCGCCATGACGACGATTTCACCCGACGCGGTCCAGAACATCCGCTCTGCCCCGGTCAGCGGGTCCATCGCCGCCAGCAAACCACCGGCCAGACCGGCGTACATGCCCGAGATCACAAAAGCGGCCAGCATGTAGGGTTTGATGTTCAGCCCGGTATAGCTCATCCGGGTCTGGTTTGATTTGATCGCCCGCAGCATCATCCCGAACGGCGACCGGAAGATGCGGATCGACAGATAGAACGATGCGATCAACAAGATGGCGCAAAGGTAGTAGCCATTCTCGAAGATGAAGGTCCAGCCGCCGATATTCCATTCCGTGGCGCCATTCATGCGCAGGCCGAACAGATGCGGCACCGTCGGATCGCCCGCGCTCATCAGGATTTGCGGGTCGTCGTTGTAGACCTGCAGGCCGGTTTCGCCGTTGGTGATGGGGGTGAACACCGAATAGGCCAGTTGATACGACATCTGCGCAAAGGCCAGAGTCAGGATCGAGAAGTAGATGCCAGAGCGCCGCAGCGACACATAGCCGATCACGACCGAGAACAGCCCGGCAACGATCACCGACAGCAAGATCGCAGGCAGCACGTTGTAGCTGAGCAGTTTGAACATCCACACCGCCGCATACGAACCGACACCCAGAAAGGCGGCATGGCCAAAGGACAGATAGCCCGTCAGACCGAACAGGATGTTAAACCCGATCGCCAGAATGCCAAAGATCACAAAGCGTTGCATCAGCGCGGGGTAACCCGCGTTAAAGCTTTGGCCTATCGCCGATTCCGTCGGGAACGGGTTCAGCAGCATCGGTGCCGCCAAGGTCAGGATGACCACGATGACGAATAGTTTGAAGTCGCGGGAGTTGAGACCAAGCATGACTTATTCCTCCATCACGCCCTTGCGGCCCATCAGGCCACGCGGACGGGTCAGCAAAATGATAATGGCAACGAGATAAATGATGATCTGGTCGATGCCGGGGATGAGAGCTTTTACCTCGTTCATGGAGGCAAAGGATTGCAGGATGCCAAGCATGAACCCGGCAAGCACCGCGCCGGGCAGAGAGCCCATGCCGCCAACAACGACGACCACAAAGCTAAGCACCAGAAAGTCCATGCCGATGTTGTAATGGGGTGACAGGATGGGTGTGTACATCACACCCGCCAGCCCCGCGACGGCCGCCGCCATGCCAAACATCAGCGTAAAGCGTTTGTCGATGTCGATCCCCAGCAGACCCACGGTTTCCCGGTCGGCCATACCGGCCCGCACCACCATGCCGAAGGTCGTGAATTGCAGGAAGGCAAAGACCGCGCCGATGATGATCAGCGAGAAGAAGAAATAGACCAGACGCCACATCGGATAGGCGACAGCCCCCGGATCAAAGCCAAGCATGACACCAAAATCGAGGGTGCCGATGAACATCTGCGGGGCAGGGGTCTGGATCGGGTTGGCACCGTAAATCGACTTGATCAGCTCACCAATCACGATGGCGAGGCCGAAGGTGACAAGGATCTGATCCGCGTGTGGCCGCTTGTAAAAGTGTTTGATCAACCCGCGTTCCATCACATAGCCGATGAAAAACATCACGGGGATCACCAGCAAAATGGCTAGCGGCACCGACCAATCCTGAATTGCGGCACCCGTTTCGGGGCCAAACCACGCTTCGACATAGGGCGTGTTTACCTTGAGCGGGTTACCCAGAAAGTCGGTCTGCGTTTCATCGACGGTGACAAAGCTGTAGCCCAGAAACCGTTGCAGCGTCACCGCGCAGAACGCACCGATCATGAACAACGCGCCGTGGGCAAAGTTGACGACGCCCAATGTGCCAAAGATCAGCGTCAGCCCAAGGGCGATCAACGCATAGGCGGCACCTTTGTCCAGACCATTCAAAATTTGAAGAAGAAATGCGTCCATCTGTCCGCTCCTGCCTGCCGCTAAGGCGTATATTTGGGGTGTAGGGTCCGACCCAAATGACTGGGCGGGCGCGTTATCGCGTGGGGGACAGGCGGTGGCCGCCTGTCCCCTGATTTACAAACGCTTATGCGCCGGGGTTGCACGCGCCCAGATCGCCACCGGCGAACATGGGGTGATCGGGTGCATATTCCACCTGTGCGCGCGGCGTCACTTCGACGATTTCCAATGTGTCGTACTGGTTTGCCGGGTTTTCCTTGCCCTTCATGACCAAAACGTCTTTGAAACACTGGTGATCGGCGCCGCGATACAGAACCGGACCGTTGCCCATGCCGTCGAACTCGAAATCCTCAAGCGCTTCGACAACCGCACATGGGTTGAACGACCCTGCGCGCGTTACGGCATCCGCATAAAGCAGTGTCTGCACGTAGCAGGTGTGCGCGGCGTTGGATGGCGGGAAGCCATACTTTTCGCCGAACGAACGGACAAAGGCTTGTGTGCCCGCATCCTGCAACTGCCAGTTCCAGTTCATGGAACCAAACACGCCTTCAATGTTCGAACCCGCACCAGCGGCCATCAGTTCCGAATAAAGCGGAACAATGATCTTGAAGTCCTTGCCGTTGACTTGCTTGTCCTTCAGGCCAAACTGAACAGCCTGCGTCAAAGAGTTGACCATGTCCCCGCCGTAGTGGTTCAGGATCAGCGTATCTGCGCCAGAGTTCAGCACAGGCGCGATGTACGACGAGAAGTCACCGGCACCAACGGGTGTCAGCACGTTCTGGACAGTTTCCCAGCCCAGGGCCTCGGTCGATGCCTGGATCGATTCCTGCTGCGTCCAGCCCCATGTGTAGTCAGCGGTCAGGTGATAGGCACGGCGCTCGTTGCCATATTCCCTTTCCAACACGGGTGCGAGTGCCGCACCGGACATGTAGGCGTTAAAGAAGTGACGAAAGCCGTTGGCCTTCTTGTCCTTGCCGGTCGTGTCGTTGGAGTGGGTCAGACCGGCCATGAAGATCACGCCGGCTTCTTGGCACAGACCCTGAACCGCAACAGCCACACCCGAAGATGAGCCGCCGTTGATCATGATGCAGCCGTCTTTCTGGATCATCGACTGGGCCGATGCACGGGCAACGTCAGATTTTGTCTGCGTGTCGCCTGTGACGAATTCGACCCTTTTGCCCATAATACCCGTACCGTCCAGCATTTTGGACGAGAACGTATTTATCATGCCGCCGTCGCCGATGCCGTTCAGATGCTCGACGGCAAGTTGCTGCGCGCGCAGCTCGTCAAGGCCTTCTTCGGCATAGGGGCCGGTCTGTGGGACGTTAAAGCCGAATTTCACGCTGTTGCCAGTGGGTGCATTGGTGAAACCGGTGTGACCTGCCGCCGACAGATACGTCGGCAAAGCAAGACCGGCGCCCGCGATGGCCCCGGTTTTCAACACGCCACGGCGTGAGAAGTTGGATTTGGACATTACTATCCTCCCTAGAGTTTTCCTGCCGCCTGGGCCTCCTCGCCCCCACGGCACGCACTTTTCAGTACTGTGATCCACTGTGGCGAAATTGGCAAAGACAGCAACAAGTCATTGGGACTGATGGACTTCTTTGTAAATTGCTGTACAGATATCTTGTTAACTCTGTAAATCTGTTTTCCCGCACCTGCAGAAAGCGGTTGAAACTGTTGAAGGAAAATCATGTGCCAACCCGTAGGCTGACAGGCTCGCGCATTCGCGAAAAACGTCTCGATCAAGGGCTGCGGCAGGCCGCCGTCGCCGAGGCGGTGGGGATATCGCCGTCCTATCTTAATCTGATCGAACACAATCGCCGCAGAATCGCGGGCAAGCTGCTGGGTGATCTGGCCCGCGTGCTGGGCGTTGATGCCGCCTTGCTGACCGCGGGCGCCGATAACGATCTGCTGGACCAGATGCGCGATGCCGCAGCTTTGCTTGGCGATGTGGCCGAGGTCGCGCGCGTCGAAGAGCTTGCCGCGCGCTATCCGGGTTGGAGCCGCCTGATCGCCGTGCAGGCCCGTCGGTTGGAAATTCTTGAAGGGCGGGTGCAGTCGTTGACGGATCGCATGGCGCATGACCCGCAGTTGGCGGCATCTTTGCACGACGTGATCTCCTCTGTGACGGCGATCCGTTCGACCGCATCCATTTTGGTGGGGCAGGAACCGCTGGACGCCGATTGGCAGCGCCGGTTCCATGAAAATATCCACAAGGACAGCCTGCGTCTGGCCGCCAGCAGCGAGGCGCTTATTGCGTATCTCGATGCGCCGGGGCCGGATAACGACAGGCCGACGACACCGCTGGAAGAGGTCGAAACCTATCTGGCGAAAACCGGGTTTCATATCGCGGCGCTGGAAACGGCAGACCCTGACAGGGCTGCGGTTGTGGCGCAGGCGGATTTGTCGGGCGCGGCGGCCCGACATTTGCTGGACGCGATCTGTACGCTGTACGTACGCGATGCATACGCCCTGCCGCTGGCTGATTTTGATCTGGCGTGCCGCGATCTGGGCTATGATCCGGTCGCGCTCGCCCAGCGGTTCGGTGCGGGGTTCGGCAGCGTTTTGCGCCGTCTGTCGTTCCTGCCGCCGGGTGCCGGTCATCCGCCGATGGGGCTGGCGGTCTGTGATGCCTCGGGCACGTTGCGCTATCTTAAATCCGTCCCCGGTTTCACCATGCCACGTGCCGGCGGGGCCTGCCCGCTGTGGCCGATCTTCGGGGCATTCAGCCGCCCGGCGCAGCCGTTGCGGGCCGAAGTGGCATTGCCCGGACCGGTGCAGACCCGGTTCTTGTGCTACGCCATCGCAGAGCCACATCAAGGCCCCAGTTTCGACAGCGCACCTGTGTTGCAAAGCACCATGCTGGTGCTGCCGGACCCCGCCGAGGGGGCGCTGCCGCCCACGCAGGTGGGGATGTCTTGCCGAATTTGTGCGCGTCAGGACTGCGCAGCCCGCCGCGAACCGGCAATGATTGGTGTCATGGCGATGCGTGATTGATCCACGTGCTTTGACAGTCCCGACAATTGCCGTGATAGTCGCACCCAAGAAGGCACCCCGTGAGGCGGAGGCCGTTGGCAAAGGGGAGGCGATGAGATGGGCAACCGTGTCCTTCTGATCGAAGACGAGCCGAATATCATCGAGGCGATCAGTTTCATTCTGTCCCGCGATGGCTTGACCGTGCACACACATGAAGACGGGCAAACCGCGATGGCCAAGGTGCTGGCCTTGCCGCCCGATCTGATCATTCTGGATGTGATGCTGCCGGGGCGCAGCGGGTTTGATATCCTGCGCGATCTGCGGGTCAATGACGTCACCAAGGCGATCCCCGTCATGATGCTGACCGCGCGTGGTCAGGCCAAGGACCGCGAACTGGCGCTGCGGCTGGGGGCGAGCCATTTCATGACCAAACCGTTTTCCAACGCAGAGGTGCGCGACAACGTCCGCAATCTGATGGGGGCATGAACCGCGCGCCCAAGTCACCGGTGTTTCTGGAACGGGCCAGCTATCGGCAGCGCCGGCTGCGCGATGCGGCACGGCTGCTGCCGGTGCTGGGTGCCATACTTTGGATGATTCCGCTGTTATGGTCGCGCGATCAACCGGCGGCATCGACCAATGCCGATGCCCTTCTTTATACGTTTGGGGTTTGGGTGGCCCTGATCGTGCTGAGCGCGGTGCTGTCGCGTGGCCTGCGGCCCGATGACGCCACGCCGTTGGACACGCCTGACTAATGGTGTCGTTCAACATTCTGATCGCTGTCGCGCTGACCTATGTCGCAGCTTTGTTCACGGTCGCCTTCATCGCAGAGCGGCGGGCATCGGCGGGGCATGTCGGCTGGCTGCAATCACCGATCATCTACACCCTGTCGCTCAGCATCTATTGCACCGCCTGGACATTCTACGGCGCTGTCGGCTATGCCGCCCGGTCGGGGCTGGAGTTCGTGACGATCTACCTTGGCCCGACGTTGGTGATGATCGGCTGGTGGTGGGGGCTGCGCAAGCTGGTCCGCATTGGCCGGTCCCAGCGGATCACCTCGATTGCCGACCTGATTTCATCGCGCTTTGGCAAATCCACGGTGCTGGGCGTCATCGTGACCGTCATCGCCGTCGTCGCCGCGACCCCCTATATCGCACTGCAGTTGCAGTCGGTCACCTTGTCGTTTGCGGTTTTCGGACAGGCCGGGGGGCAGGACTGGCAGGACAAGGACCTGAATGCGGCGGCCATCTGGGTGGCGGTGGGGTTGGCTGTGTTTACCGTTTTGTTCGGCACCCGCAATCTTGACGCCAACGAACGCCACCATGGCATCGTCATGGCCATCGCGGTCGAGGCGGTCGTGAAACTGCTCGCGCTTTTGGCGGTCGGGGTGTTTGTGGTCTGGGGGGTTGCAGGCGGGCCCGCTGCGATGCTGGTGCGGATTGATGCGTCTGATATCACGCTGTGGCAGCAAAGTGGCGGGCGCTGGGTCAGCCTGATCTTTTTGTCCGCCGCCGCCTTTTTGTGCCTGCCGCGCATGTTTCAGGTGTTGGTCGTTGAAAACGCGGATGAGCGGCACCTGAACGTCGCAAGCTGGGCATTTCCGCTTTATCTGTTCTTGATGAGCCTGTTCGTGGTGCCCATCGCCGTGGTCGGTCTTGACCTGCTGCCACCGGGCAGCAACCCTGACCTTTTCGTGCTGACTGTCCCGCTCAGCCAAGGCCGCGAGGGGCTGGCGATGCTGTCATTTCTGGGGGGCTTTTCGTCGGCCACGTCGATGGTGATTGTGGCGACGATTGCGCTGGCCACGATGGTGTCGAACCATATTGTCGTGCCGCTATGGCTTCACTTGCAAGCGGATAAGGGCGCGGTGATGTCGGGCGATGTGCGGCATGTGATCTTGCTGGCGCGGCGGCTGTCGATTGCGGGCGTTCTGGCGCTTGGCTTTGTGTATTATCGGCTGTCGGGCGGGGGCACCGCCCTTGCGGCGATCGGTCTGGTGTCGTTCACCGGCGCGGTGCAGATCTTGCCCGCAATGCTGGGCGGTATCTTTTGGCGCGGGGCCACGCGCATTGGTGCCGCGCTGGGTCTGCTGACCGGGCTTGTGGTCTGGTTGTGGACCTTGTTCCTGCCCAGTTTCGGTCTGGACGCCGTGATCAGCCAGACGGCGATGGATGCGGGCCCGTTCGGTCTGCATTGGTTGCGACCAGAGGCGCTGTTTGGGATCATCGGCATGGACCCGTTGGTGCATGGGGTGATGTGGTCAATGCTGCTCAATAGCGGGATGTTCATTCTGGGTTCCCTGCTGAGTTTCCCGACCCCGGTCGAACGCCTGCAGGGTGCGCAATTCGTCAATGTCTTTGAACATTCGACCGCCGCGCGCGCCTGGACCACGACCTCCGCAGGCGCCGAAGATTTGCTGATCATGGCGCAGCGGATCATCGGCAGCGCCGAGGCGCAGGCGATTTTTCAGGCCGAGGCGGTGCGGCAAGGTAAATCTGGCTATCTGCCCGAAGTCACGCCAGAATTCGTCGCCCGATTAGAGAGGCAACTGGCCGGATCTGTCGGTGCGGCTACGGCGCATGCGATGGTCGGTCAATTGATCGGCGGCAGTGGGGTGTCGGTCGAAGATCTGATCGCCGTGGCCGATGAAGCGGCGCAAATTCTGGAATACTCCAGCCAGCTCGAGGCCAAATCAGCCGAACAGGCCCGCACGGCCAGCGCGCTGCGCGACGCCAATGAAAAGCTGACCGCGCTGTCGATCCAAAAAGATGCCTTTCTCAGCCAGATCAGCCACGAACTGCGCACGCCGATGACCTCGATCCGGTCGTTTTCGGAAATCCTGCGCGATGCCGATATGTCGCCACAAGAACAAGAGCGTTACGCCGGGATCATCCATGATGAGGCGATCCGCCTGACGCGGCTGCTTGATGATTTGCTTGACCTCGCCGTGCTGGAAAACGGGCAGGTCACCCTGCATCGGCAAACCGGCAATCTGGCGGGTTTGCTGGATCGTGCATTGGATGCTGCCGGCCTGCATGACGGCGCATTGGAAATCGTGCGCCAACCCGCCGCCGAGGCCGTGATGCTGACCTCTGATCTGGATCGGCTGGCGCAGGTGTTCATCAACCTGATCGCGAATGCGCGCAAATATTGCGACGCAGACCGCCCCAAGCTAAAGATTTCCGTCCGCGCCAAGGGCGATGCATATCATATTGATTTTGTAGACAACGGCAGCGGGATTTTCCCGGAAAACCAGCAGTTGATCTTTGAAAAATTCTCACGGGTGGCGGACCAGTCAAAGGCGGGTGGTGCCGGGCTTGGTCTGGCGATCTGCCGCGAAATCATGCATCGGCTGGGCGGCGATATCAGCTATTTGCCGGGTCAATATGGTGCGGCATTTCGGGTGGTCGTGCCGAAAATATGGCCGGGTCCGGGCGGGCGTTAGGACAACGGTAACGTCTGCGGCGTTAATCTGGCGCTTGACTAACCTGTGGCAGGCGCATGACCGACAGTATGCATAGTACAATTCTGCGGCGCATGGCCCGCCGACGGACCGATCCGGCAGAGGTGCCGCTGACATCGTCGCGCGCCGTGCGTTTGGCACTGACCAAGGCGGCCAACGATACCATCGGACTGGTGCTGACCGTCATGGGGATGGGCGAAGACGTGCAGCCGCTGGATGATCTGCTGGGCGGGCTTGATGACACCCTGATGTTGATCGGGTTGCAGCGCAATGGGCAGTTGGCTGGAATTCTGGCGCTGGACATGCAGATGCGGGCGGCGGTGATGGAAATGCAGACCGTGGGCCGGCTGATCGCCAAACAGGCCGAAGACCGCACGCCGACCGGCACTGACAAAACGATGTGCGACCCTGTTCTTGCGGCGTTTCTGACGGCGCTGCCGCTGGCCATGGCCGGGACAGAGCTGGATGGTTGGGTCGATGGGGCCCTGCTTGGGGATCGGATTGACAACCGGCGCGTCGCGGGGCTGGTGTTGGACGACCGCGATTATCGCACGCTGCGGCTGACCGTTGATCTGGGCGTTGCCGACCGTCAGGGCGCGTTGCTGCTAGCGCTGCCTTTGGCGACGAAAACCGCCGTACCGGCCCGTGACCCTGTCGATGACATGGATTGGGGCACGCAGTTCCGTGCCGTCGTTGCCGACGCGCCTGCGTCGCTTGAGGCGCAGTTGCATCGCTTTACCATTCCCCTGGCGCAGGCACGCGCGCTGCGGGCGGGGCAGGTGCTGCCATTGCCCGGATGCACGGTGAATTCGGTGCGGATCATGTCGCCTGATGGCCATAAGATCGCGCAGGCCAAACTGGGTCAGCTGGGTGGCATGCGCGCCGTCCGCATCGAACAGGCACCCGCGCCGCAGATGCGTGATCTGGGCGCGACTGGCCTATCCGGCATGATGGCGCTGGACGCAGCAGAGCCGCTGGGTTTTCAGGGTGATGACCCGCTGAACGCCGGTGACGCCGGTCTGATTGATGGCGCGCCTGACACGGGCGGGGGGAATGCATTTGATTCAGACAGCGGGCTGGACGTGGTGCCGATGGATATGGACGCCCTGTCGCTGACCGACTAACCCTGACCTGCGGCTGCCAAAGCGGCGAGTTGCGGACGCAAACCGCCCAGATCATAGCCCGCAGCCGCGGTGGCTGCGATGATTTGATCCGCATCCCGTTCAGTCGCTTGCGACAGCGACCAGACAATCGACGACCGTGTGCCAGATGCGCAATAGGCCAGCACCGGGCCCGCGCTCGTGTCCATTGCGTGCTTTTGCGCTGCGACAATTTCGGCATTCAGGCCCTGATGGGTCACAGGGATCACGACAAATGTCAGTCCGGCATCTCTGGCCGCGTCCGCCATGACCGCAGCGTGATGGCTTGGCGGCACCTCTGCGTCGGGGCGATTACAGATCACCGTGGTAAATCCCGCAGCTTTGATCGCGGCAATATCGCCTGGGTCGATCTGGGGTGATACGGCGTAGTCTGGGGTGATCTGGCGGATATCCATGTGGGTCTGTCCTTTGTGATGCGCTGGGCCTGTCTGCTTTTGCCGGTCTGATTGTCGGCTGGCAAGGCGTTGTTGTGCCTATGGTGCGGGATAGCGGGCCAATTCAGCCCGTGCCACCTGTCTGCGATGGACCGCGTCGGGTCCGTCAGCCAATCGCAGGGTGCGCAGATGGGTCCATTGCCGGGCAAGCGGTGTGTCTTGTGATACGCCCGCCGCGCCAAACATCTGGACCGCCATATCCGTGACACGCAAGGCGACTTCAGGTGCCACGACCTTGATCTGGCTGATCCAGGGGGCGGCGGCGCGTTTGTCGCCCTGATCCATCATCCACGCAGCTTTCAGGCACAGGAGCCGGGCCTGTTCGATGTCCATCCGCGCCTGTGCAATCAGGTCAAAGTTTTCGCCCAGTTGCGCGAGAGGTTTGCCAAACGCCTGCCGGGACACGGCGCGTTTGCACATCAGCTCCAGCGCCTTTTCGGCCTGCCCAATGGCGCGCATACAGTGGTGGATGCGTCCGGGGCCAAGCCGCCCTTGGGCAATCTCGAACCCGCGCCCGACACCCAGCAGCAGATTTTCGGCAGGCACGCGCACGTTTTCATACGCGAAATGCATATGGCCATGCGGGGCGTCGTCGTGGCCATAGACCTCCATCGCGCGCAGCTTTTTGATGCCATGGGTGTCGGCGGGCACCACGATCATCGAATGTTGCTGGTGCTTTGTCCCTTCGGTGCCGGTGCGGACCATGACGATATGAACCGCACAGCGCGGATCGCCGGCACCTGTGGCCCACCATTTCTGCCCGTTCAGCACATAGAAGTCGCCGTCCGCGTCGCAGGTCATTGCGATGTTGGTTGCGTCCGAACTGGCCACATCGGGTTCCGTCATCAAATAGGCCGACCGGATGTCGCCCGCCATCAGCGGTTTGAGCCAGCGTTCTTTCATCGTGTCGGTGCCGTAGCGGGCAAAGACCTCCATGTTGCCGGTATCGGGGGCATTGCAGTTGAATACCTCGGCGGCGAGGTGGCTCTTGCCCATTTCCTCGGCCAGATAGGCGTATTCGACGGTGTTCAGTTGCGGCCCGTCGCGGAATGTATCCCAGAAATTCCACAGGCCTCGCGCCTTGGCTTTGGTTTTCAGCCCTTCCAGGATGTCCGTCTGCCGCGGAGTAAAGGCCCAACGGTCGCCAACGGCAACTTCGCCCAGAAATGCATCGTCAAGCGGGATGATTTCATCAGTGATCATGGTCTTGACCGCCGCCAATACGGGTTTGAGCCGCTCTGTCTGTCCTAGGTCCATGCGAAGTCCCTGCCCCCTGTGCTGTGCCTATCGTGCATTGGGCGGGGCCGGTGTCAATCAATGGCTTGCACATACTGCGGGCCTTGCGCCTAATGGCGCCATGAAAGAAGCAGCAACAGGTCTTGGGATCGCCTTCGCGGATTTGGACGCGTATCTGGCGAACGCGATTGAAGGGTTCACGGCGCTGGGCGCGGTGACCAAGTTCGGCACGGGGCAATCGAACCCGACGTACAGGATCGACGCTGCAAGCGGCACCTATGTGCTGCGCAGCAAACCGTCAGGTGCGTTGCTGCCGTCGGCCCACGCAGTCGAGCGCGAGTTTCGCGTGATGCAGGCGCTTGCCGCGACGGATGTGCCGGTGCCGCAGATGCTGCATTTGGCGCAGGCCGCGACATCGCCCAGTGGGCGGGCGTTCTTTGTGATGCGCTATTTGCCGGGCCGGATTTTCTGGGACCCGGCGTTGCCCGATCTGGCACGCGGTGATCGCACGGCGATTTACGATGCGATGAATACGGCCCTTGCGGCATTGCATAACGTGGATGTGGCGGCGGTCGGGCTGTCCGACTTTGGCAAGCCCGGCAATTATTTCGCCCGGCAACTGGACCGTTGGGGCCAGCAGTACCTTGCGTCCGTAGCAAGCCCCGATCCGGCCATGGTGGCGATCATGACGTGGTTGACGACGCAAATGCCCGACGACGACGGGCAGGTGGCGCTGGTGCATGGCGATTGGCGGCTCGACAACATGATCTTCGATGCCAGCGCGCCCCGTATCGCGGGTATTCTGGATTGGGAACTGTCCACGCTGGGTCATCCGATGGCCGATCTGGCCTATCAATGCATGCAGTGGCGGCTGCCCAATCACGGTGACATGCGCGGGCTTGGGGGCATTGACCGTGCCGCGATGGGCCTGCCGACCGAGGCGGATTACGTCGCCGCCTATGCCCGCAGGCGCGGTCTGGCTGCGATAACGCATTGGCCGTTCTATCTGGTGTTCGCCTTTTTTCGGCTTGCTGCGATCTTGGCCGGGGTGGCGTCGCGTGCGGCGGCCGGGAACGCCTCGAACCCTGAAATGGCGCGTAAATATGGCGCAGCGGTGCCGGTACTGGCCGGTCTGGCGACGCAAATCATGCGGGACGGGGTCGATGGCTAAGGGCGCGACGTTCAGGATCGTCAACGATGTTGGTCTTGTGCATCTGGATGCGCCGCCGGTGAATGCCTTGGGTGCCGCGCTGTGCGCCCGGCTTTGGGATATCTTTCAGCGTGTGGCGCAGGATAAAGATATCAAGGCGGTTGTGATCCTTGCTGCGGGCCGGATGTTCAGCGCTGGCGCCGATATCAAAGAGTTAGGCAAGTCGCAGCAGGCCCCGGCCCTGTCTGACCTGTGCGATCTGATCGAAGCGTGCAAAGTGCCGGTCGTTGCCGCAATGCAGGGGGCCGCGCTGGGCGGAGGGGCCGAATTGGCGATGGCCGCGCATTATCGCATCGCGTTGCCGCAGGCCGTCATCGGTCTGCCCGAGGTGACGCTTGGCCTTGTGCCCGGTGCGGGCGGCACCCAGCGATTGCCGCGTCTGGTGGGGGCGAAAAACGCGCTGGCGATGATCATTGGCGGACGGGCGGTTGCGGCGATGCGCGCGCGCGAGATGGGTTTGATCGACCGCGTCGTGGCTGATGATTTGCCGCTGAATGCCGTTGCATTCGCCCGTCAGGTCAGCGGGGCACGCCCGACCCGTGACGGGCGTGATATGCTGTTGGATGGTGCGGGGTTTTTGCGCGCCGTTGATGATCGGCGCGGGGTCGTTGCGGCATCTGGCCGCCATGCCGCGCAGCGGGCGCTGGAGTGTATCGAAGGGGCATTGTTGCTGCCATTTGCGACCGGTCTCGCGCTTGAGGCGGACGCATTTGCCGACTGTCTGCGACATCCGCAGTCACAGGCGCTGCGCCATGTTTTTCTGGCCGAGAGGCAAATCGCGCCCGATCTGTTGCGCAAGACCGATCAGGGGCGGGTCGTGGCCGATCCGGCAGGCACTGCGGTTGTCGCGGCCTTGCGGATGGCGTGGCAGCGGGCATTGGAGGCGCTGCGCCAGCAGGGGATCAGCGAGACGATGATCGACGGCGCGCTTGTCGCACATGGATTTGGCTGCGGGCCCTACGGTGGCCGGGATGCCGTGCGCGGGCCGCAATCGGCCGATGTCCAATTTCGCATGCTGGCCGCCGTTGTCGCCGAAGGTGCGCGGCTGGTCGCGGCGGGGGCGGTCGCGCGGGCCGCTGATATTGATGCGCTGGCGGTGCATGCCTTGGGCTTTCCGCGCGGGCGGGGTGGCCCGATGAAGGCCGCGCAACTGGCCGGGTTGCTGACCCTGACAGAACAGATGAAGCTATGGGCGGCGGACGACCCGATCTGGCAGGCCCCGCCGTTTTTGCGCCACGCCGCACTGGTGAGCGGCGGGTTTGACGTGGTCACGCCCTAATTCAGGACCACACCCACGATGACCGCCATCAGGCCGATCATCGACACAAACAGCGCGATCAGGTTGACCGGCAAGATCCGCGCGATCCGGGCGCGCAATTCGTCGTCCTCCAGCTTTGCCCGCTTGGCGCGGGTGACCGCGACAATGCTGTAACCGATACCCACCAGCCCGATAATTGACAGGGCCGCGCCAATCCAAATCACTATTTCCATCGTTCCCTCCGGCGTTTGCGCTGCCCTATCGCGGGGGCCGATGCTTCGCAAGGGTTGCAGGCGCCAATGCCAAAGGCTAGGGATGGGCACGCCTGCGAGGAGAGCAATCATGAGCGATATCGTCACTGAAACATCATCCGCCATTGCCGGCGAAGAGATCCGCCAGTTTGTTGAGCGGTTTGAACGTCTTGAGGCGGAAAAGAAAGACATCGCAGACGCCCAGAAGGAAGTGATGGCCGAGGCCAAGGGCCGTGGCTACGACACCAAGGTGCTGCGCAAGATCATTGCCATTCGCAAGCGCGACGCCAATGATCTGGCCGAAGAGGAAGCCGTGCTCGAAATGTATATGTCCGCCTTGGGGATGTAACGCCTAGCTGCGCGGCATCAGCAGCGTCACACCCTCCATCGCGGTGATCTGCGCAATGTCGTCTTCGTAGTTTTCGGTCATTTCCATGATCAAAGCGGGATCAAGTTCCGCCAGTTCGATCACGTCTTCAACCTGATCTTCCAGCGCATGCTGTTCCCAGATGTCGGCGATCACGTCATTGCGCGCCGCCTCGGTTTGCGGCGGGTTTTGGCGCAACTGCTCTCGCAGTCGCCGCATGCCGCTGTCGCTGATAAGCGTCGAAAGCATGTCCAGCCCGCCGACGATTTCGGTTTGCGGGCTGACGTTCGACATCTGCCGGATCAACTGTTCCCACAGCAGCGGCGTGTCTTCATTGCACCAGACGGTCAGCGGCGTGTCAGGCGCGGCGCCTTTGATCCGGCGGACGACGTCGGACCACTGTATATCTTCAGGGTGCATCAGCCGCAGATATTCGCTGATTGACGCGGCCTTGGACCGGATAAATGCGTCTTGCAGGAACGTGGCCGGATTGCGAATGCCAAGGAACAGTTCGATATCATCGCCCGAAAACAGCCGGTGCAGCGCGCGGGTTTTGGGCCCGGCCTGTTCATAGAAGACGCCATTGCCAAAGATCCGGTTCGGCACGCAAATAAAGTTGTCATTGCTCATGACCAGACGGGTCAAGTTGTCGTTTTCGACGATGGCGTCGATCAGGATATCACGGGTGTCCGGTTCCGGTGGCGCCCCATCCAGCGCTTGAATCGTTTCACGAATGAGGCTGCGATATTTTCCCGGCCCCGGCACGGCAATGCCTTGTTGCAGCAAAACACTTGCATTTTTCAGGATCGACTTGAGCAGCCGATCTTCGTCCGTGCAGTTTGCACCGATATGAAATGCGATCTGCATCGTGTTCTGGGCCTTCCGGGTCTGCGTCTTATTATCATAGTTGGATTTCTGGACAGTTAAACCGCTTTCGGATAACCCGGCAAAGATGCCCGAGCAAACTAGTCAGATATTACCAGCGCGCCGCCTGCGACTGCGATTTGATCCCTGGTCCGCCGGGGCATTGGTGATTGCTGCCATGGTGATGGTGCCGATCATTGCGGTGGTCTGGTTCGCCCTGACCCCGACCGAGAATATCTGGCCCCATCTGATCCGCACGACCTTGCCGCGCTATCTTGGCAATACGGCATTTTTGATGATTAGCGTTGGTTTTCTGACGGCCATCATCGGGACCGGCACCGCCTGGCTGGTGGCGATGTATCGGTTTCCGGGGCGCGCCGTGTTGCAGTGGGCGTTGTTGATGCCGCTGGCCGTGCCGGCCTATGTCGGCGCCTACGCGCTGGTGGATTTTCTGGAATATGCCGGGCCCGTGCAAACCGGCCTGCGCGATATGATGGGCTGGCAAACGGCCCGCGATTATTGGTTCCCCGCGATCCGCACCCGCGAGGCTGCGGTCGTGGTGCTGAGTGTCGCGCTTTATCCGTATGTTTATATCCTTGCCCGCGCGGCGTTTCGCGAACAATCCGGCGCGGCCTATGAGGTGGCGCGAGCGTTGGGGGCAGGGGCCTTTGGGCGGTTCTGGCGCGTCGGTCTGCCGCTTGCCCGGCCTGCGATTGCGGCGGGCGTCGCTGTGGTGATGATGGAAACCGTGAATGATTTCGGCACGGTCGACTTTTTTGCGGTGCAGACACTGACGACGGGCATCTTTTCGGTCTGGCTACAGGGCGGCAACCTTGGCGGTGCGGCGCAACTGGCGACCTGTGTGCTGGCCTTGATCATCTTTCTGGTCACGCTGGAAAAGCTCAGCCGCCGCAAAAGCCGGTTTTTTGGATCGGCCCGTGGCATGCGCCCGGTGCAACCGGCGGCGTTGCAGGGCTGGCAGGGCTGGCTTGCCGCAGTGTGTTGCACATTGCCTGTGCTGGCGGGGTTTGTCCTGCCTGTCGGCGTGTTGCTGACGCATGCGTTCGATGCTGCGGCCTGGGTCACGCCGGGCCTGCGTCTGGCGATGTGGCACACGCTTCAGGTGGGTGGCATGGCGGCGGTTTTGACCGTCGTGGGCGGCGTGTTCATGGTTTACGGTGTCCGGCTGTCGGGGCGCAATCTGCCACGGCTGCTGATGCCGGTGACGGCGATTGGCTATGCCGCGCCGGGGGCGGTGCTGGGGCTTGGTATTCTGGTGCCGCTGGCCGCGTTCGACAATGCGGTTGCCGACGCTGTTGTCTGGCTGGGCCTTGCCGATCCGGGTCTGATCCTGACGGGCAGTGCCGCCGCGCTGACGCTGGCCTATGTGGTGCGCTTTTTTGCGATTGCGCAGGGCACGGCGGATGCCGCGTTTGGCCGGGTGTCGCCCAGTTTGCCGATGGCGGCGCGGGCGTTGGGGCGGTCTGCGGGGGGGACCCTGCGTGCGGTACATTTGCCGTTGATGCGTGCCTCGATCGGGTCCGCGCTGCTGCTGGTCTTCGTGGACTGCGTCAAGGAACTGCCCGCGACCTTGCTGCTGCGTCCGTTCAACTATGACACGCTGGCGACGCGCGTACACGCCAAGGCATCATTGGAAAACATCGCCGATGCCGCGCCCGCCGCGCTGATGATCACCTTGGTCGGTTTGGCCGCTGTTGCCCTGCTGGCGCGGGCCAATCGCTAGACCTCGGACCGGGGTTGCGCAGAAACAACAAGCAACCACAGATTGCTGTTGGAACGGCCAAAAACATAACACAAAGTTGATGGACCGGTTAAGCAATTGAGACAAATATAATCAGGAACGATGACATGACTTTTACCGAATCTATTAACACCTGCCTTCGCCAGAAATACGTGACATTCTCGGGGCGCGCACAGCGCTCGGAATACTGGTGGTTTTTTCTGGCGACCTTCTTGTTTTACATCGCTTTCGCCATGCTTGCGGGACTTGTCTTTGCTGTGGTGGGCGTCTCTGATCCGAATGCGTCCAACGGGATGTCCGCAGGGATGATCATCATGGTTATCCTGGGGTTGATCTTGTTCGTGGCTTTGTTTTTGCCGGGCATTTCGGTCGGGGTGCGTCGCCTGCATGATCGCAATATGTCGGGCTGGTGGTATCTGGGCGCGATGATTGCGGGCCAAATCCCGTTGGTCGGTGCCGTGGTCGGCATCGCATTTCTGGTATTGATGGCGCTGAAGGGCACCGATGGCCCGAACCGCTTTGGCCCGGACCCGCTCAAGGGCGGTGACGCGGAAATTTTCGCCTGATGCCACGTTACGACCGGCGCAGCAGATTGCGCCGGTCCTGCGTTTCTTTGTGGCTTGTCTGCTGGCTGGGCGGTGCGGCGGCAGCGCAGGATGTCACGACATTCCTTGATCCGCCGCGCGATCCTGACGGCACCTATGGCGAAGCAATGCCGCGCCGGGTGGCGGCGGACATCCGTTATGTTGATGAAACCAATGTTGATTTCCTGACGGGTGATCGCCCCGAGCGCCGTGTCGACGTGCCGCTGCGCGGTTTCGAAGGGGCGAATTACGGCACCTTCTTGATGATTGCACTTGTCGTGGCGCTGCTTTTCATTTTCGTGAAATTTGGGGCCGGGGGGATGTTGTTGCGCGCTGACCCCTCTGCCCCCAAAAAGCCGCGCAAGCGGGCCAAGGCCTGGGGGCTGACCGCCGCCGATCACACGGCGGGCGATATCATGGCGCAGGTCCGCGTGATGGCGTCCCGGCGCGAGGCGCTGATTTTTCTGCTGCGCCACTGTCTGTTGCAAGCCGCCGATGAGACACAGACCAATTTCCTGCGCGCCGATACCGAACGCGACGCGCTGGCCCGTCTGCCCACAAGCTGGCGCCGGCATGGGCAACTGCATGCGCTGATGTTCCAGACCGAACTGGTGCATTACGGCGGGCGCGACATTGCCGATGATGCGTTCGACGCGGCAATCGACCACGGTTCCCAGATCCTGATGGCGCGCCGCTGACATGACCCGGAACCAATCACCAATCCTTGTCTTGGGCGGTTTTGCGGCGGCCTTGCTTCTGCTTCTGCTTCTGCTTCTGCTTCTGCTTGTCTTCGTCGTGGGCGGCAGTGGCAGCGGCCAGATTGACGCGTCCCCGATTGGGACCGACGGGTTGCAGCTTTGGCTGGATGGCAATGCGATGCCCGCAACCAAATCGCATCGCCGTACCACGCTGACCGAACGGGATGTCGCGCTGCGCATTCTGCCGCTTTATGATACCGATCTTCAGAACGACGCAGCGGCCGTGACTGACCGGCAGGACCAGCACGCCCAGTCGACCCAGCGCGACATGGACGCCTATAATTTTGTCGAAAAGGTTTCCTATGTGCCGTCGCTGGTGATGTTGCCAAAGTGGCGGTCGGGCGTGCTCGCGCTGGACCTGCTGGATGCGCAGCTACTGATCGCGCCCGGCGTATACCCGCAACTGCTGTCGCAAATGCAGACACCGCGTTTGCAGATCACCCGCCCGGATGTAAAATTCTTGCAGACGCCGCAGGGGATCACGTTGTACCGGCCGCAATTGTTTGCGCCCAAATCTGTTCGGGGGGATTGCCGTGCCCATCTGGCCCTGCCGCAAGGCGTGCTGATCGCGCGCTGTGATCAGGGATCGGGTGTGCCCTATTACATTCTGTCCGATCCTGACTTTTTGAGTAATCACGGGCTGTCGCTGGGCCGTAATGCGGCTGTGGCGCTTGATGTCATCGCTGATCTGGTCGGCGGCGATGCCGGCACCGTCTATATCGACACCGCACCGGACCTGCTTTTGGCGCAGGATCCGACGGCCGATCGTGAAATCCGGCCACGCACGGTCAAAGAGGTCGCGCGCCTTCTCACTTATCCGTTTTCGTTGATATGGCTTGGTGCGGGGATCAGTTTCCTGATCTTGCTGTGGCGCGGACTGATCCGGTTCGGCCCGCCCCGGCGCCCCGATGAGGGCCAGATCAGCGCGTCAAAAACCGCATCGATTGCGGCCAAAGGGTATTTGCTGCGCCTTGCGGGCGATGATCGTGCGGTGCTTTTGGACTATGTGACCGAAAAGATGACCGCCCTTGGCCGCGACAGCATGGGCAAGCAGGCCCGGCTTGACCACCCCAGACTGATCGCGCGCTTGCGTACCATCGCCCCGCGCACCACACCGCAACTGGAAGCAGCGCTTGCAACGATACAGCAGGCCGGTGTCGATACATCGCCCGCCGAACTGGCGCGGCTGGCAGAGAAATTTGAAGATATTTACCGGAGATTGCGTGATGAACTTGGATATGTTTCGCGACGTCGTTGACACGGCGCGCAGTGAAATTGGCAAAGTGGTCCACGGTCAGGACGCGATTGTCACCGGCCTGCTGGTGGCGGTGTTTGCGCGTGGTCACTGCCTTCTCGAAGGGCCGCCGGGCACCGCAAAGACACTGCTGGCCAAGACATTGGCCCAGACGATGGACCTTGATTTTGGCCGCATCCAGTTCACGCCGGATCTGATGCCGGGCGATGTTTTGGGGTCCAATATCTTTAACTTTCATACGGGCGCGTTTTCGTTGACCCGTGGCCCGGTCTTTACCGATATTCTGCTGGCAGATGAGATTAACCGCGCGCCACCGAAAACCCAGTCGTCGCTGCTGCAGGCGATGAACGAACGGCAGGTCACGATTGACGGCGAAACCCATTCACTGGGCGCGGACTTTTTTGTCTTGGCCACGCAGAACCCGATCGAACAACAAGGCACATATCCGCTGCCCGAGGCACAGTTGGACCGATTCCTGTTCAAGCTGATCGTCGATTTTCCCGACCGGGACGCCGAATTCGAAATCCTGCGCCGCAACCGCAGCCGCCCTGTGGGCGCGGACCACGGCGCGCTGGATGTGGCCAAGACGCTGGACGCGGCCACACTGGCGGCGGGGCGCGGAATGGTTGACGGCATCCGGCTGGATGACACGATCCTGAGCTACATCGTGGACCTGATCCGCGCCACGCGCAGCGATGCCGAAATCCGGCACGGGGCCTCGACGCGGGCGGCGGATGCGCTGGCATCGGCCGTGCGCGCCAAGGCTGCGATCGAAGGGCGCGATTACGCGATCCCTGACGATGTGCAGGCCCTGTTGATCCCTGCCATGCGCCACCGCATCGTGCTTGGCCCCACCGCCGAGATTGAAGGGCGCACGCCCGAGGATGTGCTGACCAATATCCTCAATCGCATCGACGCGCCCCGGTAAGATCATGCGCCCCTCTCGCTTTTTCATCATTCTTGCGGTCGGCCTTTTGCTGATCACCTGCGTCATTGCCGTGATGCGGTCCGAAGGCGGGTTTGCGGTCCAAAGCCTGTGGGCGCTGCTGGGCGTCGTGGCCTTTGCCGATCTTGCGCTGTCGCGGACGGGTCGGTCCGTCGGGGCCGAGGCAAAGTTTCCCGATCAGATTTTTGTCGGCACCACGGGGATTGCAGATATCAAACTGACCTCTACCAAGGGGCCGTTGCCAACCGGCTTGGCGATGCGGTTTCAGGTGTCACCCGCGTTGCAGGTGGGCCCATTCCAGTGGGATAACAGCGCGGTCGATGCGGTTTTTGACGTGCCGTTGACATGCAATGCACGCGGGATATTCACGTTTGCGCGGCTCTGGCTGTTCTGGCCATCGCGGTTTGGGCTGTTCGATATCATTTCGTACAAGAAATTCGACCACACCATCAAAGGTATTCCCAATATTCAACCGGTCCTGTCCGGGCAGATCACGACGATTGTGCAGGCCGCGTTATACGGGCTCAAGGACACGGCATTTCGCGGCGAAGGGTCGGAATTTCACCAGTTGCGCGATTTCACCACCGGCATGGACCCGCGTCTGATTGATTGGAAACGCTCGGCGCGGCACGGTGGCCTCGTGGCGCGCGAAACCCATATGGAGCAGAACCACCAGATCATCATGTGCGTCGATAACGGATATCTGATGCGCGAACAAATTGATGGGCTGCCCAAGATTGACCGCGCCATCAACGCGGCCCTTGCCACGACATGGGCGGCGGGCATCGGTGGCGATCTTGTCGGCTTTTACAGCTTTGACAGCCGACCGCGGGTCTATCTGCCACCGGCACCGGGGCGCGCGGCGTTCAATCGGATCAGGGCCGAGGCCGCCGCGTTGGCCTATAGCAGCGTGCAAAGCAATCACACGCTGGCGTTCGCGCATCTGAACGGCCTGCTGAACCGCCGGTCCCTGATCATCGTATTCTCTGATTTTGTGGACAGCATCACAGCGGAACTGATGGTCGAAAATATGGCCGTGCTGAACCGGCATCATCTGCTGATCTTTGTCGCGCTCAAAGATCCCGCGCTGGAGGCCATGATTAGCCCGGTGGCACCGTCGCTTGATGATATCGCCCGCGCGGTGGCTGCGGCGCAAATTCAAAAAGAACGCCAGATCGTGCTGGACCGGCTGCGGCGGCTGGGGGTGGTGTGTCTTGACATAGCGCCTGATCAACTGACACCCGCGCTGGTGTCGGCCTATCTGGATATCAAAGCAAGAGAACTGATATGACCAATGCGATCCTGCCCCAAGACCTGCGTTCGGTCCGGTTCCGGCGCGAACGCGAACCCGGCTGGAAACGGCTCGAGGGGCTGGTGGCGCGGGTGGAACAGGGCGGCATCGCCAGCCTTGGCTTTGATGACGCGCGTGATCTGACTGCGACCTATCGGCAGACGATCAATTCGCTGTCCGTGGCGCGCGAAATCTCGCTTGATCAGGCGTTGTTGGAATATCTCGATAACCTTGCCGCGCGTGCCTATCTGGTGATCTACGCACCGCAGGCCAGCATCCGCAATCTGGTCGCAAACCTGTTCATCCGGGGCATCCCACAGGCGGTGCGGCGCAGTGCGCCGGCCTTTCTGATCGGCTTTGGCCTGATGGTTGTGGGCGCGCTGTTGGGCTATACGCTGGTGATGCGCGACCCCAGTTGGTTTTACACCTTTGTGCCCGGTGAACTTGCGGGCGGGCGTGATCCGTCCAGCAGTCATGACGTCCTCAGGGCCTCGCTTTATGATGACGCGGGGGGCACGCATAATTCTTTGGCCAGCTTTGCGACCTATCTGTTTTCACACAATACCCAGATCGCCATCATGGTGTTTTCGCTGGGTGTGTTCTGGGCGCTGCCAACGGTCTTGCTGACGTTCTACAACGGCACCGTATTGGGCGCGTTCTTTGCGGTTTTCGCGCAAAAGGGGCTGGGTTACGACGTATTTGCCTGGCTTTCGATCCACGGGGTCACCGAAATTTCAGCGATCTGTGTCGCGGCGGCGGGGGGCGCGCAATTGGGGCTGGCGATTTTGCTGCCGGGCGATCTGACCCGCAAGGATGCGCTGCGGCTGCGCGGGCGGGACGCCACGAAGCTGCTCATCCTTGCGGGTGTGATGTTGTTTGCGGCGGCGATTCTGGAAGGGTTTTTCCGGCAGACCGTGCAATCGCCGACGCTGCGCTTGGTGATCGGCTGGGGCATGGGGCTGGTCTGGCTGACATGGCTGACCTGCGCGGGCCGCCCACACCGGGAGACAGGCGTATGAGGCGCAGGGAAACCAAAACCGCCGCCCAATATGATCAGGACCTGCGTGCCCGGCAGGGCAAGCAGGTGCTTTGGATCACACCGCCCGAAGGCGTGCCCATCGGCTTTGCCTGCGCCGGTCTGGGCGCACGCATCGGGGCGCAACTTCTTGATCTGCTGGTGACTTACGGCGGGCTGATCGCGCTGCTGGCGCTGGTGTCGTATTACAGCGGGATGTCGCAGGAAACGGCCAATGCATTGTTTGCGCTTTTCGCGTTCCTGATCCGCATTCCCTATTACATACTGACCGAACTGGTTTGGAACGGGCGCACCATCGGCAAGAGGATTGCCAAGATCCGTGTCATCTCGATCAACGGGCGTCGTCTGGACCCGCATCAGGTTGTCGTGCGCAACCTGATGAAGGAGGCCGAAGTCTTTACCCCGATCATGCTGCTGTTCGGTGTCACCGGATCGTCCGGCTGGGCGCAGGTTGGCATGTTCATCTGGCTGCTGATCGTTCTGGCGATACCGCTTTTTTCCAAGCAAACCCAGCGTCTGGGCGATATGATCGCGGGGACATGCGTTGTGCTGATGCCACGCGTGCAGCGGTCAACCGAACTGACCGATCAGGCCAGACCTGTCGCCGACCGCTTTGTGTTCCTACCCCATCATCTGGAGCAATATGGCCGGTTCGAACTGCAATCGCTCGAAAGCATCCTGCGCGAAAAGGCGACAACGCAATATGCCCATGCCCGTGATATCGACGTGGCACGGGTGATCGGTAAAAAGATTGGCTACACCGATCGGGTCGCAAACGGCGACGCCCGGAACTTTCTGGCGGCCTTTTATAACGCGCAGCGCGCCCACCTTGAGGCGCGACAAATCTTTGGCGACCGCCGCGACGACAAATTCCACCGCACGCCACAGGACGGCACCCCGCGCTGACCCCCCGCGATATGCAATGCGTGAACCCATGGTCCGCGCCGATACGCGCGTTTTGCTACCGTTTGCCCAGCGGGGGACAGTGCCATGATCGCCACCATGAATTCAGGCCCGTTATTGATGGTATTTTGATCCCGAACATTTCAATGCCGAGATAAACGTGTTTCACGGTGATTTCGCGCCGCCCACTGGGCAGTTGCTTTTGGCGCTTGATGGCAACGCCCCTGCCGGATGTGTTGCGCGATACCCGCTTGCCGTTGGTATTTGCGCGATGAATAACTGGCTCGTTTTCAGGGAATGCAGCTTGACGGGATAACCCGGCGCCCGAAACAGATCGCAATACCCTTGGATCAAACCGGATAGACGGCGACGACCGTTTTGCCACTTCCGGTGACAACGACGAAAACCGAAGTGGTCGGCGCGCCTTGGTCCACGGCAATCCACAATTCGCTTTCCCACAGCTCTACTTCCAGCTCAAGCGTTTTGGCGTCGGCTAGGGATTGCGTGGCCAAACCCAACATGAATAGGCCGCGCCTGATCGTCAGTTAGTCACGACAACGCAGCCGCTGTCGTGTCTTGGGCCGGATGCTGCCGGGCTACTTTTTATCGCGCGCGGACTTTTCTTCTTTGGTCAGCTTGTTGTTCCAGGCATTGTTGCTCAGGCCCAACTCGCTTGGCAGTGGTTTCGTCTTGCCGACGCTGACCTTGCCACCATTTTTCAGGAATTCCTGAATAAGCGCATCATCGGTCGTTTCTTTTGGAACATGTTTCATACCGTATACCTAACCTGTCAACGCCGTGCTTGTCACGCACAACACACAGCCGCAAACCCGATCTTTGATATCACGCGCCCTTGGTCCGAAACAACATCCCCGGCGGGTGCGTGGTCAATCCGGCCCCGGCCGTGCGGGCCATATGCCAGGCCAAGGCCTGATTGCTGCTGATCACCGGCAGACCAAGGCGGGCCTCCAGATCCGCGATGATATCAAGCGTGCGCAAATTGGTGCAGGAAAGAAAAACCGCTTCGACACCCTTTGCCGCGCCCACCTCAAGCGCGGCATCGCGGATCGAGAGGGGGTCAATCCGCGCCACGCGCGCCTCGATTTCCTCGCCAAAGGACACGGTTGCAGGCACAGTGAACCCCGCCGCTTGAAATGCGGCCCGGATTGGCGCCGCAACATCCGCGATATAAGGCGAAACGATACCGATTGATCCAACGTCAAGCGTTCGCAGTGCGGCGATTGATGCGGTCAACGGGTCGCTGACCGCGCGGGTGGTTGCGTTTTGTGCGATCAGTGCTGCGACTTTTTCATGCCCGATCAGCGTCGTCCCGGACGTGCAGGCATAGCCGATCACATCAAAGGCGGCCGCCGGCGGCAACAGCGACGCGGCTTGCGGCAGGTCGATTTCCATCTGGGCGATTGTACCCGGTGTCAACGCGGCCCCCGACGGAATGCGGCTGACGTAAAGTGCCACCTGTGGTCCCGGGAAAAGCCTGCGAAAGTCATGTTCGATCGTTTCATCGACCTGCAACACGATCAGGCCAAGCGTGGCATCCGTGCCAATCGGACCTGTCAGGCGATAGGGTGACATCGACATCAGTGGATTTCCGGCAATGTGCATGGCGCGCGGGCCGACAAAAGCGCGGCACCATCGGCGTGCAAGACGATGTTTTCCTCGTGAACCATCATGCGGCCCGGTGCGATCTGAACGCCGGGTTCAAGCGTCAGCACCATGCCTTCGCGCAAAATCGTGTGGTCCTTATCCGTCACCGACGGCCATTCCGTCAGCGTCAGCCCGAGCCCATGCCCCAACCGCCCTTGGCCGGGCACGGCGCCTTCGGCCACCAGACCTTGTGTCAAAATACGATGCAGATCGGCAGCCGTCATGCCCGGCCGCAGGGCCGTCAACGCGGCATCCGTGGCGGCATAAAGCGCGGCATGTGCACGGCGGGCCCCATCGTCGGCTGTGCCGATGGCATAGTTCCTGTCAAAGTCGCAGAAATAACCGTCATGCACCGCCCCGGTGTCCAGCATCAGGACATCACCGCGTGCCAACGGGCGCGCACTGGCAGGCGAGATGACATCGCCATACCCCCCCGGTCCAGCGCCGCCGGCGACATAGCTGACCCAGTCGGCACCTTCTTGCAGCAGCGCAATCTGGAAATCGCGAAATACCATGTCCAGCGGGCGACCGGGCTGCGCAAATGTGGGGACACGCGCGAACGCCCGATCTGCGATCCCGCATGCCGTCCGGATTTTCCCGATCTCTGCCGCCGACTTGACCTCACGTACGCGCTGCACTGTCGCGGTGGCGTCCACGATGCGCCGTGGCGCAATCTGTGCGACGACCTTTGCAAAATCGGCCATCGGCATCCGCAAATGCGTTTCCAGACCCATCGGAATACCGACAGCACCCGTGGCACCGACCAGCCCGGTCAGGGTATCCACCAGCAGGCTGACCCCGTCGTCAACCGGATCGGGGGCGTCCCATGTTCTGATATCGGTGACCCAGCAGCGCCCCATCAAATCCGCGCCAATGGCGGGAATAACGGCGACCGGCAGTCCCGTGGCCGGCAAGACAACGAACCATGGGCGCGCCGGGCTTTCCCAAAATCGCGTCAGGAAACCGGTGACATAGAACACATCGGCGGGCGTCGTCAGCAGCAGCGCATCCTGACCATCGGCCTGCATCCCCGCCTGAAGCCGCGCAACCCGCTGCCGAAACTCAGCCACAGGAAAAATGAGCGACCGCTCAGGCATCCTCTGCGCCCTCGCTCAATATGGCCAGAACACGGGCGTCGGGGCCGAGCGCCGGCTGCCCGGCCAGAAGTGCGGCAATCCCTGCCCCGCCCGATGCGGTGGTGACAACACCGTGCGCGGTCAATGTGTCAATGCCGTGCAGCGCCTCTGCCTCGGTGATTGTGACGAAAAGATCAGCGTCCCGCGCAAGGCCTGCAAGCGCGACCATCGAAGGGGTCTTGCAGTCAAGCCGCCCCATGGACGACACTGGCCCCTGTGTGGTGACAACCCGTTGCGCCCGGATGCTTTCGATCAGCGCGGGGGCGGCGTCGGGTTCGACGACGGTAATATGCGGCGCGTCACCCCAGACCCGACGGGCGTATGCGGCCACCGCCGCCGCCAGCCCACCAACCCCTGCCTGCAACACGATATGTGTGGGTGGGGTATCCATTTGTGACGCCGCTTCTGCGGCCAACTGCAGATAACCTTCCATCACCCGCGACGGCAGCGCGATATAGCCGGGCCACGACCCGTCTGACAAGAGCGTGCCATCGCCCGCATCAGCGGCGGTCTGCGCGGCAACCAGACTGTCTTCGTATGTCGCACCCGCCCGCACGACCCCGGCGCCTTTTTCGCGCAAACGTGCTGCAAAGGCCTCGGGCACCGTGTGGGCAAGATAGATCACGGCCCGGGCCCCGAAAAGCCGCGCGCCCGCAGCCACCGAAAGCCCGTGGTTGCCCGCGCTCGCCGTGATGTAGACCCGCCCGACAAGCGCCGTTTCCCACGCATCATCGCGGACCTGTTCCGATGCTTCCCGCGCGATGGCATAGGCCGCACCAAGGGCCTTGAAACTGCCCAGCCCCATGCGTGCCCGTTCGTCCTTTACCTGCAATTGCGCAATGCCGATCTGCGCGGCAATATCCGCAAGGTCCAACATCGGCGTCGGCGTATGGGCCGGGCATCGCCCAAGCAGGTCACGCACGTCGGACGGATCGCTTTGCGGAAATACATCAAGCCCGGCAAGGCCTTGGCCACGAAAAGGATTAACGAGAACGTCTTGCATCATGGGCGGTCCTTGTGCGTCAGCGCGGCGTGCCGGGTGCCTGTCATGCGCGGCGGCCACCTGCGGCAATTTTGACAAGCCTGACCCAGTTTGCCCCCCATGTCGAGCAGCCCCGCACGGCGAACGCAGCCCTTTGGCCACGTATTGCAGCCAATGTGCCTTTTGTCACGGACTTGGCGGGCGTTTTTTGGCAACTACAAGTTGCGACAGACATATTTCATTTCAAAGGATTTCAATATGGGTACGGCAGCAGCATCGACAAATTTGGCGCACGGTTTTCCCGCCCCCGGTCCCCAAGACCCAACCGGGCAAAAAGTGATGGAGAATGTGTTTTTTCTATCCCACGCGCAGTGGAAGGCCGCGCGCGAAGAAGGCACATATGATTTGGTCATCATCGGCAGCGGGATTTGTGGCCTGGCTGTCGCAAGCCGTGCCTTGGCCCGTCACCCGCACTGCCGGATCTTGATGATCGAACGTGGCACGTTTTTCCTGCCAGAGCATTTTCAAAACCTGCCGACACCGTTTGTGAACACCCTTGGCGGATTGTCAGAGACGTTTCCATGGTCGCTTTCCGCGACAACTGCGCTGGGTTTGGCCGGCGGCTATATCCGTTGGCAGCATGGAATGGTGCCGTTCTTCGGTGGCCGCTCAACGCTATGGAGCGCGTGGTGCCCCCGCCCCACAGAGGACGAAATGTCGGGTTGGCCCGCGCAGACCATCGCGGCGGCCAAAGCCAATTTCGATGCGGCAGAGGGTCTGCTGCATGTTCAAAAGGCGGATGCCGTGGACGCCGACCGGACATCGGCAGAACTGTCGCACGTCGCCAGCGTCCGGCCAATCTACGGAGCCCTGCAAGAGATCATCCAGACCCGGCTTCTGGATGCGCCCGCGACCGTAAAAGGCATCTACCGCACCGAAGCGGCACCGCTCGCGTCAGACGCCAAGTCGGTTGACGGCATTGATTTCCAAAAATTCGCAGCGCCTGCCGAAATTCTGGAACTGCAGTTGCAGCAAAGCCAAAAAGCCAAGAACCAGACCGGCGCGCCTTTTCACATCATGACCGACTGCACCGTCGAACGGATATTGCAGCAAGATGGCCGTGCGATCGGCTTGGACACGTCGCGCGGCACGCTGTCACTGGGCAACGCCAAACTGGTGCTGGCGACCGGCACCTTGCCACCCACGACGCTGGTGCAAAATGCCTTTCCCGATAACCCGGCAGGCGAGCGGTTCACGGCACATTTCGTCAGTGCGATCACCGCCCGCGTCCCCCGCGCGGATCTGGACCCCGAAGGCACGTTCTCGGACCTGCAAATCGGGGCCTGCTATATTGGCGGCACTGCCGGAAATTTTGAACAGCAATATCATATCCAACTGTCGTGCTTGTCCGATAAATTCCCCGAAAAGAATGCCGGAACCGCACTGCGCTATATGCCCGATGTTGTTGCAACGGCGTCGATGACGCAACTCAAAAGCTCGCAGGATCACGTGGTGTTTGTCTGTGCCGTGCTGGGGGAACTGGACTTCCGTAATCCACAAAACGGGTTTCGCGCGAACCCGTGCGATGACAACCCGACGACAAACTCACTGCTGCAAGTGGTCGAAACTGGCCGCGACGCGGAAACCTGGGATGCCATGGACCAAGCGACATTTGGCGTGCTCGAGGATGTCTTGTCGCCATTAGGCGCGCATCGGGTCGAATATTGGCACGGCACCCCAGACGAAGGCACATGGACATCCGACCGCCCAACCGAGGCAGAGCGCCGCGTGGACGGGATGGTTCACGAAGGCTCGACCCTGCATATTGGCGACGATGAAACGGCACCTGTCGGGCTCGATTATAAACTGCAAGGCGCCGATAACGTCTATATAACAGGTGGCGCTTTGTGGCCTCAGGGTGGGTCGTGGAACCCGACGATGACCATGGTCGCCCTGGCCTTTGATCTGGCCGATAATCTGGTGCCGAAAACACAGGGCTAGACAGGCCGTCACTGGCCCACAGCCGCGACGCTTGCAGATGCAACTGTCGCGGTGCTTGCCATGGGTTGCAGGGGCCGGAAAAATGCCGGTTGCTGCCGCGCATCGCGGCACATGCCTGACGTCACCATGAAACGGCTGACCAAAAACAAAAGGCTGCAACGCAAGTTGCAGCCTTTTGTTTTTGGTATCACGAATTGGAGCGGGCGAAGAGATTCGAACTCTCGACCCTAACCTTGGCAAGGTTATGCTCTACCCCTGAGCTACGCCCGCATCCTGTTCGTGAGGGGTGATCTATAAACACTTCGCAGACTCTGCAAGACCAAAATCGCCCGTCGCACCAGTTTTTCGCAGGTTCTCTGCCGGGGTCATGCCTTTGGCGCGCAATCGCTGAATGTCGTCTGCGCGATCAGCCCCACGTCTTCGCTGTGGGCGATCACGCCCCCCTCATGCAGCAACAGCAACCCATAGGCGCCCGGTTCATCAACCGACAGCGATGAGTTGTCGCTCTCAAAGTCCAAGACCCCTTGGTGGCAGGGGCTTTTGAACATGCTCCAGGGCACGCCGCGGCTGCTGCCGGACATTGTGCGGTGCACGTGTCCGCAGAACAAATGCACAGCGCCATGCGCGGCAAGCTGGTCCAGAAATGTATCGCCGTCCGCCAGATTGATGGCGTCCATCCCGGCAATGCCCGTCGCAAACGGCGGGTGATGCACAAACACCAGCGCGGTTCTGTCTCTGGCACCGGCCAGTGCCGCGCTTAGAAAGGCGCGCCTGTCGGGGCATAGTCGCCCCATATGGTGCCCCGCTGGGTAGGGCGGACCATCCAGCGAATCAAGCGTGATAACCCGGTGCCGCGGCAAATCCATCATGCCCTGCACGTGTCCGGCACCCGTGCGCGGCGCGTCGGGAAAGGCCGCCAGAAACGCTGCGCGCCGATCATGGTTGCCCAGCATCGGGATGATGGGAATAGGCACATCCCGCAGGACCGTGGCAAGGGCCGCGTATTCGTCGGGCAGGCCACGATGGGTCAGATCCCCCAGTAGGATCAGAGCCTTAGCATCAGGGTGGGCCGTACAAGCCGCATCCAGCACCAGCCGAAACCGCGCCATCGGGTCCAGCCCGATAATCGTCTCGCCCGGTTGGCAAATATGGATATCGCTGATCACAAGCAGTTTTTGCATCGGGTTACTCCTTAAACAGTATCAAATTTCGGCGATTTCCCAATGGGCCGGCAGATCATCCGGCCTGGCCGTGGCCGGAACCGTCCGACCCCGGCGTATTCCGGCAGGGCGACGCCAATTGCACTGCCATCACGCCAACTCGACCAACAGATCCTTGGCATCAATCTGCGCGCCGGCGTGCACATGCACGGCCTTGACGACCGCGTCACGCTCGGCATGGATGCCGGTTTCCATTTTCATCGCCTCGATCGTCAGCAGCAGATCACCGGCCTTGACCTTTTTGCCGACCACAACGGCCACCGTGGCCACGACGCCGGGCATCGGGGCGCCGATGTGATCGGGGTTGCCGGTTTCGGCCTTGGGGCGCTGAACCTTGGTGGCTGCGGCCAGCCGGTTCATGACCCGGATCGTGCGCGGCTGCCCGTTGAGCTCAAAGAACACTTTGACCTCGCCATCCTCGTTCACGTCGGCCACGGCCTGCATCCGGATTTCAAGGGTCTTGCCGGGGTCGATTTCGGCGGCGATTTCCTCGCCGGGTTCCATCCCGTAAAAGAACGTGCGTGTGGGCAGTGTGCGGACAGGCCCATAGGTCCGATGGCGGCCCATGTAATCCAGGAAAACCTTGGGGTACATCAGATACCCGTTCAGGTCTTCGTCATCCACCGTCTTACCCTCTAGTTTCTTGGCCAGATCGGCCCGCGCGGCTGCCAGATCGACGGGCGGCAGGAATTTGCCCGGGCGTTCCACGAACGGCTTTTCACCCTTGAGGATCTTTTTCTGAATGGCCTCGGGCCAGCCGCCCGGTGGCTGCCCAAGGCTGCCGCGCATCATGTCCACAACACTGTCGGGGAACACGACATCGACGTCGGGGTCTTCGACCTGTGCCCGCGTCAGGCCCTGACTGACCATCATCAGGGCCATGTCACCGACGACCTTGGACGAGGGCGTGACCTTGACGATATCGCCAAACATCCGGTTCACATCCGCATAGGTCTGCGCGACCTCATGCCAGCGTTCCTCCAGCCCCAACGACCGCGCCTGCGCCTTGAGGTTGGTGAACTGCCCACCGGGCATTTCGTGCAAATACACCTCGGACGCAGGGGCCTGCAGGCCGCTTTCAAAGGCGGCATAATGCGCGCGGACCTGTTCGAAATAGTTGCTGATCTCGCGGATCGCCGTGATATCCAGACCGGTGTCGCGGTCGGACCCCTTCAGCGCCTCGACAATCGAGCCCAGCGTCGGCTGGGATGTATTCCCCGAAAAGCTGTCCATCGCTGCATCCACACAATCCACCCCCGCCGCCGAAGCCGCCATGACGCTGGCAATCGCCGCCCCCGAGGTGTCGTGCGTGTGGAAATGGATCGGCAGGCCGATTTCTTGCTTCAGTGCCGTGATCAGGGCGGTTGCGGCTGCGGGCTTCAACAGCCCGGCCATGTCTTTCAGCCCCAGAACATGGGCGCCTGCGGCCTCCAGCTCCTTGGCCATGCCGACGTAATATTTCAGGTCGTATTTCGCCCGGTCCGGGTCCAGCAGATCGCCGGTATAGCAGATGGTGCCCTCGCAGACTTTCCCGGCCTTGATCACGGCATCCATGGCGACGCGCATGTTTTCAACCCAGTTCAGGCTGTCGAAGACCCGGAACACATCGACCCCCGATGTGGCGGCCTGCGCCACAAAGGCCTGCACCACATTGTCGGGATAGTTGGTGTAGCCCACGCCATTTGACGCACGCAGCAACATTTGCGTCATGATATTGGGCATATGCGCGCGGATATCGCGCAGGCGCTGCCACGGGCATTCCTGCAAGAATCGGTAGGCCACATCGAACGTGGCACCGCCCCAGCACTCCACACTGAACAGCTGGTTCATCTTGGCGGCATAGGTCGGGGCGACACGGATCATGTCAATTGACCGCATCCGCGTGGCCAGCAGGGATTGATGCCCGTCGCGCATTGTCGTGTCGGTGATCAATAGTTGCTTTTGGTCGCGCATCCAGTCGGCCACGGCCTCTGGCCCGAATTGTTCAAGGATTTGCCGGGTGCCGGGGATCACATCGGTCGTGGGCTTGATCGGCGCGCGCGGCGGTTTGACATCGGCATGGGGCAGGGGCCGCCCGGCGGTTTCAGGGTGCCCGTTCACGGTGATGTCGGCGATATAGGTCAGGATCTTGGTCGCCCGGTCGCGCCGCTTGCTGAAGTTGAACAGCTCCGGCGTCTCGTCGATGAATTTGGTATGGTATTCATTGTTCAGGAACGTCGGATGCTTCAGCAGGTTTTCAACGAACGCGATATTGGTGCTGACGCCGCGAATGCGGAATTCCCGCAACGCCCGGTCCATCCTTGCAATCGCCATTTCGGGTGTGGGCGCGCGGGCGGTCACCTTGGTCAGCAGGCTGTCGTAATAGCGCGTGATCACCGCGCCGGAATAGGCGGTGCCACCGTCCAGCCGGATACCGGGGCCCGTGGCGCTGCGGTACATCTGAATACGGCCATAGTCGGGGATAAAGTTGTTCATCGGGTCTTCGGTGGTGACCCGGCATTGCAGGGCATGCCCGTCAAGCTTGACATCATACTGGCTGGCGCATCCGGTGGCCTCGACCAGCGATTTGCCCTCGGCGATCATGATCTGGGCGCGCACGATATCAATGCCCGTCACCTCTTCCGTGACCGTATGTTCAACCTGCACACGCGGGTTGACCTCGATAAAGTAGAATTCGCCGTTATCCATATCCATCAGGAATTCGACGGTGCCCGCACATTCGTAATTCACATGCTGACATATCTTTTTGCCCAAATTGCATAGCTGTTCACGCTGCGTGCCGCTCAGGTATGGGGCAGGGGCGCGTTCGACCACTTTTTGGTTGCGGCGCTGGACCGAACAATCGCGTTCCCACAGGTGGTAAATCGTGCCATGGCTGTCGCCTAGGATCTGCACCTCGACGTGGCGGGCGCGCATGATCATCTTTTCCAGATACCCTTCGCCGTTGCCAAAGGCGGATTCCGCCTCGCGCCGGCCTTCGCGGACCTTCTCGACCAGTTCATCCTCGGACATGATCGGGCGCATCCCGCGTCCGCCGCCGCCCCACGACGCCTTGAGCATCAGCGGATAGCCGACCTCGGCTGCCTGTTTCTTGACCAGATCCATGTCGTCGCCCAACACGACCGTCGCCGGAATCACCGGCACGCCTGCGGCAATCGCCACCTGCCGCGCACTGGCCTTGTCGCCCAATTCGCGCATCGTCTGTGCCTTGGGTCCGATAAAGGTAATGCCGTTCGCCGTGCAGGCATCCACGAAATCGGGGTTTTCGCTCAACAGGCCATAGCCGGGGTGGATCGCATCGGCGCCAGCCATCTTGGCCACGCGGATAATCTCATCAATCGACAGATAGGCCGCGACCGGTCCCAGACCTTCGCCGATCCGATAGGCTTCGTCGGCCTTGAACCGATGCAGGCCCAATTTGTCTTCTTCGGCAAAAACGGCGACCGTCTTTTTGCCCATCTCGTTGGCGGCCCGCATGATGCGGATCGCAATTTCGCCACGGTTGGCGATAAGAATTTTCTTGAAATCGGTCATGGTCTGTCCCCTTCGCAGTTGCAGCATTGTTAGCAGCATTCAGCCAAACGTCCATAACGATTACTGGGTATGCCGCAGGCAATCGCGAACAGCCCCAAGGGTTTTTGCCCCGATTTGCCCCATATTGCTGATCATATCCTGTCGCAGGATATCCAGAACATGCGCCGCACCCGGTTCGCCCAAGGCCCCAAGACCATAGTGGAACGCGCGTCCCAGCATGACAAAATCAGCCCCCAGCGCGAGCGCGCGCAATACATCCAACCCACCTTCGATCCCGCTGTCAAAGATGATCGGCAGGGTGGTCTCGGCACGCATATCCGGCAACACGTCAATGGTGGCAGGCGCCCCGTCAAACTGCCGCCCTGCGTGGTTGCTGACCCAAATGGCGTCCGCGCCCTCGTCCGCCAGCCGCGCCGCATCGGCGGGCCGCAACACGCCTTTGACGATCAACGGGCCATCCCAGACGCGACGCAGCGCTTTGAAATAATCCCAATCCGGCGACGTCCGCAGCAGATACCCGATATGTTGGTTGGACGGCAGCGCACTGCGGTTTTCCGAATAGCTTTCCATCAGGCGCAAACGCGGCATCCCGGTTTTGCGGATCCCGTTCAGCCAGGCGGGGCATTGCGCCGCCTGCAGGGCAAGACGCGGCGTCAGCTTGGGCGGATTGGTCAACCCCCCGCGCGTCTGCCGCTCGCGACGCGATGCGACAGGCACGTCGACCGTCAGCACAAGCGTGGTGAAACCCGATGCTTTGGCGCGCTGCAAAATGCTGTCGCGAATGCCGGGGTCGCGGGGCGGGTATAGCTGAAACCACGCATGCTGGCCTGCATGCGGCCCGACGTCCTCGGGCAGTTGGCTGGCGACTGTGGACAGCGTATAGGGGATGTTTTGCGCGGCCGCTGTGCGCGCCAGCATCTGTTCCGCACCGGGCCATATCAGCCCCGACATGCCGACCGGCGCAATCCCGATGGGCAGGGGGTGGGTCTGCCCCAGCAAGGTCGTTGTCAGATCCGGCGCGAATTCGCCATGCAGGATGGAGGGGTTCAACAACACCTGATCCAGCCCGGTGCGATTGCGCCGCAGGGTTGCTTCCATGCCGGTCGCGCTGTCCAGATACTCCCACACAAAATGCGGAATACGGCGCCGCGCGCGCGTCTTGAGGTCAGCAATCGCAGGGTACTTCGTATGCAGAGACATGCTTTATCCAATCACCAAATCGCCAAAAAGGCCCAGCAGAAATCCAGCCACGGCCCCAAGCGCCGGGCCACGTTTGTTGCGGAGCTTCGCTTGCGGGGCAATGTCCTGAAAAATCAGGTAAAGGATCGCGCCCGCCGCCGCCAGCATCAGCGCCCCGGTAATCTGCGGCAGATCAGCCAGCAAAACATACCCGCCCGCTGCGGCGAACGGCCCCAATAAGGCCAGCATCAAAAAGCGCCGCAAAATACGCGGCCCGTGCATTCCGGCATCCGCTTGCTCGCGGTAGGCGTTAAAACCCTCGGGCAGGTTTTGCAGCGCGATCAGCAGCGCCAGCAACAGCGCGGACCCTTCGCCGCTAGCCACCACCGCCCCCAGCGCAATCGCCTCGGGGATGAAATCGGACAACATCGCGACCAGCTGCGCCTTGGGAGATCCCGAATGGGTCAACCATGCGTCCACCGACGCCATCACCATCGCGCCAGCGGCAATCCACGCGATCACCGCGAAATCGCCCAGCGCTGCATCGCCATTGGGGATCAAGACCAGGGTCACCGCACTCAGCAATGCACCGCCGCCAAAGGCGATCACGGTATGGCGCAGCTCATTGCGCAGCCAATGGCGCTGGATATGCTCATGTGCGGCCAGCCATCCGCCAAGCGGGATCATCGCGCCGGCCAAACCTGCAAGAAGGATCACCTGTATCATGCGACTGACCTAGCTGATGCAATGATCCGAGGGAAGCTGGGAACATTGTGTGAACAGCCCTTTTCCTGCCGCCTCTTTCCAGCTATCTTGCCCCGCATGAGCAGTTTTTCCGAAGATGACGCCTTTGAGGCCGCCGTTCCCCTGAGCCAGCGCGCGATGGCGCAACGCCCGACGCCCTATCTTGATGGGCTGAACCCCGCCCAACGCGAGGCGGTCGAGACGTTGGACGGCCCCGTCTTGATGCTGGCGGGGGCAGGGACGGGCAAGACCAAGGCGCTGACGACCCGCATCGCGCATTTGTTGGCCACAGGCCGCGCCCGCCCGCACGAAATTCTGGCCGTGACATTCACCAACAAGGCCGCCCGCGAAATGAAATTGCGGATCGGGTCGCTGATGGGTGACGCAGTCGAGGGGATGCCGTGGCTGGGCACCTTCCATTCCGTCTGCGCCAAACTTTTGCGCCGCCATGCGGAACTGGTTGGGCTGAAATCCAACTTCACCATCCTCGACACCGACGATCAAATCCGCCTGATGAAACAACTGATCGTGGCTGCGGGCATCGACGAAAAGCGGTGGCCACCGCGGATGCTTGCCGGGATCATCGACAACTGGAAAAACAAGGCTTTGACCCCTGATAAGATATCGGCGGCGGATGCCGGGGCCTTTGACAGCAAGGGGGCCGCGCTTTACGCCGCCTATCAGCGCCGCCTACTGGAACTGAACGCCGTCGATTTCGGCGATATCCTGCTGCATGTGGTCACGATCTTTCAGACCCACCCCGACGTCCTCCAGCAATACCAACGCTGGTTCAAATACATCCTTGTCGACGAATATCAGGACACCAACGTCGCGCAATATCTGTGGCTGCGCTTGTTGGCCGCGTCGCATAAGAACATCTGCTGCGTCGGCGATGATGACCAGTCGATCTATGGCTGGCGCGGTGCCGAAGTGGGCAATATCCTGCGGTTCGAAACCGATTTCCCCGGCGCCCATGTGGTCCGGCTCGAGGAAAACTACCGCTCCACCCCGCATATCCTCGCTGCCGCATCCGGTGTGATCGCCGCCAACAAGGGGCGGCTGGGCAAGACACTTTTCACCTCGCGGACCGACGGCGAAAAGGTACGCCTGATCGGCCATTGGGACGGCGAAGAAGAAGCGCGCTGGATCGGCGAAGAGATCGAGGCAATGCAGCGCGGCACCCGTGGCATGGAACCGATCAATCTTGATAAGATGGCGATCATGGTTCGGGCTACGCAACAGATGCGCGCATTTGAAGATCGGTTCCTATCAATTGGTCTGCCTTATCGTGTCATTGGTGGCCCGCGTTTTTATGAACGTAAAGAAATCAGAGATGCTGTCGCTTACTTCAGAGTTGTTGTCTCCCCAGATCATGACCTTGCTTTCGAAAGAGTATTAAATACACCTAAACGCGGATTAGGCGATAAGGCTGTGCAGACAATTCGAAATACGGCTGGGGCAAACGAAATTTCACTTTTTGAAAGTGCGCGATTGTGTTGTCAGAACAAACTCATCAAAGGTAAGGGCCTGAAGGAACTTGCAATCCTCGTTGAAGGGATTGATCGGTGGCATGGCGAAACCATTGGGCCAGTCCGTCAAATTCAAGCCGATAATTCTGTGTTTGAAGATGAGTCGATTGTTGCAGCATTCGATGCTGATGAAACTGAATATGACCATGTTGAGTTAGCAGAAAAAATTCTGGATGAGAGCGGCTATACGGCTTCGTATTTCAAGCAACAAACCCCGGAAGAATTTGAACGAGGTGATACTCTTGTTCCGATAGATATTGAAGCGCCTGGGCGGCTTGAAAATCTAAAGGAATTGATCGCGCAATTATCACGCTTCGAAAACCTACAGGGTTTCTTAGAAAATGTAAGTCTCAATCTGGATAATGGCCAAGAGGAAAATGTCGAAAAAGTTAGTATTATGACGCTCCATTCGGCCAAGGGTCTTGAATTCCCTGCTGTGTTTCTGCCGGGCTGGGAGGATGGACTGTTTCCGTCACAAAGGTCGATGGACCAACCTGGCATACTTGGCGAAAAAGGGTTGGAGGAAGAACGCCGCCTTGCGTATGTTGGGATCACGCGAGCTGAGGCTGTTTGCATCATATCGTTTGCCAGCAACCGGATGATGTTCAATAAGGATTCTCGTGGATGGACCTCGCAAATGCCGTCGCGGTTCATTGATGAATTGCCCGAACCTCATGTCGAGGTGCTGACCCCACCCGGCCTTTATGGCGGCAGCTATGGCGCGGCAGGCATGGCAGCCAGCGCCTCGCCTGCAATCGCGGGTGGTGCGATGTCAAATCTGCACCAAAAGGCCCATGACGCGAATGTCTATAACTCGCCCGGCTGGCGGCGGTTGCAGAACCGCAGCGCGCAGCGTGGCATGGCGATGCCAGCTGAGGCGCGCAATATGACGATTGATCTCGCGGCCGTATCGGCCTTTACCGAAGGCGACCGGGTGTTTCATCAAAAATTTGGCTACGGCGAAGTGATGGGGATCGAAGGCGACAAGCTGGTGATTGCCTTTGACAAAGCGGGATCAAAGCATGTCGTCGCGCGGTTCGTGGTCAGCGCCGGACAAGCGGATGACGTTCCGTTTTAACGTGAAAGCTTTTCTGGAAAATTGATCGCAACTAGTGGGTCAACATCGGCCACAACGACCCCAAGAGCAGCACCGCCATCGTCACGTTGAACACCCGTAATCGGCGCGCCGTTCCCAGCCAGCGCCGCACTTGCACGCCCATCCATGCCCAAACCGTCACCGACGGCAGGTTGGTCGCTGCAAAAACACCGGCGACCATCAACGACCCGATCCATATGCCGCGATCCTGCGGCGCATAGGTGCTGATCGCCGTAATTGCCATGAACCACGCCTTGGGGTTGACCCACTGAAACGCGGCCGCCTGCATGAATGTGAACGGGGTGCCTGTCACCTGTTCGGCCTGTGGCGGCACAGCATTGGCGATTTTCCACGCCAGCCACGCCATATAGGCCGCACTGATCACCTTGAGCAGGACATTCAACACCGGATAGCTGTCGAAAATCTGCAACAGGACAACCCCAACCATCGTGACCATGAACGCATGACCAAGCGATATCCCCAGCAGATGGGGCACCGTCCGGCGCAGCCCATAGTTGGCCCCAGATGCCATCAGCATCAGGTTATTGGGTCCCGGTGTCACGGAACTCGCAAAGGCAAAGCCGATCAGGCCAATCAGGATTTCATAAGGCATGTGGTCTGGATATCTGGTGTTGGCCACCAAGAACCAGCCAAATATTCCACCCACCGCAGCAATTGCGCCGGACCTGACCAGATCGCATCACAACGGACATAAAAAAACGGCGACGCCCGGGAGGAGGTGGGCATCGCCGTCCTTATGATCAGCACCCTCTCGCGTCTCGGGAGGAGAAGAGCGGGGCGCTTCCTCGCGGGCGTTGCTCGGGAGGAGGTGAGCGCGGCCTGCGGTATGATCGGTTCCGTCGGGAGGAGGTGACGGTTCCGAATTCTGTTTCAAAGCGGCGGCACCCGGGAGGAGGTGGATGCCGCCGCCTTATTGTTGACCGGGCTCACCGGAGGGCGCCCAGGTCGTTTCAGATCAGCCTAGAAGGGAGGAGGAGGCCGATCCGATCCTTGAATTACTTGTCGTAGGCCGCTTCCAGCGCGATGCCTTTGATCATGCTGCGGCTCATGCCCAGATCGTTCAGGTCACGATCGGTCAGGCTTTGCAGCTCTTTGAATGTTGCGTTGTAGATTTTGCGCTTTGCCAATTTGTCTGCAAATGTCGCCCGGAGCGCTGCGATACGCTGACCGAATGTTGCGCCGTCAAAACCTGTGAGTGTAAGAACTGTCATCGCTTCTCTTTCGTCTAACTTGTACCTTGCAGTCTGTACTGCTTGTGTTGTGACAAAGATGTATGAAAATGCTGCACTTGCACAATCTCCTAAGCGAACAATGCTGCTATGCAGAAAATGCATAAGCAAACCTGACCTAATGCCTTGAAACCGATCTTATTCGGGTCATGTGGTGCCAATCCCTTGCGCACTGCTCAATAGATGGCAGATGGTGACCGCAAAGTAGGCAGCCGACGAACCGGAGGGACAGATGTCCGTGAAAAGCGATGAAATCCTAAATGCGCTGGGGCGCATCACATTGCCTGACGGTGGTGATCTTGTGTCGCGCGATATGATCCGCGCACTGATGATCGAGGCCGACTCGGTCCGGTTCGTGATCGAAGCACCCGATCCCGCACAGGCCGCCCGGATGGAACCGATCCGGCACGCAGCCGAGGCGATGGTCCGCGCGATGCCCGGCGTCGCCAATGTCTCGGTCGTGCTGACCGCGCATGGTCCGGCCCACAAGGCACCCGCGCCGCCCTCGCTCAAGGTGGGGCGCCATCCAACCCCGCAGGCAGGGCCCGCGCGTGTCGCTGGCGTGGATCGCATACTGGCAATCGGTTCCGGCAAGGGCGGCGTTGGTAAATCCACCGTGTCATCGAACCTTGCTGTGGCGCTGGCCCGCGAGGGGCGCCGCGTTGGTTTGCTGGACGCGGATATCTATGGTCCCAGCCAGCCGCGCATGATGGGCGTGAACAAACGCCCCGGCAGCCCTGATGGCAAGACGATCATTCCGCTGCAGGCTCATGGTGTCACGATGATGTCGATTGGCCTGATGGTTGATCCTGACAAGGCCGTCGTCTGGCGCGGGCCGATGTTGATGGGCGCGTTGCAACAGATGTTGGGGCAGGTGGAATGGGGCGCATTGGATGTGCTGATCATTGATCTGCCCCCCGGCACCGGCGATGTGCAACTGACCCTGTGCCAAAAGACCGAACTGACCGGCGCCGTCGTCGTCAGCACGCCGCAGGACGTCGCCTTGATTGATGCGCGCAAGGCTTTGGATATGTTTCAGACCCTCAATACCCCGGTGCTGGGTCTGATCGAAAACATGTCCACCTTCCATTGCCCTAATTGCGGCCATGAATCCCATATTTTCGGCCATGGCGGTGTCGCCGCCGAAGCCGAGAGGATCGGCGTGCCCTTGCTTGGCACGCTACCGATTGACTTGGATACCCGGCTTGCAGGCGATGCAGGCACGCCGATTGCGGCGGGCGATGGCCCGATGGCTGATGCCTACCGCGTGCTGGCCCGCCGGCTCATCGACGGAGGCATGGCATAGTTACGATCCGCCCCGCCACTGCGCCGGATTTTGCAGCCGTCTGGCCTATGCTGCGCGATGTCTTTCGTGCCGGCACGACCTATGCCGTGGAGCCCGCGATCAGCCGGGATGCGGCGCAGGCCTATTGGATGACCAGCGCGCGGGCGACCTATGTGGCGCAAACCGACGCGGGGATTGTCGGCACCTACTATATCCGCACCAACCAGCCGGGCGGCGGCGCGCATATCTGCAACTGCGGTTATGTGGTGGCCGCCGCCGCACGCGGGCAGGGTATTGCGCGCCAGATGTGCCTCCATTCGCAGGACGCCGCCCGCGCGCTGGGCTACCGTGCCATGCAATTCAACTTTGTGCTGGCCAGCAATCATGGGGCTGTGCGGTTGTGGCATGATCTTGGCTTTGCGACCGTGGGCACGATCCCCGATGCGTTTGCCCATCCCACAGCTGGAATGGTGCAGGCCCATGTGATGTACAAACGGCTGGACCCACCGACATAGGCTCAGTTACAGACTAGCGCCGGGATTTCATGGGACCCCATCGGGAACCGAATCACTTCTACGGCGAATCCATGCCGGTTTTCGCGTGAAACCGCCCAGAATCGTGTGGCATCCTTGACCAATTCCAACGTAGTCCCGAAAAAACCGGTATTTTCTGGAACCACAAGATAATTCCCTTATTTCCACCATATATAGTGGGTCATCACCGCTTTGGTACAATGTGAGCCATCGCCTTGGGCCGGAATAGTCAAAATGTTGTTGTGGTAACCCCTGTCTATCCCCATCAGATACCATGAATTCCCAGAAAACTGTTGATTGGTGGCCTGACTGGTGGCACAACGGTTGTACGGTAAAGACGAGATAAGACTTTAAGGGGCAACAAGAACCCCAACCGGCAAAAGCAGGTTTCATACAGGCCTCGTACTTACCGAATAATGAGATCCGGCGCGTGAGCGAGCAGACATCCCCCCAGGTGGCACGCGCAGTCGGACTTTCCCAGAAATGGGACGAGGGCGGCGGATTGTGCAGTGGCAGCAGCGCAATCCGCCGTTTCCACATCCAAGGCAGTTTTTTGTGGGGGCGGTTTCAGTAGAAGGGCCAAGGGACAGTGGTTCTGAGTTTCACAGGCGAACACACCCAAAAGGTGGACGGTAAGGGGCGCATGTCGATCCCGGCCGATTTTCGTCGTGTGCTTGAATCCGGCGACCCCGATTGGACCACTGGCCTGAACCCCCGTCTGTATCTTTTGTACGGTGATCACCTCAAGGAAACCCTGCATGTCTATACGATGGCAGGCTTCAGCGAAATCGCCGACCAGATCAACGCCATGCCGCGCGGCGATGCGTCCCGCACCCGTTTGTCGCGCCTGATCCTCGGTCAGTCGATCAAGCTTGAGGTGGACAAGGACGGGCGCTGTGTCATGCCGATCCGGCAGCGCCAAAAGCTGGGCCTGACCGAAGGCGACGTCTATTTCAGCGGTGTCGGCGACCATTTCGAAGTCTGGAAAGCCGAGACCTTCGCGCAGACGGTCGGGCAGTCCATGCATGAATGGCTGGACGCACAGCCCGATGATTTTGACCCGCTCAGTTTGCTGGGCACCTGAGGAGGGTATGATGTCAGCTGCCGCAGACCGCCAACCCCATATCCCTGTACTGCTTGGGCCGCTGATCAGGGCGGTTTCGCCCGTTTCCGGCATCTGGCTGGATGGCACGTTTGGCGCGGGTGGCTATACCCGTGCGTTGCTGGCCGCCGGCGCGGATCAGGTGATCGCCGTAGACCGCGACCCGATGGCCTTTGACATGGCACAGGCTTGGGCCGCCGACTATGGCGACCGGATCAAGATGGTCGAAGGCACGTTTTCCAGGCTTGATGAATACGGCAATGATCTGGACGGCGTCGTGCTGGACCTTGGCGTCAGCTCGATGCAGCTGGATCTGGCCGAACGTGGCTTTTCGTTCATGCGCGACGGGCCGCTCGATATGCGCATGTCCCAAGAAGGCCCCTCGGCGGCGGATCTTGTGAACACCGCCGAAGAGGCCGAGATCGCTGATATCATTTACCTTTACGGCGAAGAACGCGCATCGCGCCGGATCGCGCGCGCGATTGTGGCCGCGCGTCCCGTGACGACGACCCTGCAACTGGCCAAACTCGTCGAGGGGTGCTTGCCGCGCTCCAAACCTGGCCAATCGCACCCCGCAACACGCACGTTTCAGGCGCTGCGCATTGCGGTGAACAATGAATATGGCGAACTGGCCCAAGGGCTGATGGCCGCAGAGCGTGCCTTGAAACCCGGTGGCCAATTGGCTGTTGTCACCTTCCATTCTGTCGAAGACCGGATGGTCAAACGGTTCTTGCAGGCCCGGTCGGGCAATACGGCCAATGCCAACCGCTTTGTCCCCGAAACCGTCCAGATCACCCCGGCATTTCGGATTGAAAAGCGCAAGGCGATCGGCCCCGATGCAGATGAATTGGCGGTCAATCCCCGGTCCCGCTCGGCCAAACTGCGCGTGGCGATCCGCACCGATGCCCCCGCGCAGGATATCGACCCTGCATCGCTGGGTATGCCGATGATGAAAGGGGGCCGGTGATGCGTGGCTTTCTGTATGTGCTGGCGGCGCTTGGCGTCATGGGCATGGCTTTTTGGGCCTATCAGGAAAACTACAAGACACAGGCGGCGATCAAGGATGTGCGTGATCTGCATGCGCAGATTGGCGCGGCGCATGAACGGCTTGGGATGCTGCGGGCCGAATGGGCCTATCTCAACCGGCCTGACCGTCTGGCCGATCTGGCTGACTTGAATTACGACCGTCTTGGGCTGCTGCCGTTGATGCCCGATGCCTTTGGGCAGGTCGATCAAATCATCTATCCGATCCCGCCCATTTTGCCGATCACCGATCCGATAGAGTTGTCCAACGATGTCTATCGCGGCACGGAAGAACCGCTATGACCCGCACACCCCTGCGCCCGCTGGCCCGCATCCTCAAGGCGCGCGCGCGCGGTGAAAACCCCGACGTCATCGAGGCGGAAAACCTGCGCCTGCGCCACGAGGCCATTCAGGACAAGGTCCGCCAGCGCGCCGAAGGGCGTCTGCTGGTTCTGGGTCTGGCATTCTTTTGCGCCTTCGCGGCGATTGGTGGCCGGATGGGCGTGCTCGCATCATCTGTCCCCGAAGAGCCGCGCACAACGACCGTGGGTAACCCGATTATCGGGCAACGTGCTGATATCGTTGATCGTAATGGCCGTATTCTGGCGACGAACCTTGCCACACATTCGCTTTTTGCACACCCGCAGGACATGATTGACCCGGCCAATGCGGCCCGTGGTCTGGCCGCGATTTTTCCCGAACTGGACGAAGCCCAATTATTGGCTGATTTCACCGGCGCACGGCGCTTCTTGTGGATTCGTCGCCAGATCAGCCCCGAACAGATGCAGGCCGTGCATGACATCGGCAGCCCCGGCCTGCTGTTTGGTCCGCGCGAAATGCGGCTTTATCCCAATGGCCCGATTGCGGCACATATCCTTGGCGGGGCCAGCTATGGCCGCGAAGGTGTCGCCAGCGCCGAAGTGATCGGTGTCGCGGGCGTCGAACGCGAATTCGATGCCTTCCTGCGTGACCCGGCCAATGAAGGCGCGCCACTGGAATTATCGCTTGATCTGACCGTGCAGGCCGCCGCGGAACAGGTGCTGTCGGGTGGTATGTCGCTGATGAACGCCAAAGGTGCCGCATCGGTTTTGATGGATATCCACACCGGCGAGATTATCTCGATGGTGTCGCTGCCTGATTTTGACCCAAACAACCGCCCCCGTGTGCTGTTGACCGGCGATCAATCCGACAGCCCCCTGTTCAACCGCGCGGTGCAAGGCGTCTACGAACTGGGGTCCACGTTCAAGATTTTCGCCGTTGCACAGGCGATGGAACTGGGGCTGATCAATTCAGATACCATGATCGACACGCAGGGGCCGCTGACGTGGGGCCGCTTTCGCATTCGTGATTTCCACGATTACGGCGCCCAACTCAGCACGACCGACGTCATCGTCAAATCCTCGAACATCGGCACGGCGCGCATTGCGATGCAGGTCGGGGCCGACCGCCAGCAGGCATTTCTCGGGGCGCTCGGCTTTCTGAAGGCCACCCCGGTCGAGCTGTCAGAGGCGCCCTCCGGTGCCCCGTTGTTGCCGCGCAACTGGTCTGAAATATCAACGATGACAATCTCTTATGGTCATGGCCTGTCGACGTCGCCGCTGCACCTTGCCACCGGCTATGCGTCGGTGCTGAACGGTGGCATCCGTGTTGAACCGACACTGCTGCGCCAGCATGGCATCACACCGGGCCCCCGTGTCGTCCGCGCCGATGTCAGCGCGCAGGTCCGCCAAATGCTGCGCGCCGTCGTCGTCCGCGGCACCGCCTCATTCGGCGAGGTGCCGGGCTACGCCGTGGGTGGCAAGACCGGCACCGCCGACAAGCCGCGCGAAAATGGCGGCGGCTACTATGATGACAAGGTGATCGCGACCTTTGCGTCGATCTTTCCCGCCGATGATCCCAAATATGTGCTGATCGTCACGCTGGATGAACCCTCTGAGAATTCCGGCACCGAACCGCGTCGCACCGCAGGCTGGACCGCCGTGCCCGTCGCCGCCGAGATGATCCGCCGCGTCGCCCCGCTTTTGGGACTGAGACCGCAAGTAGACATGGTGCAATCGGTCGGTGTAACACTCACCTCAAACTAGGCGGGGCACGCGGATGAAATCACTGGCAGAGCTGGGGCTGACGGCCCAAGGTGCGCGCGAAGCACAGATCACCGGGCTGACCGTGGACAGCCGCGAGGTCAAAAAGGGCATGTTGTTTGCCGCCCTGCCGGGCGCACAGGTGCACGGCGGAGAGTTCATTCAATACGCCCTGCGCATGGGTGCCGGGGCTGTTCTGACCGATGCACGGGGCGCGCGCATCGCCGCGGCCGATCTCGCCGCGTCCGATGCCGCAGTGATCATCGCCCAGGACCCGCGTCAGGCCTTGGCACAGACCGCATCGCTGTGGTTCGGGGCGCATCCCGCCACCGTCGTCGCCGTCACCGGCACCAATGGCAAGACGTCGGTTTCGACCTTCTGCCGTCAAATATGGGAGGAAATGGGAATCGCCGGTGTGAACCTTGGCACCACCGGTGTTGAAGGCGCGTGGACCCATCCGCTCAAACACACCACACCCGAACCCATCACCCTGCACCGGGTCCTGTCCAAGGCCGTACATCACGGCGTCACCCATGTCGCAATGGAGGCATCGTCGCACGGGCTGGACCAGCGCCGTCTGGACGGGGTGCTGCTGGCGGCGGCTGGCTTTACGAATTTCACCCAGGACCATCTGGATTACCACCGCACGTTCGAAGCCTACTTTCAGGCCAAGATGGGCCTGTTCACCCGTGTTCTGGCCGAAGATGGCGTGGCCGTCATCAATCTGGACGATCCCAAGGGGGGGCAGGTGGCCGATATCTGCGCCGCGCGCGGTCAAGAGATCATCGGAATTGGCCGACAGGCCAGCGCACGCTTGCGCCTGACCGGCCAACGCTTTGATGCCACAGGTCAGGACCTGCTGTTCACATGGCAAGGCCGCCCGCATCAGGCCCGGCTTGCCCTGATCGGCGGGTTTCAGGGGGATAACGTGCTGCTGGCCGCCGGTCTGGTGATCGCCGCCGGCGCTGACCCGCAAGCGGTGTTCGACACGCTGCCCCACCTCAAAACCGTGCGGGGCCGGATGGAACTGGCCGCGACGCGGGAAAACGGCGCGGCTGTGTTTGTGGATTACGCCCATACACCCGATGCGATTGCGACAGCGCTGCAGGCCATGCGCCCGCACGTCATGGGCCGGATCATCGCCATTGTCGGTGCTGGTGGCGACCGCGACACCGCCAAACGGCCCCTGATGGGTGCCGCCGCTGCGGTTCACGCCGATATCGTGATTGTCACAGATGATAACCCCCGTTCCGAAGACCCCGCCCGTATCCGCGCCGCCGTCATGGCCGGTGCCGTCAGCGCAGGTGGCTCGGACAGCATCACCGAAGTGGGCGACCGCGCCGAGGCGATCTTGCGCGGTATCGACATGCTGGCCCCCGGCGATGCGCTGCTGATTGCGGGCAAGGGGCATGAAACCGGGCAGGTCGTGGGTGACACGGTCCTGCCGTTTGATGATGTCGAACAGGCCAGCGTGGCCGTCGCCGCACTTGAGGGAAAAATATGAACGCGCTTTGGACCTCTGTCGATGCCGTCGCGGCCACCGGGGGGCAGACCACCCGTGACTGGACGGCGCAGGGCGTGTCGATCGACACGCGCACATTGCAGCCCGGCGATCTTTTTGTCGCCCTGACCGACATCCGCGATGGCCATGATTTTGTCGCGCAGGCCTTGGCAAAAGGTGCCGCCGCAGCGCTTGTCACCCATCGGCCCGATGGCGTGCCCGATGATGCGCCACTGTTGATCGTCGCAGACGTGTTGTGCGCGCTGGCTGATCTGGGCCGTGCCGCCCGCGCCCGCACGACGGCACAGGTCGTGGCGGTCACCGGGTCCGTCGGCAAGACATCGACCAAGGAAATGTTGCGCACCGTGCTGTCCGTCCAAGGGAAATGTCACGCCGCCGAAGCGTCGTACAACAACCACTGGGGTGTGCCGCTGACCCTCGCACGGATGCCAGCCGACACCGACTTTGCCATCGTCGAAATCGGAATGAGCAACCCCGGCGAAATCGCCCCCCTTGCGAAACTGGCCCGCCCGCATGTCGCGATGATCACGACCGTGGCGGCGGCGCATCTGGCGGCCTTCGACAGTCTTGCCGGGATCGCCATCGAAAAAGCCACGATTTTCGACGGGCTGGTGCCCGGCGGCATTGCCATCGTGAACGCCGATATCGCAACCAGCGGTGTGTTGCGCGATCACGCGGCAACGATGGGGGCCACACTGGTGCTGTTTGGTGAAACGGGGACCGATTGGCGGGTCACGGACGTGCGGCTGATCGGCAACGTCACGGTGATACGCGCGACCGGTCAGGGGCAGGATTACCTGTTCAAACTGTCCGTGCCGGGCCGTCACTTTGCCATGAATGCCGTGGGCGTTCTTGCCGTTGCCGCCGCATTGGGCGCCGATCCGGTGGCCGCCGCCCTTGGTATCGCGCGATGGACGCCGCCCGCCGGGCGCGGCACCCGCGAGGTGATCGTGCTGGACGCCACAAACGAAGCCGAAACGCTGGACCTGATCGACGACGCATTCAATGCCAACCCCACGTCTCTGGCCGCATCTCTCGAGGTCGTCGCATCAGCGCAACCCACTGATGACGTGGGCCGCATCGTCAAGGGGCGGCGCGTGGCGATCCTTGGCGATATGCGCGAACTGGGACCGGACGAGGTGCAGATGCACCGCGCCATGGCCGCAGACAAGCACCTTCAAACGCTGGACCTGATCCATTGCGCCGGGCCGTTGATGCACCACCTCTGGCAGGCGCTGCCCCAAGAAAAGCGCGGGCAATGGGCGCCGCAGGCCGCCGATCTGGTCCCGCAGGTATCGCGTCTGGTCGATGCAGGCGATGTTGTGCTGGTCAAAGGTTCCAAGGGCAGCAAAATCAGTCTGGTCGTTGACGCCATCCGCAAACTGGGGCATCGCCGCCCACAAGATGAATAAGGGTTTCCTATGCTATATTGGCTGACAGCACTTTCCGACGGCGGCGATTTCTTCAACCTGTTTCGCTATATCACCTTCCGCGCGGGTGGCGCATTTATGACGGCGCTGCTGTTTGGCTTCATCTTTGGCCTGCCGCTGATCAACGTGCTGCGCCGCAAGCAAGGCAAAGGCCAGCCGATCCGCAGCGATGGCCCCGCGGGGCATTTCGCCAAGGCCGGCACGCCGACCATGGGCGGCTTGTTGATCGTCGGCGCGCTGACCACCTCGACCCTGCTCTGGGCGCGGCTGGACAACCCGTTCATCTGGATGGTGCTGTTTGTCACCCTGTCGTTTGCCCTGATCGGGTTCGCCGATGACTACGCCAAAGTGTCCAAGCAAAACACCAACGGCGTCTCCGGCAAAATCCGCATCGTGCTGGGCATCTTGATTGCGGCCATCGCCGGTTTCTGGGCCGCGCAATATCACCCCGAAGGACTGGATAACCAACTGGCCCTGCCGATTTTCAAAAACACGCTGATCAATCTCGGGATCCTTTTCGTACCCTTCAGCGTGATCGTGATCGTGGGCTCGGCCAATGCGGTCAACCTGACCGACGGGCTTGACGGGCTGGCCATCATGCCGGTGATGATCGCCGCAGGCACCTTTGGCGTCATCGCCTATGCGGTTGGCCGGACCGACTTTACCGAATATCTCGATGTGCATTACGTGCCGCAAACCGGCGAACTCCTGATCTTTACCATGGGCCTGATCGGTGGCGGCCTCGGGTTCTTGTGGTACAACGCGCCGCCCGCCGCCGTCTTCATGGGCGACACCGGATCACTGGCCCTTGGCGGCGCGCTCGGTGCCATCGCCGTGGCCACCAAGCACGAGATCGTTCTGGCCATCGTCGGCGGCCTTTTCGTGGTCGAAGCGCTCAGCGTCATCATTCAGGTCCTCTACTTCAAACGGACCGGCAAGCGGGTCTTTCTGATGGCCCCGATCCACCACCACTACGAGAAAAAGGGCTGGGCCGAACCCCAGATCGTGATCCGTTTCTGGATCATCTCCCTGATCCTGGCCATGATCGGCCTCGCAACGCTGAAGGTGCGGTAGGGGGGACAACGTCGCCGTCCGCCAAAGCCAAATGCGTACAACCCTCCCGTAGGGCGGGGTTCACCCCGCCACCCTTCCCAAGTCGCGTCAGACGTGTATGGTGCCCGCAGTCATTTAAAGGAACGATTTGATGCCGCAGTCTGGAATGGATTACTGGGTCATTGGCGGGGTAATTATTGCAATCGTCGCTGTGCTGATCCCGTATTGGCAGCTCAAAAAACGCAAACCATCCGTTGATCAAAAGATGACAAACAGTCGCAGCAGCACGCAAACCGCGCAGCGCGATGATGTCAAACAAACGATGGATAACACCACGGACGGCGACCAAAACGCATGAACTTTTTTGGCAGCAAGGATGTGGGGCAAACGCAAAAGGGTGGCCATAGCAATACCCAAAACATCGGCATGGACCCTACGCTATTCATTGCAGAGATGCAGCGCAAGGATGCGCGCATTGATGAGCTGATAGCCGAGAAAGAAGCGCTTGTCCTAAAGGTCAGCGAACTGGAAAAGCGACAACTAAATGCTGAACTGGCACAGTTACGCGAGCAAAAACAAGAACTTGAGTTGCGATTGGCCAATCCAGATCAAGCCTTCGTAGAGCACAAGGAGCGTGCCAGCCAGATTGAAAAGCTGTTACAAGGTGCCGCCGCAGCGCAATCATTGGGCCAAAACCGCATCACCTCTGCGCTCGAACGGTTTGAACACCTCGACTATGCCGAAATTGACGCGCTGCTTACTGAAACGGCAGAGCGTGGCATAATGCTTGCCGCCAACGCCTATTATGGCAAGGGCCTGATTGCTGAAGATGCGGTAAAATGGCACGACGCCTACACCCATTACAAACGGGCTGCCGACCTTAGCGATGATCAGTCCCACTTGGAAGCATATGCGCATATGACGTGGAGACTGGCCAAGGGGGACGAAGCGGTCGCAGCCTGTGAACGTCTTGTCGCGCGCGCAAAGGCTGATTCTGGCCCGGACAGCGCTGCCTAAGCGACGCGCCTCAACAACCTCGCGATGGTGGTGCAGGCACAGGGCCGGTTTGCCGAGGCCGAAGTGCTGTATCTTCAGGCGCTGCAGATTGCCCGCGCGACGATTGGCAACGGGCATCCGGCCTATGCGACGCACCTCAACAACCTCGCACGTCTTTTGGTGCAACAAGAGCGGGCAGAGGAGGCGCGCCCGCTGCTCACGCAGGCTTTGTCGATCTTGCAGGCAACCCTGCCGGCAGCGCACCCGCATGTCGCTTCGGCTCAGGCGCAGATTGCTGGACTCCCCAAACCCTAACACCTCATTCACATTTCCACCGTACGCCCCCTTAATCACCCCATACCCGCAGATCGGTAGGTACAGCTTCTGTACGGCTTGCATACGCCAAACATACCCGCAAAATGGCCTCAAGACCCCTGTTAACCAAGGGGATTTGCCGTGATCTGCCGCCGTGGCCCGAAATCGCGTTAATACCTCCTTTACCTCACCTTGCGTCCAGCCCCCGCAGACGGCACTCTGCCCGCAAAACACCAAAGGGGCAGTGCGATGATTCCAGTGCAAGGTTACACGGGCCAGATTGTCGCCGTTCTGGGGCTTGGCCGTTCGGGCCGGGCGGCGGCGTTGGCATTGCGCGAAGGCGGGGCGCAGGTCGTGGTCTGGGACGATGGCCAGACCGCGCGGGACGCCGCACAGGTCGATGGGTTTGCTCTGCGTGATCTAGCAAAAGTGGCGTCTTTTGAAGGGGTTGCGGCCCTTATCGTCAGTCCCGGCATTCCGCATCTCTACCCCAGCCCGCATCCCGCAGTCGCCGCCGCATGGGACGCAGGCGTGCCGGTGGACAATGATATCGGGCTGTTCTTTCGGTCCTTTGCGACCGACGATTGGGATGGCTTCGACACCCCCCCCCGCGTGATCGCGGTGACCGGATCAAACGGCAAATCCACGACCGCCGCCTTGATCCACCACATCCTAGTGGAAAATGGCCGGCCCGCGCAATTGGCGGGCAATATCGGGCGCGGCGTGCTGGACATCGACCCGGCCCATGACGGTGAGGTGGTGGTGCTGGAACTGTCCTCCTACCAGACCGACCTGGCCCGGTCGCTGACCCCGGATGTCGCTGTTTTTACTAACTTTTCTGCCGATCACCTGGACCGGCACGCCGGTTTGGGCGGATACTTTGCGGCCAAGCGCCGGTTGTTCGCCGAAGGTGGCCCCGACCGTGCGGTCATCGGCATGGACGAACCCGAAGGACGTTATCTGGCCAACCAACTGGCCGAAGGTCCCGGCGACGACCGCGTCATCGCGATATCATCGGGGCAGAAGCTGATCGGTCTGGGTTGGAGCGTTTTTGCCCGCAAGGGGTTCTTGTCGGAATACCGCAAGGGCCGTCAGGCTGGGGCGATTGATCTTAGGGATATCAAAGGGTTACCCGGCGCGCACAACCATCAGAATGCCTGTGCCGCCTACGCAGCCTGCCGGGCGATGGGCCTTGGACCAAAGGGGATTGAGGCGGCGATGCGCAGCTATCCGGGCCTGCCGCATCGGTCGCAGTTGGTGGCCGAGGTCGGGGGCGTGGCCTTTGTGAACGACAGCAAGGCAACAAATGTCGACAGCGCTGCCAAGGCCCTGCAGGCCTTTGCAAAGGTGCGCTGGATTTGCGGCGGCTTGCAGAAAGAAGGCGGTCTGGAAGGGCTGTTGCCGCATCTGGATCATGTGGTGAAGGCCTATGTGATTGGCCGCGAAGCCGAAGGCTTTGCGCGTCAACTGGTTGGTGTTGCGACCGAGGTCTGCCTGACGATGGACGTGGCCGTCGCAAATGCGGTGGCCGAAGCCGAAGCAGGAGACGTTGTGCTGCTCGCCCCCGCGGCGGCGTCATTCGATCAATATGACAACTTTGAAAAACGCGGTGAGGATTTTGTGCGCTGCGTGACGGCAGCCACGTTGTAAGGTGGGTCTTGACCCACCTTACGGGCTTGCAATGGCGCGCCCTGCTGCCCAACCCGATGACCATGCCCATTGGAAATTATAGCCCCCAAGCCAACCAGTCATATCGACGCATTCCCCAATGAAATAAAGCCGTGGCATGGTTTTTGCCGCCATCGTTTTTGACGACAGCGCATCGGTATCCACCCCGCCAAGGGTGACTTCTGCCGTGCGATAGCCTTCGGATCCGGTTGGTGTCAGCACCCAGTTCTGCACGCTATCGCTGATGGCGAGCAGAGCGGCGTCGCTTTGGTCGGCGAGGTTGCCGTTGAGCGGGATCTCTGTTGCCAGATGTGCGACCAACCGGCTTGGCAAGTAGTGCGACATCACGGTGCTCAGCGCTTTGCGGCCCGATATTTGCCGCTCGGCACGTAATGCGTCGCAGAGATTTGCCTGTGGTGTCAGATTAATGCTGATGGTCTGGCCTTCGTCCCAATACGACGAGGCTTGCAGGATAGCCGGACCAGACAGGCCGCGGTGGGTAAATAGAATGGCCTCATCAAAGCTGATGCCATGCGCTGTGACGCGGGCAGGGGTTGCGACACCTGCCAGAGGTTTGAATTTGTCATCAGAGAACGTGAGCGGAACCAGACCGGGCCGCGGTGCTATCGTGTTTAGTCCGAATTGTTCGGCAATCCGGTATGCCAACCCGGTGGCACCCATTTTGGGGATTGATTTACCGCCTGACGCCACGACCACGTTGCGCGCCGTAACGCGTGTTGTTCGCCCTTCGCGGGTCAGGTTGATATGAAAGTTACGGCCATCATGTGTGATTTCGCCGACCTCTGTTCGCAGCCAAAGCTGTGCGCCCGCACGGTCCATTTCGGCGCGCAACATGATGATGATGTCCTTGGCGCTGTTGTCGCAGAAAAGCTGACCAAGGGTTTTTTCGTGCCATGGGATGCGATGTGCGTCAACAAGGCTGACGAAGTCCCATTGGCTGTAGCGTCCCAGCGCAGACTTGCAGAAGTGTTTGTTCTGGCTGATGAAATTTTCGGGGCTTGTGTGCATGTTGGTAAAGTTGCATCGCCCGCCGCCGGAGATGCGGATTTTTTCGCCGGGTGCTTTGGCGTGATCGACGACCAGCACGCCGGGTCCTGCGTGTGCCGCGGACATCATGCCAGCGGCGCCTGCGCCGATGATGAGGGTTTGTATTTTCATGCCGTCGATGTGGCCCGGAAAGCGTGGCGGTGCAAGGGTGACTGCGTGCGGGTGCCTCCGGCGGGGATATTTATGCTCGGAAGAAGCTCTGGCTTCCTTGACGATATGGTAGGCTTGAAATATGCAGTAATTCCAGAGCGCGGGTGTTGTGTAATGGTAAGACCCTAGCCTTCCAAGCTAGAGACACGGGTTCGATTCCCGTCACCCGCTCCA